>Ga0209712_10002032_pt1 | contig 16935 bp, 16 predicted proteins | sample ArcOceMetagenome_FD_187443 | JGI IMG/M metagenome (GOLD analysis project Ga0209712, IMG submission 187443) | Marine eukaryotic phytoplankton communities from Arctic Ocean - Arctic Ocean - Greenland ARC118M Metagenome (SPAdes) (version 2) | ecosystem: Environmental > Aquatic > Marine > Oceanic...
TATCCCAGATAACATGGCCGATATGATGCAGGCCAAAATTGCACACGTGAAATCAGGAGCAAACACCGCTTGGGTACCCTCACCTACTGCCGCCACATTACATGCATTACATTATCATCAAGAAAACGTATTCGACATCAGAATGAATATGACTGAACAAGCAGATGGCTTGTTAGAACAAATGTTAGATATTCCGCTATTAAATGACGAAAAATTATCATCTGAACAGATACAACATGAACTAGATAACAATGTGCAAGGAATTTTGGGTTATGTGGTCAAATGGATAAATCAGGGCATTGGTTGTTCCAAGGTGCCTGATATTAATAATGTGGGTTTAATGGAAGATAGAGCGACCTTGAGAATATCTAGCCAACACATTGCTAACTGGTTGATGCATGAGGTCATCAACGAAGCTCAGGTTGAAGCCTCAATGTTGACTATGGCAAAGTTAGTTGACGCTCAAAATACTGGTGATGATGAATATACAACCATGACACCTAATACCTCAGGATCTATAGCCTTTCAAGCCGCTCATGAGCTGATATTTAAGGGTAAAGACCAACCTAGTGGCTATACTGAGCCTTTGTTGCATGCAAAAAGAGCAGAATTAAAAAAAGAGCGATGTAATAAAGCCTAAAAAACTGACTATAAAATTTTTAGATACTTCAATAAAGCTGAAGTTTCTATCATTAAAAAAGCGCTTAAATAAGCGCTTTTTTAATGAGTTATATTTAGCAAATAAGTCTAAACTTTATAATACTCTTTGTACCAATTCACAAAATTTCCTATACCGTGCTGTATTGTCGTTTCAGGTCGATAACCAACATCTTCGATCAGAGCTTCTACGTCTGCATAGGTATCTGGCACATCACCAGGCTGCAACGGTAGCAATTCCTTTTCAGCTTTTTTACCCAGAGCATTTTCTAATGTTTCAATATAATCCAGCAATTCAACAGGTGACTGATTGCCTATGTTATATACCCGCCAAGGGGCCTTACTTGTAGCCGGATCCGGATTTTTGCCATTCCAATCAGGATTACCCGTGGCCGTATTGTCCAAAGTGCGAATAATGCCCTCAACAATGTCGTCAATATAAGTGAAGTCACGTCTATGTTTGCCGTAATTAAACACTTGAATAGGCTTTTCATCCAAAATCGCTTTGGTAAATAAAAATAGAGCCATATCCGGACGTCCCCAAGGTCCGTAGACCGTAAAGAAACGTAACCCCGTTGTAGGCAGATTATACAAATGGCTATAAGTATGTGCCATTAACTCATTGGCTTTTTTACTTGCTGCATACAAGGATAAGGGATGATCTACATTGTCATGCACAGAAAACGGCATGTCTTCATTCGCCCCATACACTGAGCTTGAAGAGGCATAGACTAAATGCTGCACTTTATTATGTCGGCAACCCTCAAGAATATTCATATATCCGACTATATTTGCATCGATATAAGCGAGAGGGTTTTCTATCGAATACCGGACACCGGCTTGCGCCGCTAGATGCACGACTTTATCAAATTTATGTTCGGCAAAAAGAGCTGGCATGCCTTCTCTATCTTCTACATCCATCTTGATGAAAGAAAAATTAACCGTATTTTTATGCTGCTTGACTCTTTCTAAGCGGGACAGCTTAAGATTAACGTCGTAATAATCATTAAGATTATCCAGCCCAACAACCTCGTCCCCGCGCTCCAGCAAATAAAGGCTAACATGTGATCCAATAAATCCTGCCGCGCCTGTCACTAATACTTTCATTTTAGGTTTCCCAACTTAAAGTCGAATATCGACATCTTTTTTATCAAAGATGTATTTCAAATCAAAAATTACACAATTTTCTTTGCCTAATTCGCTCAATTTTGCAGTGCCCCATCCCTTGAATTCGTCATGGGCAACCGCGGCAATTATGGCGTCATAGCCTTCGGTTCTCGGCGTATCCACCAAACTAAGACCGTATTCAGCTTCTACCTCTGGGCTATTCGCCCAAGGGTCATAAATGTCTAAGTTAACATGATAGTTATTAAGTTCAGTGGCTATGTCCACCACCTTGGTATTTCGAATATCCGGGCAGTTTTCTTTAAAGGTGAAACCTAACAACAGGACGTTAGCACCATTGACCATGATCTTTTCGTTAAGCATCTTTTTTACTAAACGGCCTACCACGTATTCGCCCATATTGTCGTTTAGACGTCTTCCTGCCAAGATGACTTGAGGGTGATGGCCTAGCTCTTCTGCTTTGTGGGTAAGGTAATAAGGGTCAACGCCGATGCAATGGCCTCCAACCAAGCCCGGGCGAAAAGGTAAGAAATTCCATTTACTGCCAGCCGCCTCTAAAACTTCTTCAGTATCTATACCAATACGATCAAAAATCATTGCCAATTCATTGATAAGGGCAATGTTCAAGTCTCGCTGGGTGTTTTCAATAACTTTGGCCGCTTCTGCCACCTTAATGGACGAGGCTTTATGGGTACCAGCGGTAATAATGCTCAGATAAAGTTGATCAACGTTCTCAGCCACTTCAGGTGTTGAGCCAGACGTCACTTTAACAATCGTTTCTAGGCGGTGCTTTTTATCACCTGGGTTAATCCGCTCTGGGCTATAACCCGCATAAAAATCCTGATTAAAGACCAAGCCGGAAACCTGTTCAATAATAGGAATACACACTTCTTCGGTTGCGCCTGGATAGACTGTTGATTCATAAATAACCGTGGTGCCTGGTGAAATCACCTTGCCAATCATTTCACTGGCTTTACGCAACGGCGTTAAATCTGGCTGTTTATTTTTATCTATCGGCGTGGGTACTGTCACAATGATGTAGTTGCAGCCAGCAATATCAGCCGGATCACAACTGAAAGTCAAATTAACCACACTCTTCAGTTCTTCGGGAGAGACTTCGAGTGTATGGTCTTGTCCCTGATTGAGCTCTTCAATGCGAGCTGTATTGATATCAAACCCCAAGGTTTCAAACTTTTTGCCAAATGACACTGCCAATGGCAAACCAACATATCCTAAACCGATAATGGCGAGTTTATTTTCTGTGATTTCTGCAACCAACTTACTTCTCCTAGATATGCCACATGTTAAGCACAGTTTCTAACGCTATGCTTCATATATAAAATTTGTTTAGAATAATGACACAGGTAATTGACTTTAATAGAAAAACCAATTCATTCTGCCCTTTTTGAAGCAAAATAAGTAGTGATTTTATCCAAGCTCATTATGCATTTTTATTAGCAGCATCCTCACCGTTCCAAAACAATTGGGTCAGGTTGCACAGTGATTTAACGGCGGTATGATAGAGAAGTATATGAATCGGCATTTTTAACCAATGTCCGCGTAAAAATAAGGCAAAGTGCGCTACGTTAGTAGCAACACTCTTATCAAGTGATTTAGGGGTAGTTATAGCTTTTAACATAACGCAGTCCATTACTTTTAATACTGGTTTGAATGGTGCGTATAACGCTTCTATTTGCGTGCTAACGCTTTCATTAACCGGCGTTGCCAAAATAAGTTGAGAATATCTCACCCCATAGAACAGCAGACGTCCTATCCCAAGCTCTTTTGCCCGCGTTATAATTTCAATCCAGAAGTACTGATTTTTTCCACTATGCTCGCGTATCAATAAATCAATATCGCTTAAATCCCTAAGTCCTTTGTCAAACTCAGTTTCCATAAACAAGTGTACGATACTGTGTAACAGCCTATCAGTCGCTGGCAATACATTTTGTATATTAATATCAACAACGTTAAGTTTATTAGAATCTAACTTAAAGCGACTGGTCAACGGCAGCAGGCTATGATGTACATCCAAAGTTGTGCCCCGAGCTTTATTAACCATCGGAGGAAGTTCATGCATCCACTTACGATAATAGGCTTGGTCGTGTCTGTTAAGTTTTTCCTGAATCCACCCTCCCCAACGTAAGGCATTTTCTACGACCGGAATTTTTTCTCTAGGAACATAGACATCTACATCAGCAAATACCCTACCTTGCGCGGCTATATCATTTGCCAACAGATAAGCTGTACCTTTTAGGAAAACAGGTTGTACACCTGATATTTTTAGAACTTGCTTGATTTTGCGCACTTCAATAGCTACGTCTCTATTATGCGCTTGGCTGACTCGTTCTGCGGACAACAAATGCCATTTGACTTTGTCTGGCGTCGATTCAATTAACCCGGCAGCCGATATGACGTTGCAAAGTCGCCCCAAAAGATATGTTGCATAACCTTGGGCCACAAATAACATCCAATCATTGTCTGTGAAATCATCAATTATCAAAGGATTTTTAAGGACTTGCACCACCAAATTATTCATTGAGCATTAGTTCATCTACTAGTTCGATAGCTACAGAAAGATCGCCGTCATATTCTAAATTGAAACAGCTTGCTGAATCCAAGTGTTTCGCAATCGCATTAAATCCGAGAGCACCTAATATGGGATAGTTGAAAGACTGATTGGCGAGCTCAATAAATGCATGACATTTCGCAACGGTCTGCAAATTGAGAGTTGATGCAGAGGAATTAAATTTTGGAAACAATACCAAACCTGGACGAGCAGTTTCATTCACTCTCTGAACACTATCCTGAGGAGCTCTAAACAAGCTTACTGCACCTTTCATAGTGTCCTGTACTGTTTTAGTGCACAGTGTTTGAGGAGACAATTCTCGAATAACCTCAATCGCTTTGTTTTTGAGACTAATAGGACGAGGATTGGGGGAAACCTCACCGTTTGATAAGTCGATAACTGTTAATTCGTCAGAAAGAAGCCTATATCCACCTTTCAATACTAACGCAGCACATAAAGTACTTTTACCTGCACCTGGCTGTCCAGGTAAAATCAAAGCTCTGCCATTCTTTTCCAGTGCCGCAGCATGTACCAGTAACTTTTGGTGATAGTGGTTGCTGACGCACCAATTCAAACCCCATTCCAGTAAAGGAGTTGCCTGTTCCAGAGGAAGTGGGGTAAAGGGTTGAACACCATTAAAAAAGAAATCTACCTGTGGTCTCAACCAGCGACGAGGGCCAGAACTACCTCTAAGTTCTATGGAAAAATCGTAAAATGCATCTTTCAAAAGGCATGTATTGCCATACAACGTTACTATGTCTATTGCAACAGCTTCAATGGAACAAACAACTTTTGTGGTAAATCGACCGGTTTGAAGTAAAAGTCCTGATGTTTTAAGAATATATTTAAGTTCTTCGAGATCTAAATCAGCTACTCTCATTCTCTCTCTTCAATTACATCGTGTTGTAATAAAAAAGTGATAGTTTTAATTACGTCTTCACTGGTAGATTTAACAAACACTGATTGCTCAGAATCGAATATGGGCACCCAAGAGGGGAAACATAACCTTAAATGCTCGAGAAGCGATTCTGTATATCCGGGTAACAAAAATGTCTGTTTATTAACCGGAGAATAAAGAACAAAATCACCTTCGGCTGCATATCCACAATAATCTGTAGAAACCAACTTAAACATTTTGCAACCTCTCATGGTTATCTATTAACCATCTTGCCAAGCCTGACTACCACTGCCATTAGCTAAGCTAACAAAGAAACTAGCAAAGTCACCTGTTGCCATCAAAGAACCATCGGCTATCATACTACCATTTCTTTGAACTATGTATGACTCGCCTGTCACTGGTACAATTAAATGGGTTAATTCATACAATAAATATAAGGCTATTACATCAGCTGGTGCCAAATAATTTATCATCCATGGATCGGGGTTGGTACCTCTACCACCATTTTCCAAAAACTTACCGTTTAAATAAGTTGCAGCTGCGTGTGACACAATATTTTTATGATTATTCGCTCCACTAAGCCCATTACCATTAATAGCGTCCAAGTAGCTAATGGCAATATCACTAGTGCGCTCAACAACGCCTGATACAGTACCACCTACCACTTTGTTTATAGTTATGCCAGTGCCTGCTAATTTAACAGTGGTAAATATTTGATTAAAATACGTTGCAGTCCTTGATACGCCTGTCAAATCCCAGGCAGCCTGCCCTATTTGGCCATTAACATTCTTCCAATTCCCAGGGCTCCAACCATCGCACAGACCTGGATCATGTGTTGTTAGCGATGTGCCAACTCGAACCGACATAAAACCAGAAATACTGCAGCTTGCGGCCATTACAGGTCTGTTAGCCAACAATAATAATGCGGGTGTTGCGACGCTGATTTTCCTAAGCCACTTTCTACGACTGTCACGATTATCACTGACAGAGTCAGCATCGTTATTTTGTCTCAAATTATTTTCATTTTCCATAGCCATAAATCGTCACCCAAACATCGAAAGAAAAGTGTCAGCTTTTTTAACAAACTAACGTAAATAACAACTAAACTAACTATATTAAGCAATATTTAAGCCAAACACATTGATGTATTTTAATTTTTTAGTCATCACATTGTACCCTTGTTTTTACTAAATTATACATAAACATACTACTCCACTATAAAACAATATAATTAAACGTTACCACTTCATCATAATGTAAAACGACAAGTATAATTGTATTGCAATGGAGGAAATGGCTATTGCGCTTGGGTGTCAGATTTTGCTAATAATTCTTGAAGATATTTCACTGGGATCGCATAAGTAATGCCACTAGGATTAGTGATTGCCGCTTCTTTTGTTTTTTGCACGAATCCTTTGTTAATAATGGCAACCACACTGCCATTATCCAAATCATAAACAGGACTACCACTGTTCCCAGGGAATGCAGTTGCATCTAGCTGATAAACAAAATAGGGTTTTTTAAGCCTTTTCAGCATAGCAATGCTTATTTTACTGGCATTAACACTAGGAGTAACAACTGGAGTGTATGCGGCAATCACCCCTCTGTGGGTAGCCGGATAAAGCCCTAATACCGCCCCAATGGGAAACCCGGTAAACGCAACGTCTTTGCCATCGGATAGTTGTCCTGCTTTACTTAATGTCAAAGGCGTTAGTTTCGTTTTTATTCGCAGCAAAGCCAAGTCATGTAAAGGGTCTGTGGCAATAATATCAGCCTCACTGATACGTGGATTCCTTCCCGAGCCAATAAAAACCACTCGGCTTTGTTGACTTTTATTTTTCAATTCTGCTTCCACCACATGATAATTGGTGGCAACTATTGTTCCATCTCCAATTACAAACCCAGTTCCTTGTAATTGATTCCGCGGAGAGCCAAGAGGCTCGTATACGCCAACACCCACAATTGAGGGTTTAACTTTGGCGACTATTTGTGAAATATCATGTGCATGACATGCCACCGAAAAAAATACGTAAATAATCACATAATTGAGAAAACCTTTAGTGCCTTTCATGCTTTCTCCCCATTTTAAATCCAAATTAATATTACAACAAAATCTAACATATACAGAAGTGTGCAATAAAGTCAGTTATTTTTACACTAATTACTGATGCATCTCGCTGTTTCTTCTCCCCCCCCCCAAAAAAAAATAGCGCTTTCTAATATCGGGATAAAATTTGAAAATTCCCTAACTGAGATATTTTTATTCACTAGCATAACATGGCTAGGTGCCAACTTTGGCTCTCCACTAATAACCATGTGAATGTCATCTTCGGGGATCTCTACTATTTGATATCAAAGTCGTAGTCATATCCAATATTACGAATAATAGCTTTCATCGCTTCGCAATAAGGCTCTACATATACTTTTGTCGATACTTTGGTACCCAATCAAAGTGATACATTAACCGATAAACGTGATGCGTATTTCTTTGAAGTTCCATAAGCAGGGAAGCATAAACTGAACATACGCTACGCAGTTAAAATCGTATTTTATTGAATTCAAATACTTTTTAGCTCAATTGTAATTTGGTCTAGGAGTGTTATTTATTAAGCGCCAAAAAGCGTTGTGTGAGTAATCACAGACAAAATATGCCCAAAGGCATTACTCACAGCTTGATCGAACGTTGTAAATTAGTGCGATGCACAGGCCGCTATATTCAAGAGGATAAAGCTGGTTATATTAATCATCACAACAGTCATAATCTAGAGCAATTAGGTATCACAATGTACATTAACTATCGGTAGGCTTGATTTGTTTTTTTCAGATAATAAATATCAACTTAGCGACTTAAGCACTTGTCATCGAGTTCACTAGGCGGCATTTTTAAGCTCTTGATTTTCAATTGTCACATCTGAATTGTGACTTAGCCAGTTTAAGGAAAGTATAGGTGTCAAATGAAATATTAAATTCATTGTTTGTGCGCAAGATACTCATTATAATCGGAAAATGTATGGCAACAAAATATTAAGAAATATTTTTAGTCAATACGAGTTAAATAAAAATGGAGTTTTGTGGATGTTTAAAAAGAGTCTTATTAGCTTATCAATTTTAAGTGTTGTGGCATGTGGTGGTGGTAGTTCAGGAACGACTCCGACTCCAACGCCGAACGTTGCTCCTTCGGTCAGTATAACAGGACAAAATGCTTTTCAAGAATTCGAAAGCGTAGAACTAACTGCAAACGCCAGTGATCCCGATGGCAATATTGCCGCTGTCAGTTGGTCTGTAATATCGGGCCCTGTGGTCACATTGGCGGGAGAGGACACTCTCAATGTGAGTTTTATTGCACCTGATGTAGATGCTGACACAGAACTGGTGTTGGAAGTGCTGGTAACGGATAATGAAGATGCCACAACAACTAGCGAATTCACTGTAACTATCACGCCAACTCCGACGCCAACTCCGACGCCAACGCCAACTCCGACGCCAACGCCGACACCAACTCCGACGCCAACTCCGACTCCGACGCCAACTCCGACGCCAACGCCAACGCCAACTCCGACGCCAACGCCGACTCCAACTCCGACGCCAACTCCGACGCCAACGCCGACTCCGACACCAACGCCATCGCCAACTCCGACGCCAACGCCGACGCCAACGCCAACTCCAACGCCGACGCCAACGCCAACGCCAACACCTCCATTCGGTGATTCAGCCTTATCTTATATATTTGGTACTCAAAAAAACTCGGCCGTCTTTTATGACGACAAATTGTACGTTTCAAAAGTCGGTAGTGGCGGAACCTATTCCTATTCTATGATTGAAGACGTTCATCTTTCTACAGTGAGTAATGTCGTCGATGAGGCACCTGGGGTGGGGTACAATGTTGAAAGTTACGTGCCAAAAGGAGGAGCTATAGCAGAAGCTACAGATTTTAGTTCTACTCTAATGATCGACTCTGACAATATTGTTTCGACTATGCAAGGCTATAGCATTAATGTTCCTAGTGGGGCTTTTTCAAATACAGCAACACTAACAGAGACGAATTTAGAAGCAGACTTAAACGGCTATAATGGTCTGTGGAAAGATATTATATTTTCAGATTTAACAATAAATGCTGGAATGTTAACCGCTATAGATGGAAGCGGCTGTAGCATAGATGGTGTTACTACCAATAGTGGTACTAAAAATATATTTTCTTTTGATGTTAGCTACAGTGGTTGCAGCAAATCTGGCAACTATACTGGTGTACTTACTCTTGGTGAACAAGATGGTGTAACTAATCTCAACTGGATGGCCTTTGATGATGCCAATCAAGGTGTATTTGGCAATGTCGATACGCAGATAACTCAGGACGAAGCACTGAGTATTACTGGTGAACTAATCCCAAGTATGTATGTCAATTCATCAGAAATCTTAATAACTAAGTCAAACCAAATATTTACGCTCGAATATAGTTTCGCAGACAATGCAAGCGCCCCGTTTATTTTTGAATATACTTATGATGAAGATCAGGAGCTTATCATTGGAAATGGGGAAGGGCTGCCCACGGACACCACAACTACTAATAGTGAGATCAGCATACCTGTTACTCCCTCACTTGAGAGTGTAGATGTAACTGTGCAGTATGAAGATCTAAATAACATTATAGTGACTAAAGAGTATTCAGCACTCGACTATATTCACTCCGATAACTTACTCGATTCCATTGCCGGGCAATGGGGACAATTGAGTATCTCTGAATCAGGTCTTGTGTCCGGAAGTATTGGAGATTGTGTGGCTGCTGGACAGATTACCAATAAGCAACGAAGATTATGGGACATAACCGTTACCTACTCAGGTTCGCTTTGCAGCAATCCAGGAGAATATACTGGAGTGATTGTCGGCGCTGACAACAATGTTTTTGGTGTACTAAGTGATGTGATCATTACAAGCCTTTTCAATTCGACTAAAACGTTAGCGGTTGTTGGAATCCTTATCAAGCAATAGCAGGATTTATAAGCATTATCGTCTAATAAGTCGTAGATAGATTGTATAGTGCTCGAACGTGTTTAATTATTTGGAGATAAATCTGCACCTTTCAGTTTCATCAATTTAGCGGTGTCCGTCGTTAGAACGACACTAGCCTAGGTTGACGCTCCAAGGCAGCAGTTTCTCTGGGTTGGTGTTTCCCGTCATGATTGATCTATCACATGCATCAAGTAGTCATAAGGTACGAGGCCGTTGGTTCGTGTAGTTTCAACGATAGAATAAAGTGTCGTAGGCGCTAGAAAAAGATAATTGAACTTCACGTGTCTGCATGGCTATTGAGCAATTATGATTGACCAGCTTTGCTTGCACAAATTGGCTAGTCAGTGCAGTGATAGGATTTTTTTTACTTCGCTTCATTGGTGTTGCCAGACCTAAGGCATGGCGGCAAGAATAAAAGGTGTGTAAATGAATGTTGTGCTGCTGGCAAAAGTCACGTGTGATAAGCCCTGATTGGGCGTGTTGCTCTACGAGCACTTGCCATTGTTGTTTAGTTCGTCTGGTCATGTTGGGTTTCCTATGTTGAAAACCTCATTATTTATCAATGCTAAATGTTACGCCATGTGTGGTATTAACGACGGACACGTGTATGTTGCTTATTGCATTTAAAATATTAGTTTTATCATAAGGTTTCAATATTGATGTTGGCGTCAATTGCTTCTACTTTTAGCTCTCCTTTGGTTCACTCTTTGACTCTTTTTGCTATATTCAGAATTTTGAGTCATACAAAAATCAAACCGACTCTTTTTAGTTACTTATCGATTGTGCCTCTACTATGGCTGCTAATATGTTCCATGCCATACCCGAGTGTATTACTCATTAAACATCTTGAGGCTAAGTACCCGGTTATACCTATTCATTCTGATGAGTGGCGAAAAACAGACGCTATTGTTGTATTAGCCTGTAATTATTTTGAAGATAATGACTTACCCTTCGTATCCCGTTGGCCCAATTGCTCGCTGCAAAGAAATTTACATGCCGCCCTCATGTACCGTGAACACTCCATGCCGATATTTCTAGCGGGGAATATTTTGGGAAGTACCGATAAATATTCACAAGCCAGTCACAATAAATACTTTTTTGAGAAAATGGGTGTAAACAGCGCTGACATATTTGTTGTGCCTAAAGGAGTAAACACAGAAACCGAAATCAATGCCTTAGTAAGCATAATCAATGGCAGGCACATATCCCTAGTCACATCAGCTAGCCACTTACCAAGAGCAGTTTTTTACTTCGAGGAAAATGATATACAAGTTCTACCCATACCAGTCGAGTATTTAAGTCGGAAAAACGCAGAGCCAGTTGCTGGTTTGCCTAATGCTGCTAGTCTATACAGAAGTGAAAGAGCAATTCATGAGTATTTAGGCATAATTTATCAAAAATATGTGCGCTAAATTGCAATAAACCTTGTATATAGGTACTGGCCTTTACCACTTTTAGTTAACGATATTTATCTAAGGGGAAACGTTACGTGAGTGAAATAGTTCCGATATTTTCTGGCGGTGGAACCAAATTGTCTGCCCACATTGGAATTTTGGATGCAATTAATACCCTTAATATTGAATTCCAACATATTGTTGGTGTTTCAGGGGGATCGATAATTGCGTCATTATATTGCACAGGCATGCCTCTTAAAGACATAAAAAAACTAGCGATAGAAACAAATTTCAGTAAGTTCAGAGGGTACAGTTTAATCACTCTTTTGCTGCAAGGGGGTCTTAGTTCTGGAGACGGATTCGAAAGATGGATGGATGAAAAGCTAGAGGGTAAAAATTTTAAAGATATATCAATGGACCTGCATATTTTAGCTACCGATGTAAATGGTGGTGGTCCCATCGTCTTCAATAAAGAGAACTCTCCGGATTTAAAAATATCCAAAGCAGTTCGATTTTCAATGTCAATTCCCATTTTTTTTAGCTTCAAGTCATATAAAGAGCATATTTTAGTCGATGGTGCGATACTTTCAGAAGATGCTATTTTTAAGGATTGGACAGGCGACGGAACCCCAGCTATATGCTTCAGATTGAAAAGCGACCAAGTCACAGACAAACCATTTAAAAAAAGTTGGTTGCCATTAGTGCAATATGTGATGATGTTGATTAGAACTTTTATGACGGCTATGTCCAGAGAATATGTACATGACCAGTATTGGAAAAATACTATAATTGTTAATACTGGAAAGCTTTCACCCGTTGATTTTAATATGTCAATTGAAGATAAAGAGACTTTGTATGACATTGGTTATAAAACTGCATTAGAGTTCATACCGAAGAGACTGAGTAGCTTTAAAAAAGTTTAAAAATGGAGTGCGATTTGCAAATTGCAAATTATAGGGATAATGACCAATGAAACACTTACGCAAGTTCGCAAACATAGCAATTATTGGCACAAATATAAGGGTGAATACTGTTAATATTTCATCTGTAGGCTTTATTAAGAGCCATCAACATAAGAAAATTTTTTTTCTGACAGATTATTTTAGCGACAAATAATTTTTTCCCATAAAAATAACTTTCTTGAAAAATGAAAATAAAATGCTGAGCCCTAATTTGAAACTAATAATGCTAAGGAATTCACATGACAGCAACACTCGCTGAAAATTTTGATCTGTATTTTGAAATCGTCTTAGCAGATACCGAAGAGCTGAAACAAGAGTCTTATAGAATTCGTCATACTGTTTATGCAGATGAGTTAGGCTGGGAACCGCTGAACTCAAAAGGTATAGAAGTTGACGAATGTGATCCCTATTCCTTTTCTATATTATTAAAGCACAAAAGAACCGGCGCCTTCGCAGGCACAGTCAGGCTGGTCATTCCTCCAAACACTAGCCCCGAAAGTAAATTACCTTTTGAGTTACATTGTGCAGAAACTGTGCGCAAAGAGGTGATTGATCCTGATAGTTTAATTCGTGGTCGTTTCGGTGAAATATCCCGATTGTCCGTGCCTTCGAGTTTCAGGCGGCGTTTGGATGAAAAAAACAAACCTTTTATTATAAATGATATTAAAGTCGAAAATGCTTTTTCAGACGAAGAAAGGCGTAACTTCCCAAACATTGCAATAGGCTTGTATTTAAGTGTGATTGCTATGGTCAAAATGTGTAACCATAGCCATATGTTTGTGGTGGTAGAACCTAGGTTATGCAGAAGACTAGAGAGACTCGGACTTAAGTTTGAACAATGCGGCGAAGAATTAGACTATCACGGCATACGCGCGCTTTTTTTATTAAGCAGAGAAAACTTCACCAGTAACTTAAACCCCGAAGTATTAGAGCTTTTTAAACTGCTGGAAAAACAACTAGTACCCCAGCTAGCCCTTTATCCATATTGAGCGAACTGACTAGAGACAGATAAATGACCACTGAAAATTTTGACTACGACAAAGCTTTTTCTCGCAACATCGGTTGGTTCTCCGAACAAGAACAAGCAACACTGAAAACCAAAACAGTGGCTATAGCCGGATGTGGAGGTGTGGGGGGTATTCATTCACTTACAATGGCAAGGCTGGGTATAGGCAAATTTCATCTGGCAGATTTTGACGAATTTGGGGTGGAAAACTTTAATCGCCAAGTAGGCGCAATGATGTCCACGGTTGGGAAACCAAAAATGGATGTGATGAACAATGCACTAAAAGACATCAATCCAGAGATGCACATTAAGAGCTTCCCACAGGGCGTAAACGAATCCAATGCCGAAGCGTTTTTAGATGGTGTTGATCTGTACATTGATAGTTTAGATTTTTTTGCAATAGAAGCACGACGCTTAGTTTTTGATCTTTGTGCAAAGAAGGGGATCCCAGCAATAACTGCAGCTCCTCTTGGTATGGGCACTGCGTTTTTGTGTTTTATGCCTGGCAAGATGACCTTCGAAGAATATTTTGGCATGCAAGGGCGTCCACAAACTGAACAGTATTTGCGGTTTTATTTAGGTTTAGCCCCAGCAAGTTTACAAAGCCAATACCTTATTGACCCAAGTAGGTTGAATCTGGAAGAAAAAAGAGGCCCTTCTACCATTATTGGCTGCACCATGAGCGCAGGTGTAGCAGCGGCTTATGCCGTTAAAATTTTGCTGGGTCGAGGTGACTTGGTCTGCGCTCCTGAGGGTATGCACTGGGATCCCTATATGAACCAAATGGAACGAACTCATATCCCAGATGGGCATGCAAGCCACGAATTTCAGGCTAACTTAGCGGCCGCAAAAAACGCTTTTAATATTTAACTGAAAAAATTCGTTAATGGATAAACCAGTCTTATCTGGCTTATGATAAATTATCCATACTAAGAAATAGTTTGGTATCGAAAATGAATAAAAAACTCATAGAATCCGTACTGGAAATAGCCCGTTACTATCCTAGTGGTGACAATAGCCAGCCTTTCCGGTTTCGATGGCGTGAAAAGGACAATGTACTCTTAGTTGATTATATTGCAGCCGAAGCCGAACATACTCTCGCCTACGACGAATATACCTTATTCATTACTTTAGGTGCCGCTTTGGAATATATTCGCAATGCTTTTGCGATATACGACACAAATGTTGTCTTCAATCTAAGTCTTAATAATTTTGATGTTAAAGAGGATCATCCCGCTATTTGTAGCGTTAGTGCTACCGATTCACCATCTATATTAGGTACTAAGTTGTCCAAAGAAACGTTACTCAATAGAGTAACTGACCGTCGCCCCTATCAACCTTACGAAAGTATTCAGATTGATGCAGATAATATTCAAAAATCCTTACGTTATACCGACTGTCAGTTGCATATAAACGCAGCGACAGAAACACTTGATTTTTTTGCTCTTTGCGACAGCATGGTATGGCAATCGCCGACTCTTGGACTAGATATCATGTCCACTGTTACGTTCAGTGATCCCCCTGCAGTCACGGGTTTACCATGGCGTAATTTAGGACTAAAAAAAGCGGAAACTTACCCTATCCGTCTTTTGCAAAAATATCCTTGGCTATTTAAAGTATTTAAAGCGCTTGGTGCTGCCAAAGCTATGCAAAAATCTCAACGACAACTGTGGTGTTCCAGCAGTAGCTTTTTGGTATTTATTTATCTTCCAGGACTGAGCAATGAGGAAAAAATATTGTCCAATATGGAATTAATGAATACCTTACTAACGCTGAGTGCGCAAGGCTATAGTTTTCAACCTTCGACAATGAGTACTGATATTTTAAACTTTCCGGTTAAGCCTACTAAGAACTTGCAAACAGCGGCCAATCTAGAACTTGATGAAATAAAAGCCCTTATTAACGATACACGAGAAAAATTAAAGTTAGGTAACAGGCAGGTTAACTGGATTTTACGCTGCGGAAAAGCGCACACCCCTTTCCCACAAAATGCTCATACCTTGCGTCTTCCTGTATCTGAACTGCTATCTTTGGAATTGTAAAAGTAATTATTTACGAATAAGATTAACCCACTCAACCAGTGTGACTGTTGTGGTTGAATTAGCCGGACACTTCAATAAAGGATTATAATCCTGTTAATTGAGGTGAATATGACTAAACGAACAAATAAACATTATCCAGCAGAATTTAAACAAGAAGCGGTTGCTCTGGTAATTGAGCAAGACTACTCAATCGTGCAGGCAGCTGCATCTTTGGGCGTGACAGACAAACTACTTTACAACTGGGTAGCCAAGCATAAGAAACAGGCACAAGGTGATGTGTTGTCTGGTGATGAACGGGCAGAGTTAATTCAGCTCAGGAAGGATAATAAGCGTCTACACATGGAGCGTGAAATCCTAAAAAAGGCAAGTGCCTTCTTCGCGAAAGAAATGAAGTAAGATATTCTTTTATAAGTGAGCTTGATGCTAAATATCCTGTGTCAGTTGCTTGTAAAGTGATGGAAGTGAGTTCGTCAGCATACTACGTATGGCTAAAAAGACCTGGTGAACTCATTGGCGCTCAAACACTTAGATTGTATCGACGAGCAAAAATATTATTCAAGGCGAGTCGAAACAGTTTAGGCAGCAGAGAGCTTGCTAAAGTACTACGCAAAGAAGGCTTTGAAATAACACGATATCGCGCCATTAAGCTAATGGAGCGGCTTAAATTAGTTGTGACTCAGCGAATAGCTTATAAAGTGACAACCAAGCGAAAACACAGTGATGCTGTGGCCGACAACTTGTTAAATATGAATTTCAATCCAGTTGGGCCCAATCAAATTTGGGCGGGTGACGTGTCCTATTTAAAGACTGGTGAGGGCTGGTTATACTTAGCAATTGTCATGGATTTGTACTCACGCCGTATTGTTGGTTGGCATATATCAAAACGCATGACACGTGATTTGGTGGAGCAAGCGCTGATAAAGGCTCATAACTTACGTAAACCGGCAAAAGGAGTGGTATTTCACAGTGATAGAGGCTCTCAGTACACGAGTACAGGCTTTAGAAACTTGGTGTCGCGATTAGGTTGTCGAGCCAGTATGGGTGACGTTGGAGCTTGCTGGGATAATGCTGTTGTGGAACGTTTCTTTGGAAGTATAAAGCATGATTGGTTGTTTAAAGTACCGCAGCCAACTCGATCACATATGCGAGAAGATGTCGCTAGATACATGAAATATTATAATGTTGAGCGACTGCATTCAGCCAATTTGGATCAATCGCCAATTGAATTTGAAAACTCCTTTAGAAAAGTGTCCGGTTGGAGTTGACCAGAACAGA
>Ga0209712_10002034_pt1 | contig 16913 bp, 25 predicted proteins | sample ArcOceMetagenome_FD_187443 | JGI IMG/M metagenome (GOLD analysis project Ga0209712, IMG submission 187443) | Marine eukaryotic phytoplankton communities from Arctic Ocean - Arctic Ocean - Greenland ARC118M Metagenome (SPAdes) (version 2) | ecosystem: Environmental > Aquatic > Marine > Oceanic...
AAAAGATGAAAATAAACAATTCCAACTATTACTTTATAAACAATATTTTTCAGAACAGTATGGGATACCTTTAGATAAGATTGAAATTGAATTTTTTATCCTTAAGAGGAAAGTATTAGATCCTGATGATGAAAAGCTTATGTCACCCTATCAAGCTTATAGAGTACAACAATTTGTACCACCAAGTGGTAAAATTAAATTATCAAGAGCAAAAAACGCTATTAATGATTTTATTAATGAGTGTTTTAATTCAAGTGGAAAAATAAAAGAAGCAGATTATCCAAAATCTCCTTCTAAATGGAATTGTAATTTTTGCCCTTATGGAGAAGATAAAGAATTGTGTGGAGCCAAACAACATTTTTCGTAAGTTCATACATATGTATATATAATAAATAACGTTTTAATAAATAGAGATTATGAGTACAACAAAAAACCAGACACTAACTAGTGTCAAAGTACAAACCCCCCTATTCGAGGAATTTAAAATTGAATGTGTAAAACGTAAATTTTCATTTCAAAAACTTGCAGACCGTGCTTTGTTTTTGTATCTTACAGACGAAGATTTCCGTAAAAAAATTACTAATCAAATCAATCTCGAAATAAAGGACTATGAGTAAGAAATTTAAATATATCCCTAAGGATAAACGAAAAAAAATACTTTTAATTTGTGATGATATTAGAGTACATTCTGGAGTAGCTACGGTTGCTAAAGAAATTGTAGTTCATACAGCAAATCATTTTAACTGGAGTCAAATAGCAGGTGCTATAAAACACCCAGAAAAGGGTAAAGTACTTGATTTATCTAGTGAAACCAATAAAATGGCCGGAATTGATGATACTTATGTTAAATTGTTTCCAGTAGATGGTTATGGTAATGAACAAATTTTAAGGGATATTATCAGGGTTGAAAAACCAGATGCCATAATGCTATTTACAGATCCAAGGTATTTTGATTTTGTCTTTAGAATGGAAGCTGAAATTAGAAAAACATGCCCTATTATTTATCTTAACATTTGGGATGATTTACCAGCTCCAATGTATAATAGTGCTTTTTACGAAGCTTGTGATCTTTTATTAGGTATTTCAAAACAAACTGTAAACATTAATAAGCTAGTTTTAAAAGATAAAGAAAAAAATAGACTATTTAAGTATTTACCTCATGGTAAAAATGAAAACATATACTATCCCTTAACACAAGAAGAAAAATCAACTAAAGAATTTAAAGATTTTAAAAAGAGTTTATTTAAAAATAAAACCCCTAAATTTATTTCTTTCTTTAACTCTCGAAACATTAGAAGAAAACAAATTCCTGATACCCTATTAGCATTTAGAGAATTTTTATATTCCCTTCCTAAAGAAGAAGCTAAAGACTGTTATCTAGTACTACATACTGAAGCAGTAACTGATCATGGTACTGATTTATATAAAGTAAGAGAATTTTTGTTTGGTGAAGATTTTGAGGACCAAATTATATTCTCTCATCAAAAATATGATGATAAAGTATTAAATTGGTTATATAATATAGCAGATGTTCAAATTCTAATTACTTCTAATGAAGGGTGGGGATTAACATTAACAGAAGCTATACTATCAGGAACACCTATTATTGCCAACACAACAGGTGGAATGCAAGATCAAATGAGGTTTGTGGATAACAACGGAGAATGGTTTACACCTGATGCTAATGTTCCTTCAAACCATAGAGGTACTTATAAAGAACATGGTGAGTGGGCTTTTCCAGTATATCCTGCTTCAAGATCAATTCAAGGTTCTCCTCCAACTCCTTATATATTTGACGATAGATGTAAGTGGGAAGATGTTACTGAAAGATTAAAAGAAGTATATTCTATAGATAAGGATGAACTTAAAGCCCGAGGATTAAAAGGTAGAGAATGGGCTATAGGAAATGAAGCAGGTTTTACTTCAGGACATCAAGCTGAAAGATTTGTAAGTGCTGTTAATGAATTATTTGATACTTGGGAACCAAGAGAAAAATATGAAATAGTAAATGCTAATGAATATAAAGGAAAATTTTTAAACCATAAAATAATTTATTAATGAGTAAACCAATTTTTATAATAAGCTGCCCTTTTGATACTTATAGTGGTTATGGAGCACGCTCAAGAGATATAGTAAAAGCTATAGTACAATCAGATAAATATAATGTAAAATTGCTACCACAAAGATGGGGATCTACATCATGGGGTTTTTGCGAATCACACCCTGAATGGGAATTTTTAAATGATTTAAAAGTATTAAAAGTAGAATCTAAACCTGACATTTGGATGCAGATAACTATCCCAAATGAATTTCAAGCTGTTGGTAAGTACAATATTGGATGTACTGCAGGAATTGAAGCTGATTTATGCAAACCCGAATGGGTTGAAGGGTTAAACAGAATGGATAGAAATTTTGTTTCCTCAAAGTTCACAAAAGCAATGTTTGAGTCACAGTCTTTTGATAAAAAATCAAGACAAACAAACCAAGTTATAGGGAATGTTAAATTAGAAAAACCTATAGATGTTGTTTTTGAAGGTGTAAATTTAGATATTTATAAACCCTTAAAAAATAGCGAATTAAATACCTTTGATTTTACGGGTATTAAAGAATCATTTTGTTACCTATTTGTAGGACATTGGATGAAGGCGGATTTTGGACATGATAGAAAAAATGTTAGTTTGTTAGTAAAGGCATTTTACGAAACGTTTAAAAATAAGAAAAAACAACCTGCACTAATATTAAAATCTTCTACTGGTGTAGCAGGTTATATGAGTAGAGATGAGATCTTAGATAAAATTAAACATATCAAAAAATCAGTGGATGGTAAAAACTTACCTAATGTATATGTCTTAAATGGGGAATTCACAGATTCAGAGATGAATGAGTTGTATAATAACCCTAAAGTAAAAGCTATGGTTAGTTTAACTAAGGGAGAAGGATTTGGTAGACCATTGTTAGAATTCACAACTTCTGGAAAACCTGTTTTAGCTTCTGGTTGGTCAGGTCATACTGATTTTCTACATAAAGAATTTTCAACACTTATTCCTGGGGAACTTGAATTAGTTCACCCATCAGCCGCTAATAATTGGTTAGTCCCAGAAGCTAAATGGTTTAAGCCAGATACTAGATATATTGGTGGTATGTTTAAAGACATATTTGAAAAATACAAAGACTTTTTAAATAATAGTAAAAGACAAAGATATTATACTGAACAAAATTATAGTTGGAATCATATGGAAAAATTAGTTAATCAAATTTTAGATGACAATATACCAGAATTCCCTAAAAAAATGGAGTTAAAACTCCCAGAACTAAATATACCTAAATTATGAAACACGACTCATTAAAGGAATGTACTAGATGCGGCTCAGACGCATGTTATTCACAAGAAGTAACCAAGGATATTAATATTGAAATGTGTTACGGGTGTGGTTTCCAAAGTAATAGTATTATCAAAAAAGGAAACGACTTCTTCAACCAACAATTTGAAAACCTCCCTGAATTGTATAAAGAATTAATGGATGAAGAAGAAGAAACAGGTAAAGTATGGATGCCCACTATTATCAATTTAAAGGATAAAGGTATGGTTTTTGCTGATGGGACAGGTAGAGATAATTGGAGATGGGCTGCTGTTAAAGCAATACCCGTACTTGAAGAAGAATTAGAAAAATATAAGGGAGAAAAACATAGAGCAGATATGTCTACTATAAAACATTTTGAAGAACGTGGATTTATAGAAGCACTTTCGTATATTGGGGTATTACCAGAATAAAATATGAAGATACTAGTTACAGGGGGAGTTGGGTTTATAGGTACAGCTTTAATCAAAAAGTTACTAAATGAAGGATATAATGTCCATTCATTAGATAACTATGAAGTTGGGTTAAAAGAGAATGAAGTTGATGGTTGTAATTACCATGTAGGGGATATTGAGAATATTCACCTTATGGATAAAGACTTTGACTTAATATTTCATTTAGCTGCACTATCCAGAATCCAACCCTCATTTAACAACCCAACAGAAACCTTTAGAGTTAATACTATTGGTACTCAAGATGTATGTGAATTCGCTAGATTATCGGGAGCTAAAGTTATATATGCTGGTTCCTCTTCTAGGTGGCATAACCCATACCAATCACCTTACGCCGCGTGTAAACACATGGGAGAAGAAGCATGTAAGATGTATAAAAAAACCTATGGAATGGATATCGAAATAGTCAGATTCTATAATGTATATGGTCCAGGTGAAATAGTAGATGGAGATTGGGCTGCTGTAGTAGGTAAATGGAGACGTCAAGTTAAAAATGGTGAACCCATTACTATTGTGGGTGATGGAGAGCAACGAAGGGATTTTACACACATAGATGACATAATAGAAGGGTTATGGAAGATTGGAGTTAAGGATATTAAACATGAAGATGCCTGGGAATTAGGAACAGGTATGAATTATTCTATTAATGAAGTGTATAATTGGTTTAAAGAAAGATTTGAAGTTGAATCCATTACAATACCAGACCAATCTGGTAACTATAGAGAAACTATTCGTGAAAATGATGACAGTTTAAAAAAATTAAATTGGAAACCAACTGATCAATTAAAAAATTATATATTAAAGTTATGAAAATAAGTTATGCTATAACAGTATGTGATGAATTTCTTGAAATACAGAGACTCCTCTCATTATTGCTAAATAATAAAAGAAGACAAGATGAAGTCGTAGTATTAGTTGATTTATCTAAAAATAAACCAACATCTGAATTACTAAGATACCTTCATGAACTAAGCTCAGAAGATTATATTACTTTAGTTGAAGATACTTTTAAAGGGCATTTTGCTGATTGGAAAAATTTATTAACAAAATCATGCAGTGGGGATTATATATTTCAAATAGATGCAGATGAATACCCTAATAAAGAGTTAATAGAAACACTTCCATTTTTATTAGAGATGAATAAAGATGTAGATGTTATGTTAGTACCTAGGGTAAATACTGTAAAAGGACTAACTCAAGACCATATAGCAAAATGGAGGTGGAGTATAAATGAAAAAGAATGGGTAAATTGGCCTGATTACCAGTGGAGAGTTTATAAAAACGATCCTACTATAAAATGGGTAAATAAAGTACATGAAAAATTAGAAGGGTTTAAACAGTATGCTACTTTACCTATGGAAGAAGGATTTGCTCTATATCACCCAAAAGATATTGAACGTCAAGAAAAACAAAATAATTATTATAGTACGTTATGAAAATATTATATGTAACAAATTATAATAGTATTGCCAGAGCAAGTGGTGGGTTTATAAATGACTACCAAAATGATTTAGTGTTTTATGGATTAAGAGAGTTATATGGGGATGATGTAGTTGATTCTACACAAATAATCTCTCTTTATAAAGAATATGAAAATAAAATAAACCCAAGACATCTTTGGGGTGGAATGACTACTTTCTGGCTTATAGGAGAAAATAATATTGACAGAACTAATATTGAACAAAAAATTAAGGATAATTATTATGATTTAATTATTTATGGTGCTATCCAACGTTGTAAAGACTATTATGAATTAGTTTCACAACATTATTCTGATGATAAAATAATATTAATCGATGGTAATGATGAAACCGATTTAGATCCCCTATATAAAAAACACTTATATTTTAAACGTGAATTAATAGAAGAACACCCAAATCTAATTCCCATTACATTCGCAATACCAACACCTAAATTATCTAAACCTACTAAAAATAAATCACAAAATTACGCTACATGCATCCCAGGTCAACCTGAAACCTATATTTTCAAATCAGAACAACCCTACTACAAAGACTATCAAAAGTCATACTATGGGGTTACTATGAAAAAGGCAGGTTGGGATTGTATGAGGCATTACGAAATACTAGGTAATTACTGTATGCCTTATTTTACAGATTTAGAAGATTGCCCTAAAGATACTTTATCTCAATTCCCTAAAAAATTACTATTAGAAGCTAAGGAATTAGCTAATAATTTTGATAAACAAAAATATTATATTATATTAGACAAAGTGTTTGAACACACAAAACAACATTTAACTACTAAAAGTTTAGCTGAATATGTTATTAAAAAAAGTTATAAATAAATCTTATTATGGTGCCAGTAATTATATTGGTAACTCAAATGATCTTATAAAGTTAGAACAACTTATTTTATACAATTTAAAAGTATTAAAAGAGTATAAAGGTATTATAGTAGCTACTAATTACAAAGACTTAGATTTAGCCATTAAAAATGCAGAAATATGGTTAAGGTATTTTCCTGATTGTCATATTATTGATTTAAAAGAAAATAGGGGACATAATTTTGGAACCGCAGATTTAGATAATGCTTTATTTGATTATTGTAAACAAAACAATATAGAATGGTTATGTAAATCCTCAGGTGATATTATTTTAGAAACAGGAGTTCTTAATAATGAAATTGAAGAGAGTGATTTTTATTACTTGAATGGGATTGGTTATGGTGGAATGGTAAAATATGATTTTGATTTAGATAGAATTATTAAAGAAGATTTCTACCCACAAACTAATCTATATTTTATAAATGTGTCTAAAACTGATTATCTAAATGATAAGGATTATATTAATAAAACATATGATACTATTAAAGATGATTTTGAATATAATGGTAAAATTTGGGAGTATTTTAGTGGTTGGAGTTGTGAGGATTTCTTAAAAAACTGTATCATTAGAAATAATCTTTCCACGTGTCATTTGGTTTCTCCAAAAAATTATCGTATATTATTGGAATATATAAAGGATTCTCAAATCCATGATTGTAGTCATAAAAACATAATGATTGAGAATATTTGTCATTTACACAATGGTGTTAACATAATAAAACTTTAAAATTAAATATGAAACAAATAAAGAAAATTTGGTATGCTCCTTATAAATTTGAGGCATACGGGCAAGAAGAAATTGATGCCGTTGTAGAATCACTAAAGAGTGGTTGGTTAGGAGGACAAGGTCCTAAATCTATAGAATTTGAAGAAAAAATAGCTAAAAGATTTGGTAAAAAATATGGTGTGTTTGTTAATTCAGGATCATCAGCTTGTTTATTAGCTATAGCTGCCTTAGATTTACCTAAAGGAACAAAAATCATAACTCCGTCATGTACGTTTGCTACAACCGTAGCACCTATTATTCAACTAGGGTATGTACCTGTATTTGTTGACGTTGATTTAACCACATATTGTGCCAATTTTGACCAAATTATGGCCAAAATCACAGACGATACATCAGCACTTATGTTACCTAATTTAATTGGTAATAAACCGGATTGGCCTAGAATAAAAAAGGCATTAATCGATATGGGTCGTGAAGATATATACTTAATTGAAGATTCAGCTGATACCTTAACTAAAACACCTGAAACCGATGTTGCAACTACTAGTTTTTATGCTTCTCATGTTATTACAGCAGGTGGTGTAGGTGGTATGGTAATGTATAATGATAAAAAACATGTAACTAAATGTCTACAGTATCGTGATTGGGGTCGTTTAGGTGATGATTCAGAAATAGTAGCAGATAGATTTAACCATGTTGTAGATGGTATTCCTTATGATCATAAATTTCTATATAGTGTATTAGGATACCATATGAAAGCTAGTGAAATGAATGCTGCCTTTGGAATAGTACAATTAGAAAGATTTAAAACAAACGCTGGAATTAGAAGAGCTAATTTTGAACGTTATTTGGAAAATTTAAAAGATGTAAAAGAATTAACTTTACCTGATGATAGCTTACAACCAAACTGGTTAGCAATACCTTTTCAAACAGAAAATAGATTTGATTTATTATCATTTTTAGAAGAAAACAACATTCAAACTCGAGTAACATTTGCTGGTAATGTAACAAGGCATCCTGTTTATCGTGAATACTTAGAAGATTTTAAAAATGCAGATTTGATTATGAAAAATGGGTTTTTATTAGGAGCACATCATGGTATGACACTTGAAGACGTAGATATTGTTTGTAATAAAATTAAAGAATTTTTTAATAAATAGATAAATAGATGAATGTATTAATATTAGGAGATGGGTTATTAGGTAAAGAAATAGCATCTCAAACCAAATGGGATATTGCTTCTAGAAAATTAGGTAATTTACCTGATATTAATGAGTTTGGAGAACTATCCAATTTAATATACACTTATGATGTTGTAATAAATTGTATAGCACATACAGATACCTATTCCCCCAATAAAATGGCTCATTATGATGTTAATTATAAATTTGCATCGGATATAAGTGATATTTGTAATAATGAAAGTGTAAAATTAGTCCATATATCTACTGAGTTTGTTTATGCTAATAATGAAAAACGACCTACCGAAGATGATATACCAATTCCTGGAAATACTTGGTATGGGTATACTAAGTTATTAGCTGATGAATATATCCAATTGTGTAATAGTAACTATTTAATTTGTAGAGAATTACATAAACCTAATCCTTTTCCTTATGATAGGGTTTGGAAGGTCCAAACATCAGGGGACACTGTTGATAAAATATCTAATTTAATAATAGAATTAGTAAATAAAAATGCTAGTGGGGTTTTTAATGTTGGAACTGGGGATAAATGGTTAAAAGAACTTGCCCCAAAAACAAGTAAAGAAATTCCACCTCCATTTAAAACACCAACTGATACTAGAATGGATTTAACTAAATTAAATAAATTTTTAAATGAGAATAATATATAGAATATCGGATGTAGGTTATAATAAAGTAAAACCTGATTATATCAACAATGAAAATTGTTTAGCAAATGCTGCTAAGGTATTTGATAATGCTATTTGGAGTATTATAGCAGATAATATATCACCTGGTACTAATGATATGATTCAAAAGTATTTAACACGTAATTGTATCTTATATGTCGAAAAAGGTAATGGGGCTGCAACATTTAATCTAGCGTTAGATGAAGCTTTAACATATGACGATGATGAAATTGTTTATTTTATAGAAAATGATTACGTACATAAACCTGAATCTCAGAAAATATTAGAAGAAGGATTTAAACTTGGAGCATCTTTTGTAGCATTATATGACCATCCAGATAAATATATTACACCCGAAGATGGTGGTAATCCTTACTGTCAAGGTGGAGCTGAAGATACAAGAGTATATTTAACTGATTCTTGCCATTGGAAGATAACTAATAGTACTACTATGACTTTTGCTGCTAAAGTAAAAACACTTAAAATAGTAGAACCAACACTTAGAGCATATACTACAGGTACCTATCCACAAGATTTTAAAATGTTTTTAGACTTAAGAAAACAAGGACATTTACTAGTAACACCATTACCAGGTTATTCTACACATGGAGAAACTGCATGGTTAACCCCTTTAACTGATTGGGAAAAACATATAAAATGATAACAGTAGTAATTACAACTTATAAAGAACCTAAGGCATTAGACATTTGCTTACAATCGGCTATTGAAGGGCAACTACATGATAATCAAATCATTGTAGTAGTAGATGGCTATTATGATTTAAATAAAGAAGTATTAGACAAATATAAAGAGAAAATTAATATACTTAATTTAGAAGATAACTTAGGCATGATACGGGCTATGAATTTAGGCCATTATAATGCCAAATATGATTTAGTATTTCATGTTCAGGATGACAATGTATTTCCTTATAATTGGGATGAAAAATTACTAGAACATTATGAAGAGGGGTCAGTTTTAACCCCCAATCAAGTTGAACCTAACCCTAGTATGTTTCCTCAATTTAATATAAAGAATTTGGGAACAGACTTAGATAACTTTGATTTATCTTTATTCTGGGAACATGATAAGACAATATCCGAAAATAAATCTGATGAATGTGGATCTACATTTCCATTTTTAATATCCAAATCTGATTACTTAAAAATAGGAGGGTTTGATGAATCATATCCTGGACCTTGGGTTGTTGATTGGGAGTTTTTTATGAAATGTCAAATGAATGGAATGAAAATGATTAGAACTTATAATTGTCATTTTTACCATTTTGTATCATTAGGAACTAAATCCCCAGAACAATTAGAAGAAGCAAAACATAAAGAAGGTTTATGCCATAAATTTGCCTCATATAAATGGGGTTCGTATATTAAACATAACCCACAAAACAATATAAAATATATTTAATGGAACAAATAATAGGATTTACAGCTGGTAACTTTGATTTAATACATCCTGGTTATATTTACACATTTGAAGAAGCAAAACGTCATTGTGATTACTTTATGGTATTTTTACAACGTGACCCTTCTGAAACTAGGTTTACTAAATACAAACCCGTTATTCCTTTATATGAAAGGTATAAAACATTAATGGCTATAAAATATGTAGATGAAGTAGTGACATATCAAACTGAAGATGAGTTAATAAAATTAATAGAGTTTTATAACCCACATATCAGAATATTAGGTGACGATTATATAGGTAAAAGATTTACAGGTGATTATTTACCACCAGAAATTATTTACACTACTAGATCTCATGGTTGGTCAACAACTAAATTAAAAAATATGATTACAAAACAAACAGTACTACAAAACCCAGACGTTATAAATGAAAAAGATTAGTGACCATAGAGGATTATTTTTTTTAGATAATGAAGTTGACTATGATCAAATATTTATAGCAACTAATGAAGCAAGACATACCTTTAGAGGTATGCATTTTCAATCTAATCCCTATCAAGTTAAATATTTAACGGTTATACAAGGTGAAGTTTTAGACTTTTTATATAATCTTAAAACTGGGGAAGTAAAAGAATACCAATTAAATCATAACAGTGATACTCTTGCTATAACTGAAGAATATGCTCATGGCTATTTAACATTAGTACCTAATACTATTATATATTACGGTGTAATAGGAAAATACAATCCTAAAACATATAAAAGCATTGTATGGGACACAATCCCAGAGATAAATGCAAGAATAAAGCAAGTTGTAAATAATACTGATAAAATAACAATTTCAGAAAAAGATAAATTAGGAAAATGAGAATAATTGTAACAGGTGCATGTGGTTTTATTGGTTCACATTTTGTAAACTTAATTGGTAATCAAGACCCAACAATAGAAATAGTAGTAGTAGATAAATTGACTTACGCTTCAAATGTTAATAATTTAAAGGTCCCGGTCAAATTCATCAAAAAAGACATTTGCGACATAGTCCATGAGGATTTAGGTGTATACGATTATATAGTTAATTTTGCCGCTGAAAGCCATGTAGATAATTCGATTAAGGATGGTAAACCCTTTGTAAGAACAAATGTAGAGGGTACTTTTAATTTACTAGAAGTAGCAAGGAAAAACCCAAATTTAAAGAAATTTATTCAAATATCCACTGATGAGGTTTATGGTGACATGGATGAATATTTTGAAGGAACATTAGCTAATGAATCATTTAACTTAATTGGATCCTCTTACTATTCAGCAACAAAGGCATCATCCGATTTATTAGTACAGGCAGCAGGTAGAACCTATGGTTTGCCTTATTTAATTACTCGTACTTGTAATAATTATGGAGAAAACCAACACCAAGAAAAATTATTACCTACAATAATAAATTGTATTAAAATTGGAAGTAAGATCCCAATTTATGGTGATGGTAAAAACATTAGAGAGTGGATACATGCTGATGACAATTCACAATTTGTATGGGACCTAATTCAGTCAGATAAAACAGGTGTGTATAATATAGGATCAGGTGAAAGATATACCAATTTACAGATAATTGAAATTATAGAAAAAATACTTGGCTATCAATTAGATTTAAAGTTTGTTCAAGATAGAAAAGGACATGATCGAGCTTATGGGTTATCTACAAATCTTAAAGAGGTTTTTAAAAAACACATACCAAAACATAATTTAAAAGAATATTTAAAAAATACTTTATGCAAATAGGAATTATAGGTCAAGGTTTTGTTGGTAATGCTGTTTATCAAAAATTTAAAGAATATTATGATGTTTCTACTTATGATTTAGATGATAGAAAATGTAATTCATCAAAAAATTCTATCTATGGTTGTGATATTATTTTCTTATGTCTTCCAACACCAATGAATAAAGATGGATCTTGTCATACTGATATTGTAAAAGGAGAGTTAATGAATCTTAATATTTTTACTGAAGGGAAAATAATAATAATTAAATCAACAATACCACCTGGGACAACAAAGGGATGGAACGATCATTTTGATAATTTAAGTATTGTATTTAATCCTGAGTTTTTAACTGAGGCAAATGCTGTTAAAGATTATGAAAACCAAACACGTGTTATATTAGGTGGGCCTAGAAAATCAACTACTAAATTAAAACCCATATTTAAAAAACCATTCCCTAATGCCGATATAATCAAAACTGATTCAACTTATGCTGAAATGGTTAAATATATTACAAATTCGTTTTTAGCAACTAAAGTATCATTTGCAAATGAAATGTATCAAATATGTGAAGGGTTAGATGTCGATTATGACAAGGTAATTGAATATGCTACATATGATAACAGGTTAGGCAAATCACATTGGTCCGTACCAGGTCCAGATGGAGATTTTGGTTATGGGGGTCATTGTTTCCCTAAAGATGTTCAAGCATTAATATCGGTTGCTGAAAATTTAGGTATATTTCCTGAAATGTTAATTAGTACTAACGAAAAAAATAATGATGTACGCAAGAATAAGGATTGGGAAAAAATGAAAGGAAGAGCAGTAGTATAGTTGGTTGTATAATATTTTTTTTGTATATTTATACATTAGCAATAATAAAATAATATAATAATAATGGATAATAATAATGGAAATACTCAAGTAAATTCAATCAGAGATCAGTTTAATAGTAGAGTTGAAAAAAGAGTAATGGCTAGTAAAACTAAAAGGGTTCAATGGTCTAATAGAAGAAGATTCACAAGCATTTAAAAGATAATAAAATATGCCTAATTCAGTTAAATATAATACAGAGAGTGAAGCGAATGCTTTAAGAGTAGGTAACATGCACATTGGTACAGGTGATGTACCTAAAGGTCCTACTTCAACAACCGGATTTTATAATGGTATAAATCCACCAAATGGTGGTTATACTATATATGAAAATAAGGCAGCAAGTGGGTCTTCAATGACATGCCCTACTAGTGATGCAGAATTAATTTCAGTAACTAATGGGATAGCAGATGCAACCTACACAACTATAAATGAATGTTTTACATATTTTGCAGGTCAAAATGATAAATTTGTAATACATAACCCAATAAATCATATAGTAACTGATGGGTTAGTGCTTAATGTTGATGCTAGTACCCTTATATCATACCCAAGGTCAGGTTCTACTTGGTATGATTTAAGTGGTGAAGGTAATAATGGCACTTTAACAAATGGACCTACATTTGATTCTAATGGTGCTATTGTTTTTGATGGTAGTGATGATTATATTCAAGGTTCCATCCCCACTCAAACCCCAGAAGCAGCTACTTTAGAAGTATTATATAAAACATCTACGGATGAATCATTCCCCGGAGAAATCAGAGTATTTTTCATAGGTACATCTAATGCTGGGTGGTCTTCACCTGGTATCTCACTTAGACTTAGAGACGATAAAGCAGCATTTGCCGCACGAAAAGCAGATAATTCAGGTTACTGGGATGTATATTCAGGAGCCACTGTTATTGATGGTAGGTGGAAACATTTAGTAGGTACTTTTAATACTACTGCTTTAAAAAGGTATGAAAACGGGATATTAACCCAACAAACTACTACAGGGCAAAATTACTTTACAGGTAGTACTAGTTATAGTTTAGGGGGCCCTTCAGCATATTTAGATGGTAGTATAGCTAAAGCTAGATTCTACAATAAATCCCTTTCTCAACAAGAAATCCTTCAAAACTATTATCAAGCACCAATCGTCACAGACGGTTTAGTATTTGCGATGGACCCTGGAAATTTAGTATCTTTTGAAAATGGTACAACTACAACATACTCCCTAACAGGGTCTATAGAAGGTACTAATATAAATGGTTTAGGTTTCAATTCTAGTTATGGTGGGGTATTTGATTTTGACGGTTCCGATGACAGAATACAATTAGGTAATCAACCAACTATGGTAACATCAGATATTACCCAAGAAGCATGGGTTAATGGGGATGCTTTTGTTAATTGGCATGGTATTATTTCAAATATGAGTGGTTGGGGTACTGGTTTTAGTCTTCAAATAGGAATAACTCAGAATATAGCTGCTATGGTTAGTGGGGATTATTTAAAAACATCCTGGACTCCATCTACTGGGGTTTGGTATCATATTGTAGCGACTCATAGAAGTTCAGATAACTTAAATGTTTTATATGTAAATGGTGTTCAAGAAAATACAATGACTCGAGCAATTTCCTATAATACAAATGCCGTAACTGAAATTGGTGTGTTTTATACAGGGGGTAGTTTACCATTTAATGGGAAAATGGGACCTTTAAGAACATATAACAGAGCACTCACAGCAGCAGAAGTAGCACAAAATTATAACGCAAACATAAATAGATTTAATTAATATGAGCACATACATTATAATAAACATGACAGAAGTAGGATTAGTAGACTTTAATGAAGTTCTAGAAACATCCGAAGAAACACTTAGATTATCAGTAGATGGTTTACAAACAGTTATTAAATGGGATGGGGATGAACCCTCATTTGTATCAACTTTGAGTTCATACGATGGACCTTACACCCATACAGAAATACTAGCAATAATGGCTACTCCAGAATGGACTGATCCTAACCCCCCTAATTCTTAAAAAAATATAAAATATGAAAATGATTCCTTGTATTAAGTGCAAAAAAGACATGCCCGAGTTAAGATTAACCCAATACGGATATAAAGTATGTGTTAACTGTTCTAGTGTAAGCACTAAACGGGGTATTCCTGTAACCAAAGGTTCAGGTGATCATACTTGGACCGAAACAGTAATAGTAGAAGAAGATCAATATGAATCATTTGTAAATGCCACTAATAAAGAAAGAGGTAGTAGTGATAGTGTTATAACTTTTAAATTAGATTAATGCCAGCAGCAAAACCACTTTCTAAAGCACAAATAGTAGCAGCTCAAGCTAAGACTCAGTCTAATATGGCTGCTGCACGTTATCTCCATGTATCATATCAACATTATAAAAGATATGCTAAATTGTATAAATTATTTGCTGGACATAAAAATCAAAGTGGTAAAGGTATACCTAAGTTTTTAAACAATGGTAAGAAATTTCCTGCTATGATTGAAATTATTGAAGGTAGAATAGCTGCTACCTCATTTGATCCTAACAAATTAAAATATGCTTTAATAGAACAAGGACATATGGTTGAGGAATGTACCGTATGTAAATTTAATGAGCGTAGAGTATTAGATTATAGAATCCCATTACTATTACATTTCAAAGATAAAAATAGCAATAACTACAGTTTAGATAATGTCCAACTACTTTGTTATAATCATTATTTCCTTACTGTGGGGGATGTATTTAATGCTAAAGAGGAAAAACAAATTGAAACTCAACAAGAATACAATGGTACAACTGAACAGGTTAATTGGGAAGTAGACGATTATCACTTACAACGTTTAAAAGAATTGGGCTTAGATGGTGATGATGATGATGTTGATCAATACATAAGTAGAGTATAAATGGGAGACTGGGATTCATTAAATTTTAGGATTATATGTCATTTTATCTCGTTTAATGCTAAATATGTTCCAATGGAGGTACAGGAGGGGTTTATAATGGATGATATAAAAATTACAAATGGCAAAATCAAAAATATTATTAGATAAAAAATATCATAAAATTACTAAGGATTATGATAAACAAAAGGAGCGACATTTAGAAAAACTTGCCACAAAAAGTTTGGCTGCCGACGAAAAATTTCGTAAATTACAGGATAAGAAAATGAAAGGCAACTTTCTCAAAAACTTCTAATTATGAAATTATTAATCGCTTTACACATTGTAGTAGCTACTGTTTATAATGCAGTACCATCTCAAACAGATTCAACCCCTTTAATTACAGCCTCTAATAAACATATAGATGCTAATAATCCTGGTAAACATAGATGGATTGCAGTATCCAGAGATTTAGAAAAACTAGGATTTACTTTTGGAGTAGAGGTATGTGTTGAAAACGCAGGTGCTATGAATGGTGTATGGGTTGTTGAAGATAGGATGAATAAAAGATTTACCAATAAGATAGATTTTTTAGTAGATAATGAAATTGTATTAGGTAAATGGGAAGGAGTAATCATATCCCTTAACTCAACAAGACAATAAAATGGATGCACCTACTTTAACTCTGTTTAATAATCTGTCTGATGAAGATTTTATGGCAGTACATAATGCAGGTCAATTAAAAAGCTTATGTCTTGCTTTATCTTTAGATTTAGAAATATCTTCTTACCCTAAAGACTTATTAAACTAAATTAGGATACCACAGCAATTTTTTGTATATTCACGTATAAAATAAAGGTTATGCTATACGAATTTAAAAACTACAACAAACATGGTAATATTAGAACAAGAATAATACCTTGGCCTAATGGTAAAGCATTTGGAATTAATCCAAGTGGTTTAGGAGGCTATATTGGTGTTAAAATATTCAAATATGAATATAAACACGAACTCAACCCACCAGGTTTAATGACATTAGGGGATAAAAAATACATAATGCCTGGTTGGCAAGAAGTATTACCTGAAACAGAATTAAATGATATAAAATGGATTAAACCTAAAGTTAAACGTGCCGAAGTATTTGAACATAAATTCAAATCATCCAGCAATGACAAGGTTTATACCACGAAAGAACACGTATCTGTAGATGGTACACGCAAATACAGCTGTAATT
>Ga0209712_10002036_pt1 | contig 16903 bp, 16 predicted proteins | sample ArcOceMetagenome_FD_187443 | JGI IMG/M metagenome (GOLD analysis project Ga0209712, IMG submission 187443) | Marine eukaryotic phytoplankton communities from Arctic Ocean - Arctic Ocean - Greenland ARC118M Metagenome (SPAdes) (version 2) | ecosystem: Environmental > Aquatic > Marine > Oceanic...
ATGGCCACGAATACAATGAAACTGCACATCATGGGAGGCGGTGCCGTGAAGTAATTCTTGATGCTCTTGGGTGGTAGATACACCACAATCGTGAATTAGGCTGGCGTAGTAGGCTTTTTCTATTTTTGCTTTGGGCCATTGCAATCTGGTGGCGCATTCAAATGCAATGTAGGCCACACGATGTGCGTGGTGCACATCATCGACCCCCACTAGGTCTAGGCCACGGGCAATACTCAGAAACGCATGACGTGCATCGATCTGAATACGATCGTCATCCTGCCCGAGACTGCTTGTTATTTGGGGTTCATTAGAATGTGTCAAAAGAGGCCAACCTATAAACATCCTCTTTAGTATAGTTAGGAATCATAAATCGACAGAGAATACCCACAAAAAAACCGTGAGAATCACGGTTTTAAAGGATGTAATTATGGCCAAGCTTATTTAGCGGCAATCTCAATGGGCTGCTCTTTTCGGTCCAGCACCACATAACGGCCAAGGTCCTGACCATCGGCAATGTCATTGCTCATTTTATTTAAATATGGCTCAGCATCGTCTTCACTGGGTGCCTTACCTTCAGAGCCACTTAAACCGGCAATAAACATGAAATCCCATTCTTTGCTAATGCCGTCTGCTTCTTTCACTAACGCATCAAACGAGCTTAGATCGTGCGGTAACTTATCAACACACATCACAGGTTCCACATGGCCTGACATGTAGTTTTTTTGCTTTTTACCGCTGTCGGTTTTGGCAAATAAAAACAACAAACGCTGGGGCTCATCTTGCTGGGATGTCATGTCCAATAATTGAGTAAATAAAGAGCTCATATATCACCTCGAATTTTTTCCCTATGCTATCGCTTTGGCAGGATTTGAGTATTGGGCCAAGGGGGTAGCCCCAACCACTTTAGTACCCCAAAGGGGGTAAGTAGCGATTAAAAGAATTTAGTGAGATGGGGGATGGCGATGAATATCAATGGGGCTTTATTTGACATGTTTTTTTGTAAGGAGGCGCACGATCCAACTTAAGAACGTATTTTTAGAAAAGATATTGAAGAGATAAATACCACTGAAAAGGCCGCTATTATAAATTAAACCTGCTTTCACAATGCGTACTTAGCCATTAAAACTACATATCAATATAAGGCACAAACGGTTCATCCACCGGGGTTTTGGCTAACGCGTTGGTGTAGTTACTCATAACCTTATGCACTACACCCAATACAACGTCCAATATGTTTTGGCGACTAAAACCCTGTTGAATTAAGCCTTGTGTAAGCGCTGCATCAACCTGCCCTTTATTTTGTAATAAAGATTGTGTGAACACCCTTAAGCTCTCAAGTTTTGTATCGGTAAGCGCTTGATCGTCTCTGATGGATTCCACGGTTTTTTTATCCACCCCATCCAATACCGCCATCATGCTATGGGCTGGCACACAATAATGACACTGATGAAAACTGGAAACCGTCAGCCACACCACGTGCCGCTCTAAAATACTTAAACTGGATTGGGAAAACAGCTGAGCCAAAGTTCGATAGGCTTCTAACGCTTGAGGGCTTTCAGATAACACACCCAGTAAACTGGGGATCATGCCCAGCTCTTGCTGCGCATCTAATAACTGAGGTTGTGAATCTTTGGGGGCAGAATCTACTGTATGCAAAGTAAAATCGATCATGGCCTTACCTTTTAATAACAGACCCTATAGGTATAGCTGCTACCCGCCAAATTCTCTACTGCACATGGTTTCTGGGTATACCCTAAGAACTGCATCCTGCGCTCTTAGGACAAAGTAAACTTCAGGTTATACCGCCCATGACTCTCGGCTCCTGTCTACCATCAAACTTGTACACCCTGCACATCGTCCGTGGGCATACCCTAAAAATTGCATCCTGCATTTTTAGGCTACCGCCCATGACTCACAGCATCCTGCCTACCGTCAAACTTGTGCATCCTGCACATCGTCCATGGGCATAAAAAAAGCCGCTCAATGAGCGGCTCTTTTATGGTGCTAAAAAGCTGTGAGACTTAAAGTAAGTCACGGCCTTTTTTAGCAGCAGTACGTAAACGCAATGCGTGTAGCTTAATGAAGCCAGCCGCATCTTTTTGATCGTATGCGCCTTCATCGTCTTCGAACGTTGCAATGCTTTCGTCGAATAATGAATCGTCAGACTTACGACCAACAACCGTTACGTTGCCTTTGTATAGTTTCACTTTAACAGTACCGTTAACGTGAGTTTGAGTCTCATCGATTGCCGCCTGAAGCATCTTACGCTCAGGAGACCACCAGTAACCGTTATAAATTAGTTCAGCGTAACGAGGCATCATCTCATCTTTCAAGTGCGCCGCATCACGGTCTAGTGTGATGGATTCAATGGCACGGTGAGCACGTAACATTACGAAGCCAGCTGGGGTTTCGTAGCAACCACGAGCTTTCATACCCACGTAACGGTTTTCTACGATGTCGGTACGGCCAATGCCGTTAGCGCCAGCAACTTTGTTTAAGTATTCCATGATTTCAGCAGCAGACATGTCTTTGCCGTCGATAGAAACTGGGTCACCGTTTTTGTAGCCGATCTCAAGATAAGTCGCTTCATTTGGCGCGTCTTCAGGAGACACGGTCCATAACCACATGTCTTCTTCTGGCTCATTCCAAGGATCTTCAAGGATGTCGCCTTCGTAAGAGATGTGAAGCAAGTTAGCATCCATTGAGTAAGGTGATTTTTTACCTTTTTTCTTCTCAACTTCAATGCCGTGATCTTCACAGTATTGCATCAATTTTTCACGGGAGTTCAAATCCCATTCGCGCCAAGGGGCAACCACTTGAACACCAGGCATCAATGCATACGCACCTAGCTCGAAACGTACTTGGTCGTTACCTTTACCGGTTGCACCGTGAGAGATGGCATCGGCGCCGGTTTCTTTAGCGATTTCGATTAGACGCTTGGCGATTAACGGACGGGCGATAGAGGTACCTAGGTAGTACTCACCTTCGTAAATGGCGTTAGCGCGGAACATTGGGAATACAAAGTCACGTGCAAATTCTTCACGTAGGTCATCAATGTAGATCTCTTTGATGCCCATAGCTTCGGCTTTAGCGCGCGCTGGCTCTACTTCTTCACCCTGACCTAGGTCAGCCGTGAATGTAACGATTTCAGCTTGATACTCTTCTTGTAACCACTTGGCGATTACAGAGGTATCAAGACCACCAGAGTAAGCCAATACGATCTTATTGATCTTGGACATGCGCAGCTCCTAAGCAATGCTGGATCTCACTGGATAATCCCATTTGGACCCCAGCAAGCGTGCTAATAATAATTCGGTATTCTCATATGATGATCCCTTTCTGGACCCCACATCGAGTGCTAATAATAAAAGGTGGCGTATTCTACAGTTTTCACACTCATTCTGCCAGCCATAGGCTAGGCTTAAAGGGACTTCCACTCAATTGAGGCTAAATAATGCGTACTTTCATTTTGCTAGTACTCAGCATAGGCGTTTCTTCGCTCAGTATGGGCGCTGATATAGAAGGTTCTAACATCAAGGGTTATGACTTTGGCTATGGCGCCGTCGAGAAAGGCTGCACCGCTCACCGTGAAAGCGGCAATACCATTAGTATTCGCTGCAAAGAAAAGCGACTTAAGCCCGTCAGCCGCAGTTGCGAGGGCAATATGTATGGTGGCCTTGAAAACGTAAAACTCAATTGCAGCGGTGGCCTATGGGCCCTGAATCAACGCTGTAAAATTGAAATGCGCGGCGCCGACTTTGGTGAAATTAACTGCCGTATTTAAGCTTTATGAGGCGCTCTATGCACCGTGTTTTTAGGGTTACCTGTTTACTATCAGCCTTGCTGCTATCGGCCTGCTTTTTTGAAGCGGACATGGACACGGATAGAATTCCTGGGTTTGACTTTGGCTACCTAGACATAGAGCGGTTTTGCACGGTAAAACGCATGGGCCAAGACCATCTCACCATTGAATGTGAACAAAAGCGGCTCATGCCCATGAGCCAAAGCTGTTCTGGCTTTATTACCGGTGGCCTTAAAGACACTCAACTTAACTGCAACGGTAAACTCTGGCCGGTAAAAGAGCGCTGCAAAATTAAAATGACGCGGGTGAATAAAGGCATTCTGGATTGCAAACTTTGAGCAAGCCTTAGTTATTGACACTAATATCAACAAAGCCTAATCTGGGGTCAGAACACCCATAATAATAACAATAGAAACCCTAGACCTATGAACCTAACCTGCAAAAAAGTAGTCATTACCGGTGCCGCCTCTGGCATCGGCCAAGCCCTATTACAGCAACTTGTTACTATTCCTGACATTCAAATTGTGGCCAGTGACCTGAATGCCATTACAGATGACTACCCCACAAACGTCATCAAGCACCAAGGCAATATTGCTGATGCGCATGGCATTGATGCCCTATTTGATTTTGCTTGTCAGACCTTAGGCCAAATTGATTTATTTATCGCAAATGCCGGTTTTGCGTATTACGAAAAAACAGAGCAAGCGGACTGGGCCCACATTGAACGCATTTATGCCTGCAATACATTCAGCCCAATTTATACCAGCCATAAAATGGCCAGCCTAAATGAAGGGCGCGAATACGGTGTGATGATCACCGCCAGCTTTATGGGCATTTACAGCTTGCCAGGGTACAGCCTCTACAGCGCCACCAAAGCATCACTGTTATCCTGGGCTGATGCTTACCGCCGCGAAAAAGACGATCAAGGGCATATTATGATGTTATGCCCAGTAGCCACCAAGACACATTTTTTTGATACCACCGCCCCTGTGCCTTGGCCAAGCCAAACCTCACAACAAGTGGCCAGCGCCGCCATCAAAGGCATTAATAAAAATCGCCACCGCATTTACCCAAGTAAACTCAGTGTATTAACCCTACTACTGGATTGGATTTTCCCGTTGACCATGCCCATTTATAAAGCCATTGAGAGCTTTAAGTTCAAACAATGGTTAAACACGCGCCTGCAAAAAAACGCTTAGTATATTTTGATAATTGATCATGCAGTTCAGGTTTTTATTGATAAGCACTAAAACCTAAGCATAAAAAAAGCCAGCAAATGCTGGCTTTTTTTATGACAAATTTTTAATGGCTATTACTATTCAGAAAACCTACAAAGGTTTCCAAATTTCAATATCAAAACTGCCTCGGCCTGTTTTTTCACATGCCACGTAATAGCTATTTAGTTCGTATTCATCCATGCCTAACAAATAACAATCTAGGTCTTCGCTATTACCCGTAATGGTCATAGCGCTCGTTGAAAATTGCACGGGATCTGAAACAGGCGTTTGTTCATCCCAGTCTCTTGGGTAATCACAACTATAAGTATTGCCTGATGCATTGTCATAGCGATCAAACGTGGGTGTACTAACACCATCATTAACAATTCGGGCCACCCCTTTGCATTGTCCGCTGCCACTGAATTGCGCTGCCGTTGGCGTCACATCAAACCGGCCAAAAAATCCGCCCCCTTGTTTTAACAAATTGGCGTTTGTGATGTTTTCAGGGTTGCGCAAAATCACATTTACACCTGTACCGCCCTCTTCTTCTATTAACCAGCTGCCTTTAATGTAACCTTTAAACGTTAAATCGACTGCTGTATCCGCTGGGGTTGGATCAACATTCAAAACCGTATTTGTTTTTATCCACACAAACGGCACTGTGCCAGAGTCTTCATAGCTGCCTGTACCATCGTCATTGACGGTAAAACTGCCAACACCGCTGCCCGCATTCAGATCATGGTACGTGCCTAATAAGGGTGCTTGGCTAAAGTCAGTAGGCGCACGCTGCAAACGAATCACCTCTGTGCCCAAACCCGACCCAAAAAAGTCACAGGCCAATGTGGCCTCATGACTATTAATAGAAATCGGTAAACAGGTATCGGTAAAGTCGGCACCGATCAAACTGATGCTGGCGCCATTGCTGCTAAACGTTTGCTCAAGCGCCACTGGCGAACAATTGCTTTTTAACAAGCCTTCAGAAGCGCCCCATAAATCATCAGGGCAATCATCATAGTCAATGACACTCACCGCGCCGCCATCCGTAAAACTATAAACCGCGCTCACATCCCCATGGTCACCACTGCGCATATTCCAACGGCCCACGTAGTCGGTCACGGTTTCTAAATTTTCTAACGAGGCAATGAAATGCTCTATGGCATCGGCTTCTGCTACTAAGCTGCGTTCACTATAAAATGTAGTAAATTGTAAGAATTCTTCAGCATCAGCGCGAAAGCTGGCTGCATTTAAATCCAGAGATTGTAAAAGGCTGCTGTAATCATCGTCAGTGCCTGTGTTCGTAGCATCTCGAATGCTGATGCCGTTTTCAGGTTCGCCATCTTCATCAAATGATTGCAGCAGCACCAACAAATTTGTGATGGCCTGGGCGGTACTATCTAAAGCACGATCGCCTAACAAGGTTTGCATTTGTGCGGCGGTACGCCCCTCGCCTAATAAGCTGGCAGGGGTGACCACTGGGTTATCACTAGTAGGGTTAGCACTGCCCAGGTTCAAGCCATAAAGACTAAATACGGTGCTTTCGCCAGCCGCATATGGAAAGCTGCCATTGGCCCCTGTCACACCAGAATAAGAAGAGGAGGAATAATTTAACCCCTTAACACCGGAATCAATAAAAAAGCCATTAGGAGGGCTCACAGCTTCGGCATCGTCTGAGCCACTTTCAGAACAGGCACTTAATAGGCAAACACCCAATAGGCCTGTGAGCAGTTTAAATGAGGAACGTATTGCCATGGTTAAATCCAGTTAATCAATATTATGACGCATAATGACCCTAAGAAATGAATTTCTCAAGCCTCAGGCCCTATCAGACCTAACAAACAGACGCGTAATACGAGTGACTTTAATCACTGAATAAACATTCACATGAAACCCGCCCTTTAAACGCTTTTAATGCCTACATTTAGTGCAAATATTAAGGCCTGCTCTAAGCTTAAGTCAGTACGCACTCGCTTAGGGATTCTTATGTTTTGGCAAAATCTTAGCCTTAAATGGAAAATGGCACTGCCTATTCTGTTTATTACACTCTTATTAATTGGTCTATCCAGCTATCAACTCAGTGCCATTAATACGGTCAATCATGATTTTATAAAAATTTATGAAAACTATGTGCCGGCACTGGACTTAACACTTAATGCCGACCGAGACTTTTACCAAGCACAAGTGGCCGAACGCACCCTTGCTATGGGCAGTGATAACCCGGATTTATTTGATGACTACAATAGCAATATAAAACAGGTACACGAACGCCTTAACAAAGTACTAAGTCTGGAAGTTAGTGAGTCCCTTAAAAGCAAGGTAACAATCTTTTTAAAAGCACTTAAAGCATGGGAAATAAACTCCAATGCCATGGTGGCTGACCTACAAGCTGGCCGTGTGGCCACCGCTGATTCATCCGCTTTAAGCCAAGGGCCATTAGCCAAAGAGTTTGAAGGGGTCCGCGATATCTTAGATTCAATCGGAGAAGAGATATCTAGTACGTCTAATATACTGTCTGAAGGTGTGCACAGTACCAGTCAGCAAGCCATCGCCACCATTATTGTGGTGTGCCTGATTACCGTTGTGGTTGCCATATCATTGGCATTTATTGCGCCTAAAATCATTGTGGCCAATGTGCATTTTTTACATGACAAACTCGAAAGTCTGATAAGTGGTGACGGGGACCTAACCGCACGCCTGCCGAAAATGGGCAATGATGAAATTGGCAAAATGAGCTACAGCTTTAACCGCTTTATTAAGAGTTTGCAGGGATTGATTAAATCCATTGCAGACAGTTCTCAGCAAGTAAACACCGCCTCATCAAAACTAGAAAGCATGGTGCAAGGCAGCCGCAATACTGCCCATGAACAAGCCAACGCTGTAGACATGGTGGCCACCGCCGCCACACAAATGAGCACAGCCATTAACGAGGTCTCTCAAAACACCCAACAAGTGGCCAATGAGGCCAAAGACGCTGATAACAATGCCAAACAAGCCTCCAGCACATTTGAAAGCACCATCATCCAGATCAACGATTTATCAGAAAGTGTGGACCACTCAGCGCAAACCATTCAAACCCTAGAAAACGAAGCCAATTCCATTGTGTCTGTATTAGATGTGATTAAAGGCATTGCCGAGCAAACCAACTTACTGGCCTTGAACGCGGCCATAGAAGCAGCCCGCGCAGGGGAACAAGGCCGAGGATTTGCAGTGGTGGCAGATGAAGTACGTACCCTTGCCAGTCGTACACAAGAAAGCACCGAAGACATCAATAAAATGATCGCCAGCCTGCAAAGCGGCGTTAAAAACGCCGTGCACTCCATGGAAGAAGGCAAAGAAAAAGCCGCTAAAACCGTAGAGTCCGCTAATAACGCTCAAACTTCTCTACAAGGGGTGACCACATACTTGCAGTCCATTAGTGATCACATTTTACAAGTGGCCAGCGCCGTTGAAGAGCAGTCCTCAGTGGTGGAAGAAATCAATGGCAACATCAACAACATCAATACTCTGGCTGACAGTGCAGCAGAAACTGCCGTGACAGTAGAAGCCTCTGGTAATGAATTGGCTCAAGAGTCTTCTCGTTTATACCAACAGGTATCCCGCTTTAAGGTATAACCGCTCCTGATTGTTACAAGTTAAGGGTCAAAGCTGACCCTTACCTTTAAACTACCGAAGGAAACCCTGACAGTCCTTGCGATTCCACTTGCAGTATGGCTCTTTCGGTCTAAATTAAAACTAGGTCTCATTTAAAGTAGGACAATTTGGCATTACAGTCGCTGTAACATGATTTGTTACACGCCCATTACAACTCGTAACATCGCTAAGCTAAGTCATGGATTAAAATAGAATTATTCCTGATCCATTTTATTAATACTTAATTAAGCAGAGCCATGAACTCATTAATCGAACCCAATGAAGTGCACAAAAAGTACAGCATAAAAGTTGTGACTAAAACAAAAGAGCCTATGTTCAGCACTCAGCTGATCACCATCGCTTTTATTTTGCATTTTGTACTGGCTTGCATCAGCTTTAATTTTCATATTTTGAATATGGGCATTTCATTGCAGCAAGCTAACATTGGCTTGCTACTGCTTGAAGTGATCAAGCCGTTTTTATTGGCGTGTTTGTTAGCCCCTTTTATTGCCATGGGCCGTCATACTAAATTTAAAGATGAGTTTAAAGTGGTGCTATTTGTGGGTGCTGGTTTTAGTATTTTGTATTCTCTTGTGAAACTACTGGGCGTGATGGATTAACAGCCCAGTCTGTTTTGATAGATCTATTTATTTAGGCCCTTTGTATCAGCCAGCACAGTATTTAAAAACTGGCTGATATCATCAAGCTGCTCTAAGCATACGGTATGCGCCATTTCATAGGTGTTTACCTTCGGATCAAACCCCTTCTGTTTTAACGCTTCAATACTGCTGTTACCCAAGCTCATTGGCACCACATCATCTTGTGTGCCGTGAAAAATTTTCATAGGGAAATCCAGCGCTAACGGTGTTGTTTGCAAACTTTGTGCTTTAGGCAAATAAGTACTCATGGCCAATAGGCCTGCCAGTGTGTACTTATTATTTAACACCGTCTCGTAGGCAAGCGCCCCTCCTTGAGAAAACCCCGCGATAAAAATTCGTTCGCTGTGTATCCCCAAAGACAACTCATGTTCAATCAAACCTTCAATGCTTTGCACCATGGTTTTTAAATGGGTTTCATCTACTTTGCGCGCCACCCCTTCAATAGAAAAGTCATACCAAGCAGGCATGCTCTCTCCATTAAAGTAAGCAATAGAGCGTATTGGCGCATGGGGAAAAACAAAGCGCATATTAATATCGTCAGATAAATTGATACGCGGAATCACCGGCACAAAATCATCGCCGCTGGCACCCAAACCATGCAGCCAAATAATACTGGCATTGGCCTGCCCAGCTTTAGGTTGACGCTCAATCACATTGAGTGTTGTTGCCGTTAAATCGTTCATTAATTCACTTCTTGTAATAACTGACGTGGCGAGGCTTTTAATACATCACGATTAGCATAATAACCACTGAGTAAAATACTGGCTAATGACAACAATGGAATGCCCAGCCACAAACTTAAATGGGGCATCCAACCCACATTAAAAATAAAGTAGTACAGCAGAAAACTAATGGCTTCAAAAGACAGCATGGCCAATGCACTTGCCAGTAATGACAACGTCATATATTCACAGCGAATACGATAACGGATCATGGACTCACTGGCACCAAAGGTACGATATAAAGCCGCTTCGTGTTTGCGCAAACTTAAGGTACTTAATAAAGTGGCAAACATTAATATCATGGCGCATAACAATACCAAGGCTAAAATAGCCTCTACGGCCATACTGGTTTGACCTAAAATTTCACGTACCTGATTTAATATTTGATCAATCTCAATAATGGTTACCGCTTTAAACAGTTGGTTTAGTTCTAATATCCATTGGCTTTTATCCTGCGGCACATAAAAGCTATTAATATAGGTATGATGAAAATCATTAATGCTGCCGTCATTAAAAATCACATAAAAATTAGGTTGGAAATTTTCCCACTCTACTTTTCTTAAGTTAGCAATTTTAGTTTTAAGCACGCTACCAGCAATATTAAAATCAATATTATCCCCCACGCTAACGCTGAGGCGCTTGGCCAAACCAGATTCCAAACTGATTAAACTACGCCCTTCTGGAGTATCAAGGGTAGAAGCATCAAACCATTCTCCTGCTGTCAGTTCCTGGTCGTCCCTTAAGCCCTTAGCCCAGGTGAGGTTTAATTCACGGTTCACCGCATTGGGCAAACTGTCTTTTTCAAATAGTGTTTCGACGTTTTCATCATTAATGTGCGTTAAACGCCCGCGCACCATAGGGTAAAAGTCTTCACTGATAATGCCTTTCTGTTTTAATGTCTGTTCAAAATTATCTTTTTTGTCCGGCTGAATATTAATGGCAAAATGGTTTGGCGTGCCCTCTGGTACTTGTTGCTGCCAGTTTTCAAAAAGATCCCCCCGCACAATCCAAATCAGCGCCACCGAGGTAAAAATAAATGCAAACGCCGCCACTTGTGAACGGGCATAGTATTGATGGCGATTTAACTGAGCCAAACCCACCTGCAAAAATTTAGGCAATACAGATTGCACCGAACCTAAGGCTTTTAATAAAAAGGTGGATAACGCACCATAAAGCAATAATAAAACCGCTAGGCCCACCACAAATACAACCGACAATTTCAAACTATTGGTTAATAAGTACGCTAATACGATCATCACGCCCACGGCTAATATAAAAAAGGTATTAGCTGTCACGGACTTAGGAGCAAGTTCCCGGCGCAATACTCTGGCTGGGCTCACTTTATTTAGATTTAAAATAGGCGCCAAAGAAATCAACATTAACACCAGCGCAGCACACACCATACTGATGATGACTGGAACCAGTCGCGCAGGTTGTATGTCCTTTGGTAGGATATCTGCCACTAACTCTAGTAATAAAAAGTGCAGTAAAAAGCCAATGAGTGAACCTATCACCGCACCCAATACGGCAGTAAAAAATAATTTGTTAATAAAGATATTACGAACTTGTGAACTGCTGGCACCCAGACAGCGCAACAACGCTGCTGTATTAAAGTGACGTTCGCTGTAGCGTTGCGCGCATAATGCAATGGCCACCGCCGCCAGTAATACGCTGATTAAACTGGCCAATGATAAATACTGCTGAGCTTTTAATAATGCATTGCCCACATTATTCTGGCTGTCTTTAATGCCCCCCAGTTTTTCAGATTTATCTAATTGTGGCTCCAACCAAGCGAGAAACTGTTTTAAGGTTTTTTCATCGCCGGCGTAATAATGTTTGTACCAGATGCGACTGCCTTCACTGACCACACCCGTTTTAGGCACATCACTTTTTGCCATTAACAAGCGGCCAAATGGACTAAACAAACTGCCACTGCGATCTGCATCTTGCTGCAGTATTTTTTCAATGTTAAATACCGCGTCGCCTATTTCAATTTTATCGCCAATGTTGGCCCCAAGTTTTTGCAGTATGCGTTCTTCTGCCCATACTGAACCGGCCTTAGGACCTTGGGTGATTAACTGCCCTTTTTGATAAAACGCCGTGGCCACTTGGTTGTAGCCCTTTAATGGGTAGGCATCATCCACCGAGCGCACACGCACTAACTGCAATTTTTCATTAGCAAACGCCATGGTTGAAAAACCAAGCGCCTGACTGTGTTCAAGGCCTATTTTTTTTGCATGATCAATATAATCAGAGGAAATGGCACGGGTACTAAAAATGGTTAAGTCAGCGGCAATCAGTTCGCTGGCACGGTGTTCCATGGTGCGCGATAGTCGATCACTAAAAGATGACACCATGGACATACTGACCGCAGCCAATAATGTGGCCATGACCAGTAAACGCTTTTCATTGGAGCGCAAATCGTTAAGCCAATGCTTGAACGAAAGTTTAAAAAGAGACGTCATGATAATTAAGCACCCACTTGATCGTAGCTTAGCTCGACTAACTTACCGTCTTCTAAATGCACTTGGCGCGCGCATTTTTTCGCCAGCTCTTCATCATGTGTTACCAACACTAAAGTGGTGCCAATCTCTTTATTCAAGGTAAACAGCAAGTCTTCAATGGTTTGCCCTGTGTGCTCATCTAAATTACCTGTTGGTTCATCGGCAAATAAAATATCCGGTTCACATACAAAGGCACGGGCAATGGCCACACGCTGCTGCTCGCCACCGCTTAATTGATTGGGCTGATGCATCAAACGATCCGAAAGGCCCACTTTAGATAACCAGGTTTTAGCTTGCTGCTTGGCGTTGGTGGTGGCTTTTAATTCCAGCGGCAACATCACGTTATCCAATGCGCTTAAATGGGGTAATAACTGGAAATTTTGAAACACAAACCCCACATGCTGATTGCGTACCGCTGCTCGGCCATCTTCATCCATGGCGCTTAGGTCTTGGCCTTTAATAAATACATGGCCGCTTGTGGCTTTATCTAACCCGGCCAGCAAGCTTAATAAGGTGGACTTACCTGAACCGCTTTTGCCCACAATCGCGATGCTTTCACCGCTTTTTACGGACAGATTTACATTCTCTAGGATATCTAAGGTTTCATCACCAAGGGAAAGTGATTTGCACAGCTGTTCAACGTTAATCATGGATTGGCCACATTTAAAATTTGATTAAGTGTTATAGACGAAAGATGGCCTATAAGATCACTTTATTAGGGGAGAATTCAAGCAAGTTTACGCATCTTTATATAAACTCACTGTCCCAGTACTCTTTTTTAGTGAGACCGAATATTGCGAGAATGTAATAGTTGCGGTAAGTGTTGCATCAAATACAGTGATGGCGGCCTAACCGCCGAAAAGTATGAGATCAATAACTGGCTGGATGATGCCCCTGAAATTGCAGAATATGTTCACAACGGACACATATGGTTTGACCCTAAAAGCAAGCAACCCATAAAGTTGTGCCCGTGGTTGCAGCCCAGCATCAATGAAAACAGTAAAGTTACATCTTACAGTTGCGCCATTTACTTTAACCGCCCCAATGACTGTCGTTATTATCCAAGTACCTTTGAAGAAATGGTGCGCGACGAATGTGAAATGGTAGAGGCAAAAGATTTAAAAAATCCGGCGAAGGCTCGTCAAGCCCTTGAGATTATTATGAGTGATAGCTGGCACACATAAACTACCCCTGCTGTTTTAATAGCCGATAATAAGAGCTCACATCAGAAAACCCCAACAGTAAAGCAATCTCAGCCGCACTTTTATTGTTGGCTTTCAGCTTATAAAGGGTGTCTAACCTGGCCTGTTTCACCAAATCTGTAAACGTGGTGCCCTCTTCTTTTAACTTTCGATAAACCGTGGCACGGCTCATGTGCAAACCCGTTAAACATTGTTCAATATTGCTGTAAGCCGCAAGGTCCGATAGCAGCAGCTGTTTAATTTTAGCCGAGGTAGATGTTTGACCTTCAATACTGCGCTGCACATGCTCGGAACGCGCCTGTAAAACCTCTCTTAAATACGCATTAGCACTGCCTAGGGGCTGATAAAAATCAGCTTTGTTTAATACAATTTTATTGGCCTTTGCATTAAATTTAAGGTTCTCACCAAACAGTGGGCCATACTTTTTAACATGCGCAGGTTTTTTATAAGTAAAACTGGCTGATAAAGTATCAATTTTTTTATTGGCTAAATAATTTGCCCAAGTCATGGTCGCCACCATGGTGCGCTCAATTGCCAGCGGCCCATACTCTAAGCTCGAATCATATTGAAATTCTAAAATCACTTGATCAGGGTTTACGCCCTCTTGAAATTGCCAATGCTCTGCGTGATTCAACAAGGCTACATTTTTAGTAAAAATTGAAAACGCCTGATCTAAGCTTTCGCTGTAAGAAATCCAATTGGCCAATAAACCTTTGCTTTTTTCATTAATATTGCTGCCCACATCAAAGGCAAAACTTGATGTTTCATCCACTCGATTCCATAAAGATACAAGATATACCTCAGCCAATCGGTGTTCGATTATTGAATCACCCTGCTTAAAACAAAGGTACTGGGCATATACATCTGCAGAAAACGCCTTTAATTGTGTATCCGTTAATAACCCACTTTTTAACATCTCATGGGCTAAGTCGATCACAGCAATAGCCGATACTGTTTTTTGTTTACTCATACACGGCTCCTTGTTGTGCAGCAGAATGAAACAATCTACCAAAAATATAAAACCAGATGCCTGAAGCTGGCGCCCTGTAAACCTTACACTTCTAGTGTAAACAAAGGGGATAACCATGTTAAAGCAAAAGCATTCAGCGAGAAACACAGAGCATCAAAAAGAAGCACCAGCATCGTTTAACATTACAAACCTGAAACAACTCAGAAACATTATTCCTGAACACGCCAAACTTCTGGATAAACGCATACAAACCACATTGGATTTTTATTCACGAGAGTTTATCGGCCAAGCCAGCATTGCCATATTAGGCAGCAGTTGCAAACACATAGCTATGCAACCCATTCTTTGTCATAAAAATGTGTTTATTAAAAACGAGCATCAAATCACTTTGCGAAAAGTAGCATTGGGCCAACAAAACAGCGACGCTAAACACATCAGTTTATATTTTATCGCAGCGGGCATTGGCCACAGCTTGCGTATTAATGGCATGCTAAGCGCCACATCCAAAGATGAATTCATCATTAACGTTGAAGCGGTATACTTTCACTGCGCCCGTGCGGCCGCCCGCTCGGGTTTATGGTGCTCTCACACTAAAAATTTACCACACAACCTGACAGCCCATTCCATTCTTTTTCAATCACCTTATGCATTATTAAAAACATGCAATGCACAGGGCAAAACTGAAATATCCCCACGAGGGGATGAAACCAGCTTGATTCAAGCCATCGACCCCCACACTCTGTTTATGCCCGAGCGCCCGGGCAACAAAGTCGCCATCAGTTTGCGTAATATTTTAGAAAATCCAGAAATTGAATTACTGTTTTTGGTGCCTGGGCATTTTCACACCTTAAACCTAAAAGGCCGCGCTCATATTTCTCACGCCCCTGATTTATTGAAACGCTGCGCCGTCAACGGTAAAACCCCTAAGCTGGGCATTGTAATTCACATTAGCCAACAGCAATTTCAGTGGGATGACAATTTACAACAGGCGTTATTGTGGGAGCCAACAACCGCAGTGGATCAGCATTCACTCACCCCTTTTCATAAAGCACTTTCCTCTCACATGCATGGTGATGGCTTGCTGGGGAAAGCCACCTCCACTGTGGTTGGGGCGGTGGTGAGGCATGATATGAAAAACTTATACTAATAAAAGTGCAGCTAGGATAAACAAGGGTGGCTCAATAAGGTCCATTTAAGCCCATGTGCAGAATGTGTTAAAGTGGCCGCCTAAACAGATACCACTCATTTTTTAGCTATAGGCTTGTCCCATGAGAATATACATCCAAATCGCCAGCGATCGCCTAGAAGAAGCTCAAGAAGAGAAACTAAAACAGAATCTGCCTGAATTACAAAAAGCCCTGCAAACCTATGTTGACGCCAACCAAGCCGGTAAAGCTGAGATCATCAATGATTGCGAAGGGGATTACCCTGAAGACTGGAAGTTGGGCTTGATGCAAACCGTTAAAAAAGACAACCAGCTAAAGTTTCCCTTAAAACTGTTTAACGACCTTGCTAAAAAATACAACATCGATTGTGAAATTGGCGCCATCAGAGCGGGCGGCATACGCGAAGCGGTCAGTTATTTTGGCCATGAAGAAGGCCAAGGGGACGCCTTTATGATTGCTCAGTACTTAGAGTTATAAGCAGCAGAGATTTAGAACCACACCCATTAATAGCTCATGGTTTTAGCTTCTTTAGGCATTATTAACCCCTGGGCTATGCAGTCTTCGCCCCTCCCGAGCATAATGGACTAAACTTAGTGGAACCCAGCAAGCATTCATAAGCCTATGTCTAAAGATGAGAGCCCATGCCTTCATGAGTTAATCATTAAGTCTCTCGCAATTACCACGGATATTATCGGTCTGTTTGATAAAAACGACGTGGTAATTTATTGCAATGAATCTTTTGGCCAGCTCTTCGAAAAAACAAAAGATGAAGCCACTGGCTGCCACTTTTCTCAGTTAATCAAAGACTGCTACGAGAAAAATAAGGGCCTTCACATAGAAACGGACAATATTGATAAGTGGCTAGATTACGCTTTTTCAGTACGGCGCGTTCTACCTTTTCGCTCATTTGAAGCCGACACCTGCGAGGGCCAATGGTATCGGTTCACCGAGCAAGTAATAGATGAATCTATTTTCATTTACGGCACCAATATCACTGAGGCCAAAAATACTGAGTTTGCCTTACTTGAAGCGCA
>Ga0209712_10002038_pt1 | contig 16895 bp, 16 predicted proteins | sample ArcOceMetagenome_FD_187443 | JGI IMG/M metagenome (GOLD analysis project Ga0209712, IMG submission 187443) | Marine eukaryotic phytoplankton communities from Arctic Ocean - Arctic Ocean - Greenland ARC118M Metagenome (SPAdes) (version 2) | ecosystem: Environmental > Aquatic > Marine > Oceanic...
GCAGAGCGCTTTAACTCAATACCAAGGGGTGTCCGTTTTCGGTCTGAGATCCACATGTGTGGGAACCCTTAAACCTGATCCGGATAATACCGGCGTAGGGATGGTTCACAATATAGCCTTATCACCTGCCGTTAGACCCGGATCTTTTTTCTTGAGTAAGAATAAGAGATCCCATGTATAAAACACTTTTCACGCTTTCATTACTTTCGAGTTCTGTTGCAGCCTATGCGCAAGAAACTAATGTGAGTAACAGTTTAAATAGCACGCCAACCGATATTGAACGCGTCGTTGTAACTGGCGATTTTCGTCAAACCACGCTGGATCAGCTAAGCGCCAGTGCGACTATTTTAGACCAAACGCGTCTTCGCAGTAGGCAGCCTAGCCATATCGACAGTGTGTTAAACAGTATTCCAAACGTTAATTTTGCTGCTGGCGCGTCTCGTGGCCGCTTTGTGCAAATTCGCGGTATTGGAGAGCGTAGCCAATTTGCCGAACCAATCAATCCTTCTGTGAGCTTTATTGTCGATGAATTCGATTTTTCTGGTCTTGCCGCAGCGGGCCTTATTTTTGATACCAAACAGCTAGAAGTCTATCGCGGGCCTCAGGCCACGCTGTATGGTACTGGCGCACTGGCCGGGGCAGTTAAACTTTCCAGTAACAATGTAGGCAGCGATGGGCCAGACTACGTTGAGGCTCGCATTGGTAACAAAGATAGCTACCGTATTGAAGGTGCCACTGGCGACGATATTAATTCTGGTTGGGGATACCGCGTTGCGCTGGTTCATGATCGTAGCGATGGTTTTGTAGAGAACACGTTTTTAGGTAGAAGCGATACAAATAATATCGATGAAACCGCATTGCGCTTCGCTGTAGAAGGCAGCGTCGACGAAAGAACCACACTCGCGCTTACTTATCGCTGGTACGACATTGACAACGGCTACGATGCGTTCTCGCTTGATAACGACAACAAAACACTGTCTGACGAGCCAGGTTTTGACGAACATCAAACTCACGCAGTAAGTGCGCGCTCAACAACGAGTACGGCCGCGGGCGATCTCATTCTTATTGCTACTCATGCTTCTCATAACATCGCTTATGGATATGATGAAGATTGGACATTCACCGGTTTTCATCCGTGGGGTTACACCTCTTTTGATGCATACTACCGCGATGTCGAAACCCAAACAGGTGAGTTGCGTTTTGTCTCGTCTGACAGTGCCGCGCTTTTCAATGGCATGACCGACTGGACCTTAGGTGTATTCTATAAAAACACAGAAGAAAAGTTGCTGCGTCAGTACACGTATTTAGACAGTGACTTTGCCAGTGAATATACACCAACAACCACTGCTATCTATGCACAAACAGAAAGCCGTTTGAATGATAACCTAGTACTTGTAGCAGGTTTAAGAGTAGAAAACTACGATTTTGATTACGCTGATAATAATCAGCTTACACGTGCTTTTGATACCACCATGGTAGGCGGAAAAGTAGCGCTTCAGTATACACAAGGCGAGCACTTCTATTACGGCAGTATCTCGCGCGGCTATAAAGGCGCAGGCTTTAACCCTGACAGTCGCGTGAATGACGACCAGAGATTCTTCGGCGAAGAGTATAATTGGAACTACGAAGTAGGCGTAAAAGGCCCGTTATTAACGCCTGACCTTGTTGCTCGTGCAGCAATTTTCTACATGGATAGAAAAGATACACAAGTCAGTGATTTTGATGTTATCACTCGTGATGACGGCACGGCAGGTTTTGTGGATATTATCGATAATGCTGATTTAGGCACTAACAAAGGGGCCGAACTTGAGCTTAGCTGGATTGCTAGTAATGCATGGCAGCTAGATGCAAGTGTTGGTTACTTAAGTGCCACCTTTGAAGGATATACGCTTGCAGACGGCACTGAAGTATCAGAACAACGACAGGCTCAATCACCTAAATGGACGGCAAACCTTTATAGTGAGTACGCACTTACAGATGACGTGCTTTGGCGCGTAGATGTAGACTATAAAAGCGAATACCGTTTTTCTGACGGCCATGATGTAACCGCACCAAGCACAACACTGGTTAATTCTGAAATCGTAGTGTTACGCGGTGATTGGCAAACCTCGCTGTGGATCCAAAATGCATTTGACCGCGAGTACTACACTCGAGGTTTCGGTGGTTTCAGTAACGACCCTCGTGATGAATATGCCTTTGAAGAGCCATATTACCAAATAGGTAATGGTCGTCAGTTTGGTATCACTGTTAAGTACGCGTTTTAAAATAAAAGGAAACGAGCATGCAAGTTATGGTTGAACTGTCGTTGTACCCACTGGTAAACGAATATATTCCGCCTATTCAAGATTTCATAGATAGGTTAAATAGCTATAGTGAGATCACGGTTTCAACAAGTTCAACCAGCACGCAGGTTACTGGTGACTATAGTGTGGTAATGAAAGTACTTGGTGAAGAAATGCAAAGAACACATGAAGAGGTGGGGCAGGCTATTTTCGTGGCCAAGTTTCTTAACTTCGATGCCATGCAATCTAGAAAATCGTCTTAATGGCTAGCTTCTTTTCTGAGTTTACCTCACAAATTGCCGCTACTTCACTGTTAGAGTGGGTAGCGGTTGTCCTTGCTATTGCCTACGTACTGTTAGCTGCAAAACAAAATAGCTGGTGTTGGCTATGTGCTTTTGTCAGTACGGCGATTTACACCTGGCTATTTTGGCAGGTGACTTTGCCATTTCAGTCTGCGCTTAATTTCTTTTACATGATAATGGCGGGGTACGGTTATTATCAGTGGTCGAAAGGAGCAGAAAACGGCGATATTAAGCCGGTACTTCATTGGCCGATTTGGGTACATTTTCTCATTGTACCTAGCATGTTACTGCTCGCTTGGGTTCTGTCTGAAGTAGCAGGCTCACAGTTTAATAGTGAGTACCTACTATTAGATGCGAGCATTAATTTACTTAGCGTAATAACCACATTTATGGTGGCGCATAAGATTCTACAAAACTGGGTTTATTGGTTCTTCATCAATTTGGCTTCTGCGTATTTATACCTGCAAGTAGGTTATGCATTGTCAGCTTGCCTATTCTTGGGTTACGTGGGCTTTGCGGTGTTTGGCTATTATCAGTGGTTGGTGCAATATAAGAAACAAGGTGAACAAGTTGGATATCATCGCCACGCTGCAAAAGGCGCTTAACCTTAGCGAAAGTGCCAAAATTTCTATACATCCAGCTGGTGCGGTAAATCGTGTTTATCGCGTTCAAGACTCGGTGACTAACCCATTACTTTCAAGGAACGGCAATCATCGAAGTAGTAATAATCTGAAGCTTGAAGATACCCCTGTCGATTTAGCCGTTAAATGGATGTGCGATGATGATTTTAGCGGTGTGGAACGTCAGCATCAGTTTGCTTTGCAGCAACAGCTTTACGGATTGGGTGTAGCGCCGCAGCCCATATGGTTAAGCGATGATGAAACCATCTGGGTTGAAAGGTGGCAAAGTCACAGTGAAAGTGCAACGCTCTCTTCGCATAGACTTCCTTTATATACTTTGGCAAAGACTCTCGCGCGTATTCATTCGCTACCTGTAACCGCTAGGCCATTAAATTTAGCCGCAAGGTGGCTCCATTACAGTGATGTTGCACAGCTTGATATAAGCAGTGAGCTTTATTTAAAGGCGCAGGCGTTTCGGAAAAAAGCAATAAAGAGCGAAGAAGACGATGATGACTATGTGTTGTGCCATAACGATTTGCTGATTAATCACCTGTTAATAGGTGCAGACAACACTGTAACAATTATTGATTGGGAATATGCTGCAATGGGCAATCGCTACTTCGATTTAGCTAGCTGCTGCCTTATCAATAAACTCGATAATAAAGAAAGTGATGAGTTGATGCAGCATTACGCCGCCATCATGAATATAGATGAACATAAGGCGCTCGAGAAATTTGAACTGCATACCGAGATTGTCGCTATCACGAATGATTTGTGGTTTGCTGCGCTCAATGCAACGAAAGATATATAGGGAAAGCAGGGGAGACTTCTATCTAATAAACCCTAGGTATTGCCTTTTTCAAACTTGGGTAAAGGGCTGAATGAAAAGTTGCGCATCACTTAAACTCAGCACTATTCGATTGAAAAAACAGCGCATTGCGTGTTAATTAAGCATGCAGTTGTATGTGATGATAAAAAGGCTTTACCTTTTTAATGTCATCCGTATAATGCACAGCGCGCTAGGGGTGTAGTTCGAATTGGTAGAACAGCGGTCTCCAAAACCGATGGTTGGGGGTTCGAGTCCCTCCACCCCTGCCACTTTCTCTTCCTGTGAACGTTTACGTTCAAATCCTAAATCGTTTCTTTATTAAATTCTTCTTAGATTTTATTGGTTTCTGTTGCTAGTGCTTAATTTGCTGCAGCTGTTTTATTTCCTCTTATACCAAGGGCTAGGCATTATAAATTCGCGAATAACCCTTATGAATTAACGCTTGTGAATTAGCGCTTAAGCATTAAACAGCAGGTGCAATCCGAGCAAAAGAACGCGATAGTTATTCAACCAAGCCTGCAACTTTAGTAAACTAAACAAATACGATGAACTATCCACGTTAGGTGTTTTTGCGCAATGTCTCTTACTTCATATCAGCAGGCGGTTTTACAGGAAATGGGGATCCCGGTTTGGATCACCAAAGAAGCCTACACTGAGCTAAAGCAGGAAGACCAAGCGAAACAAAACAATACTAATGCAGTACAACGCAACGTCGGAACTGCTAGTAGTTCATCGACACAATTACCCTTCAGCCAAAACGCTCAAACCAATAAGCCGCCTTCAACGCCAATATCTCAAGAAGAAAAGCAATCACGTCTTGCTCAGTTGCGGGCAAATGTTGGCAGTAGCGCGAAAGATAAGGCTAAGCCTAAAAACGGCGGGGCAGTAAAACTTTCCACATCTGGCGCGTCGCACAATGAAGGGAAAGTAGGGCAAACCGAAACAGGTGCTTCACAGTCACACAACATTTCGCCGTCTTTCGACAATGCGGTTACCTCGCAAGAGTCTTTAACAAAGTCTATTGGCGCAAAAGGGCCTGCATCGCCAGAAGGTATTCCGTTAAGTGCAGAACAGAAAGCAAAATCACAGCAATGGCTGAAGGACTTACAGCTAGCCTGTGTTCAGTTGGGTATACCGTCACAGTGGGCTAGCACCATAACGATTGGCCGTACGCTATCGGTAAACGCAACGGCCATTATATTACCAGCCACACCGCTTAAACTCACAACTGTGCAAAAACGGGAGCTGTGGGCGCAGCTTATCAGCGCAGCACGCAAATTAAACCACTCCGCTAACGGCCAGTAGTGGCCTCGATGAAGTTAACAATCGTACCGCCGCAAGGCTTTAACGAGCACATTGAACTTGCCCATGCTATCCATCAAGAGGCACACGTGTCGCCTTGGAAACTAAGTACCTTCGCGGACTGTTTCACCAAACCCTATTACGGGGTGTTCGCCTTTGATAATGACGAGATTGTTGGTTATGCCATTATGCTTGAAGTCGTTGATGAAGCTACGCTGATGGATATTGCGGTAGACAGTCGCGCAAGAGGCAAGGGTATAGGTCGCGCTTTAGTTGATTTTGTCATTGAAGCATCGGTGAAAAATGCAATGCGTGAAATCTGGCTAGAAGTGCGTGAGAGTAACCATACGGCTATTTCGCTGTACGAAAGTTCAGGTTTTGAACATATTGAAACTCGTAAAAACTATTACACCGTAAGAAGCAATGATGACGGGAATAACAAAAGTAGTGGAAATAGCGCACAAAAAGAAAACGCTAAAATCATGAAGTGGACAAACCCCACCTTGGCCTAGTGTTTGTATTCCTAGGCATATACGTTTCGCGTATATCAAAGCACTTTCTGAACTCAGCATACGCTTCCAGTCCATAGCCGTGCGTGTTTAAACTAGAACACGTTACCATCAAGCAAGGTAGAAATAGCATGGCTAAAGTGCTCAACAAGGCTTTAATCTCATCAAAACGATTTGCTATAAATGTGGTTACCTACAAAGAGGGTCATAGCGTGTTAGAGCATAATGACCCTATGGGCAGTGGGCGTTACTTTAAATTTAATGTGGTGCTAAAAAAGCCGAAGCGCGGCGGTCAGTTTTGGGCAGAGAAAGTCATCTTTAACCTCTTTAACCGCATTTACTTTTTTCGGCCAGATAAGTACATGCACAGCGTTAGCAAAATAGAAAAAGGGGAGCGGAAGCTGCTGTCTGTTGCATTGTACCTGTAAGTCATAGTGTTTATCAGTGATTAACCACCCGTATAGCAAAGTTTCCACAAGGTTTTAAAAAGTTGACCATTTGGTCGATAAATTGGCGTGTTTGCACGGTCAGGAAGGTTTTAATCCCTTGCTAATTCACTTATATTTGCGCCCTCAAAATTCTCCGCCTACATTCAGCTTACCGGGCGGTAGAAACTTCTCTTAACGCAGTTCGTGTAATTGGATTTTTTAAAACGCATGTCTTCATCATCGGTGGCGGAAAAAGAGCAATCAAAAGGCATTAAAATGCTTTTGGTTGCGGTGTTGTGTTTAGGACTTAACTGGCCAGGCATGAAATTAGGGCTTGAGATTGTCGGGCCTGTATGGATGGTGTGCTTGCGCTTCTTGTTAAGCCTTCCCGTACTCGCGCTGTTTGTACTTATCACCAAGAAACGTTTACCAGTATTAAATCGCAAAGATCGCTCGGTGGTTTTTGTTGTAGCGTTTTTCCAGTTTATCCTATCAATGGGGCTTATTACTGTCTCCCTGCAGTTTATTCCAGCGGGCACGGCCAGTATTCTTATTTACACCACCCCCCTTTGGATGCTGCTTATCGACACTCTATGGTATCGACAGCGCCCGCCTTCTAAGCGATTAATCCTTACCGGTATTTCTACTATTGGCTGCGCAATGATTTTATTTGCTTCGGGAGAACCAGGCGCTTGGCTGCCGCTCTTTGGGATGTTGTTAGCGTCTGCATTGTGGGCGGTCGCTATTCGAAGAGTGTCTTTTCACAAGTGGAAAGGAAGCGTCATTGAAGCGGTGTTTTGGCAGTTTACCATCGCAGGTTTCGCCATGCTTGCTATTGCACTGATAGTTGAACCAACACCTAATTTTGGGGCTTACGATATAAGGGATTGGTTGCTACTGGCGTACATTGGGCCAGTGGCAACGGGTCTCGGTTTTGGCCTCATGGTAGCGGCGGGGCCTAAATTACCCCCAGATAAAATCGTTCTAATTAGCACACTTACGCCGATAGTGGGCTATGTAAGCTCTGTGATATTGCTTAAAGAAACGCTACTGCCTATGGTTATGGCCGGCGCAATATTGATGATAGCCGCGCTAATAGTAAATGGCCTTCCTCAAAGCACACTTAAAAAGATATTAGGTAAAGGCCACGCGAAATAACGGTAAGTTAAAGAGTTAGTCGAGGCTGTATAAAATCTAAAAACGCAGAGATACGAGACGATACAGCGCTATTTTTATAGTAAACCGCTTGTACCGACTCTCTGCGGTTTGGACTGACGATATCGTCGCTAAACACATCGACAAGCGTGCCCGCCCTGATATCTTTGTGTACCATAAAGTGAGAAAGTAGCGCGATACCTTGACCTGCCAAGCACAGCTGGCGAATAGTTTCGCCGCTTGATGCACGAAGACTGTACTGTAAGTTGATATCTTGCTTAAGCGGCCATTTATTTAGACTTGGTGAGTCGCTAAAGCCAATCAGTTTGTGTTTGTTTAGCGTGCTAATTCCATCATCGTTTTCAGATATGGGATTTTTTTCAAGATACTGTGGGCTCGCCACAATATGCAGCTTACTTTTTCCTAAACGTCTAGCGTGCAAGTTAGAGTCGCTTAAATCACCAATACGTATTGCGATATCGGTTTTGTGTTCCAACAGGTCAATAATACTATCGTGACTGGTGATATCGAGTGTTATGTCAGGAAATGCTTCTCGAAATTCACCCACTAATGGCGCTAGCTGGTGGAACACAAACGGGCTCGCAGCATCAACCCGAAGTTTTCCAGAAGGAGCCCGCTTTAATAGCCGTAATGCTTCTTCACCTTTTTCTAATATGTTTAGCCCGTCTCTGGCATATTGCAGGAAAAGTTCCCCTTCTTCGGTTAGTTCCAACCGTCTGGTAGTGCGATTCAATAGAGTTACATCTAACGTATCTTCAAGACGGGTAACAGCTCGGCTTACTTTCGCAACTTGCTGATTAAGCAAATTAGCAGCACTGGAAAAACTACCTGTATCCACAACAGTTAGGAAGGCTTCTAAATCTTCAGTTTTGGATGAGACTGGCATTACACACCTTATATTTTCAAATATCGCAAAAGCATTTTGTCATTAGTGCTGTTTTTTGCAAATAAAAATATCGTCAGACTGTACGCACTTTATAAATGACTCCCCGAAAGACGGTTAAGTTGTTCGCTTGAAGGGAATTGCTGGCGTCGGCAACGACTCCAATTACGTTAATTACTTTTTGAGGATAATTGAAATGCCTATTGCATTGTTTGCATTAACGTTAAGTGCGTTTGCTATTGGCACAACAGAGTTTGTGATAGTGGGGCTTGTCCCCACCATTGCGACCGATCTTGGCGTTACACTACCGAGTGCAGGCTTACTGGTAAGCTTGTACGCTGTTGGTGTTGCCGTTGGCGCACCGGTTCTGACAGCCCTTACGGGTAAGTGGAACAGAAAGCATGTTCTGCTGAGTTTAATGGCGCTATTTGTGGCAGGTAATATTCTTGCCTGGCAAGCCCCTAGCTACGAGAGCTTAATTTTAGCTCGTATATTGACCGGCCTAGCGCACGGTGTGTTCTTTTCCATAGGATCAACTATTGCTACAGGGCTAGTGGCGAAAGAAAAAGAAGCCAGTGCTATTGCCATTATGTTTACGGGCTTAACCGTAGCCTTGGTTACTGGCGTACCTTTGGGTACCTGGATTGGTCAAAACTTCGGTTGGAGAGCAACCTTCCTTGTGGTTTCCGCGCTTGGCACACTTGCGCTAATAGGCAGTGCGTTGCTGGTACCGAACAATCTTAAACAAAGTAAACCTGCCACCTTGAGTGAACAAATGAAGGTGTTGGTTCAGCCTCGTCTGGTATTAGTGTATCTAATGACGATATTGGGCTATGGCGGCACATTTACGGCATTCACCTACCTTGCCCCTATATTGCAGGAAGAGGCGGGTTTTGCGCCCTCAGCCATTAGCTTAATTATGCTGGTTTACGGTGTATCTGTCGCGGTAGGCAACATTTATGGTGGCAAGCTTGCTGACAAAAAAGGCCCTATTCGCGCGCTAACAATCATCTTTTCAGCCCTTGCCATCATCTTATTTGCGCTAACGTTTACCATGGGCAGTAAAGTTGCCGCAGTGATCACCGTTTTAGTGTGGGGCGCCTTTGCTTTTGGCAATGTTCCGGGACTTCAGGTGTACGTTGTTCAATTAGCAGAGAAGTTTACCCCTAATGCTGTTGATGTAGCGTCAGGTTTAAATATCGCGGCATTTAACATTGGCATAGCAGTGGGCTCAATTCTGGGCGGTGCAATTGTAGATGGTATGCAGTTATCTGATACCGCATGGATTGGCGCAATTATTTCTGTTGCAGCGTTACTTGTTACGCGATACAGCGGCTATTTAGACAAGCGCGCACTCAATACTGCGAATACGACGAATAACACAACGAGCGCGTAGGGAGGTCATAATGACGACAAATACCTTTGATAAGCTTGCACAACATACGTTCTCTGTAGGTGTAGAGCTTCCGCTAGATAACGACTGGGCGCATTTCGACGCCACAAAAGGTACGCCATTCGGCGTACCTGATATGACCGAGCATCACAGCCGTATTCAATTAGCCGACAAACTAGGGTTTAAAGCAGCGTGGGTACGAGATGTACCAGTTTACGACCCTAGCTTTGGTGACGCCGCTCAGGTTTTCGAAACCTTCACTTACCTGGGCTATTTAGCGGGTATCACAGAAATATTCTTATTAGGCACAGCCGCTGTTGTTTTGCCTCTTAGGCAGCCATGGCTTGTTAAAAAGGCGGCAGCAACGGTGCAGCAGCTAAGTAACGACCGCCTTATACTCGGTGTGGCCAGTGGGGATAGACCGGTTGAGTATCCGTTGTTCGATGTCGATTTTGACAGTCGCGGCGAGCAATTCAGGCAGTCACTTGAAATTGTAAAGCACGGTGAGAATTCCCTTAAGCCTGGCATGTCACTGTTACCGCGCTCAACCACGCCGCCTTTGTACGTTGCAGGGCTCGCTCAGCAAAGCCCTCAGTGGGTTGGAGAAAATATGGACGGTTGGTTGGCGTATCCAGGGACACCGAACGACCATGCAAAGCGCGTAGAACTATGGCGAAATGTTGCGGGCAACAAGCCTTACGTTAGCTTTATTCATCTTAATTTGGTTGAAGACGATGAAGCGCCCATAAAACGCCACCGATTCGGGGTTGAAACTGGTGTAAATGGGCTTATCAAAGAACTCAATGCAATGAAAGAAGCGGGGGTTGATCATATTGGCCTGCACTTCAGACGTAATACGCAACCAGTAGAAGACGCGATGCAGCGCATTGCTGACAACGTATTACCTCACTTTCATAAATAACGGAACCAACAAGGAGGCATCATGCCGAATGTAAATCAGTCACAATCTAAAATTCCTTCGCTAGGTGTAGGCACGTTTCGCTTAGAAGACGATGAAGCCTATAACAGCGTGACAATGGCACTTGAAGTGGGTTTCCGTCATATTGATACGGCGCAAATATACGGCAATGAAGAAGCGGTAGGTCGCGCTATTAAAGACGCTATTGCAAACAATCTTGTTGCACGTGAAGACCTTTACGTCACCACCAAGGTGTGGAATGACAAGCTGAATAAAGCAAGCTTTGTGGATAGCGTAAAAGAGAGTTTGGAAAAGCTTCAACTGTCGTATGTTGACCTGCTACTTATTCATTGGCCGTCACCGGAAAACGGCGAAAGCATGGAAGAGTACCTAGGAGAATTGCTGCGCGTTAAGGAACTGGGACTCACAAAAGAAATTGGTATTTCTAACTTTACCGTGGCACAAATTGAAGAAGCGGTGCGTATCTTGGGCGAGGGCGTTATTGCCACGAATCAGGTAGAGGTACACCCTTATCTTACTAATGAAAAAGTGCGTGCAGCGTGTGAGAAACACGGTATCACAGTGACAGGATATATGCCGTTTGCTGTTGGTAAAGTGTTAAAAGACGAGACCATCATTGCAATTGCAGATAAGCATGGCGTGAGCACTGCTGAGGTAGTGGTAGCCTGGGAGCTGGCCCATGGTTTAGTCACTATTCCATCGTCGACTAAGCGCAAGAATCTGGAAACCAATTTCAAAGCGCTTGAACTTACCCTAGGCGCTGACGATATCGCAAAAATTGACGCGCTAGATTGTGGCGACCGTCAAGCTAACCCAGATTTTTCACCTGCGTGGGACTAATCGGAAAAATCACTGTGTTAAGGAGCTTTTATGCAAGCTAACGTTTGGCAATTTGAACAAGCTGGCGCATCACTGGTAAAGCAGGTACGCGAGTTTTCTGAGCCTAAGGCCGGGCGTATTATCGTGCGCAACTATGCTATTGGCATTAACCCAGTTGACTGGAAGTTTATCGATGATAACCCGCGCGACTGGGAAAAAGGGCATATTCCCGGTGTGGACGGTGCGGGTGTTGTTGTCGCTGTAGGTGAGGGCGTTGATAACAGTCTTCTTGGTAAGCGGGTGGCTTACCATCATAGTCTGGGTGAAAACGGAAGCTTTGCCGACCATAGTGAAGTGTATGCTAGCCGTGTAATGGTCGTGCCAGAAAGCGTTGATTTTGCGCTAGCTGCTGCCTTGCCATGTCCGATGCTTACTGCCTGGCAAGCGTTCAGTAAAGTGCCGGTCAGAAAGGGGGCTAACGTGTTAGTCAGCGGTATGGGCGCCGTTAACAAACTGCTGGCGCAAATGCTTTCTCAGGCTGGTTTTAATGTACATGTTATCTCAGGAAGCTTTACGCAAGAGCAAGCTGCTGAAATGGGAGTAACAGCCATCCATCGCGGTAAACCTGAAGGACAAACATTTTACGCGCTTTTCGACGCGAACGGGCCAGACTATGCGGCGTCACTTGTACCGCTTCTTGAAGCTAATGGTCACGTGGTGAGTATTCTAGGTCGTATTGAAGTGCCTGTTGATGCGCCTTTCACTCGCACTATTTCTTATCATGAGATAGCGCTAGGTGCGCTGCATGATTATGGCGATTTGTCACAGTGGCAGCGTTTGGTGAAAGACGGTGAGGCGTTACTTGAGCAAGTTGCTGCGCAAACGTTGGTTGTCGAAATACCTAACGTGTTTGAATTCGATAATTTGAACAACGCGCTGCAATTTTCAAAAGAAGACAAACGAAAGGCAGTGGTTGCGGTGTCATAAAGCCGGAATGATTAAGTTTCTTCCTTTATCTTTGGCTACGTAAAGGGCTTTATCAGCTCGCCTAAAGGCTTCGACAATATCGTCGGAGCCTTTACATAATGTCCAACCTATACATGCTCCCAGTTTCCTGTTATCTATCGATGCAATCGCTAACTGATTAAAGGCACGGTGGACGATTTCCAATTGTTTTGCAAATTCCTCGGCTTCGCTAGACTGGTTACCATTAGGCTGTGTGACACGCTTTGCAATGGCAAATTCTTCTCCACCATAGCGCGCTGCTACTTGTCCCTCATCATTAAGCGGCGCAAGAATGTTAGCAATGCCTTTTAGTACTTCGTCACCTGCATCGTGTCCAAACGTATCGTTGATACTTTTGAAGTGATCTAAGTCGATTAGCGCAATGGCTAGCGCGGCATGATTGTGTAAGGTTTTATCAAACGTTTTATCTACAAATAGGTCCAGCGTACGACGATTGGGCAATTCCGTTAAGCTATCTTTAGAAGCTAACTCTGCCAAAGCAATGTTGGTCTGTTCGAGCGCTAGTGTACGCTCTCTCACCAGCGCTTCTAGTTTAAATGTCTGTTCACTTTTTAATTGTGCTGCTTCTTTCTGTGCGTCTCTTTCTCTTTGCGCAACCTTAACCATGTAGTTCGCGGTAAGCGCGACCATAAACAGACAGGTCATCACGAGTCCAGTCATGAAAGTGGCGATAGGCTCTAGATAAAGCTCGACCTCAAAAAGTGCAATAATAGTAAGGACTAGGGTACTAAATGTTACTGGAAGCATAGCGGCAGCTAGCCATTTGGCTCTGTCAGAGCCTCGCTTGTGCTCTACAAAGATGGTGATACCGGCAATTAACAAGAAAGGGAAAAAGAGAATTACAGGAAGTTTTAGTGCAGAATCAAGCCCTACGCTTTGCCATAATAATATCCCCATAAAAGGCAAAATCGCGCAGAACCGTTTGACGGGCTTCGCTCCGTACACTTCATGGTTGTCTCTGGCTAGTGTCTGAAACAAAACCCAAAAGGCGGTAATCAAAACAGAGTAAATACTTACAGCATAGCTAATATCGTTCAAATTTGGCGTATTAGGCCAAAGTAATTCAAACGCGTAACCGAAGACGCGCAAAAACCAAAAGGTTATAGTAAAAATGAACGAGGCAAAGCTTAAAAAGACTAAATTGCGGCTAGCAATGAAGCCCAATGTACAAAGTACAGTAAGCAGCCCCATTGCACCGAAAAACGCCATATCCCGCTGCAAGGTTTTCATATAAAGGTTGCTGTAATATTCAGGTGTAGCGACTGAAAAGCTATACCTTAATATTTCGCCTTTCATAGTGCCGCTAAATTCTGTATAGGCTGACTGTGGTAATATGGAAGGAAAGTGGTAGTTCGGCGCATTCACAGAACGAGAGCTAAAAGGCAAACTGTCGCCCGTTACCCACCTTTTAGTGCCGTCAGTCACTGTTAAACGTTTTATTGCTGGAAAGCTAATTGAAAACCAGACAGGAACTTGCGTATCCAATTGGTTGTAAACGCGAACTTTAAAATGTAAATACTGTGAAGGCGACCTTTCTATAACATCAGCGTTATAAAACCACTGTTCATCGCCTGTAAGTTCAGCGGAGTTGCTTACTGCAAAAACGACATCGCTGTCTAAAGACAGCATAGACTGAGGATCATTGAAATTAGCTGCGTTAGCGGTTGGGCAAAAGCATGCTATTACAAGCCATGCGAATAATATTCGCAGCATTCATCGTCCTTGTACTGTTGGTTACTTTTTGTTTAAAAATCAATATAGCACATTGTTTAAAAATGTAAGCGCCCAATAAATAAAAACAAAAACACATAATTATCAGCTTATATCTATAGAGCACTACTCAGGTCTAGCATGTTGAAAGTAAGGTCAAGAAAACGTGTGATGCCGTGTAGATTGATGTTTATTCAGTAGGCTATGTACAACAAAAATAGCACACAGGCTCAATGCAATGGCTACCGCAACAGACGAGAACCGATAAAGCGCACTGTATATAATATCTTGTTGGGGGGAAAGTGACTGTCCGTACAAGATGCCAAAAGTGGTAAGTACGCCAAAGCCGGTCCCCGCGCCACCACCGTTCAAAACGTGCTGCCGACTTATAAAAAAGACCAATATCCACAGGCTAAAACTAGCGAAAAATAACGTATCGCTGTAATTCAGCAAAACCAGCTGAGCGAGCAGGGCTAAATTGCACCCAATCAAGGTGCCTATTGCTCGCTGCCAACCGCTCAAGGTGGCCCCTTTCCAGCAAAGAGGGAACAGAATCAGTATGCTCGCTGCTTGCGCCGAAATAGAATCAACTAAATCGAAGGTTTGAAACACAGCAAAAGATAACGTAGCCACTGTCGAGCATAAGATGACTTCGTGTCGGATGCTCGCTTGATCTTTAGAGACCTTAGGCGGTGGTGTTCGCGGTGCTCTATCGGGGAATATTAGGTGTAAGGCAAAAGCGATGCCTAAAGCAAGTAAAATTGCGCCAATATTTGAAATCACCAACGGGTAGATGTCTATTCCATCGTTACTGTAACTTGCGAAGTGCAGCTGTAACGACAGCCCAACCAGAGAAAATGCGCCAAACAAAAATAATGTGCCCTTACTCATTTGCCAAAATAAAAAAGCAAAGGTTGCTGCGATTAATGGTGTAATAAGCAGCGGGTGGGTTCCAAACAAACCATACACTACTAGCACAACCATTGCTGGGAATACGGTCGCTGCAAGAAACTGTCTTATTATGTGCCCATTTAAAACGGCTACCAGCCCTAGTAATAGAATGGGGTAAAGTGTAAAAAATATCGGGTTCGGCCAGTCCATTGCCTTTGATATAGTAAACCCGAGAGTCGCGCCGCTGGCAATTCTAAGCATCTGTTGAACATCATTTTCGCTAAGTTGTGTTTTCATAACCTGTTCTAGTAGATGTAGTGCAATAAACTGATAAAGCGAATTTGAACATTCGCGACAAAGCTTTCTATGGGGTTATTAGGAACAATTTGAACCGTCGCCCTGGCACCACTGGTCAGACGATTTAATGGCGCTTCACCTTCATCTAAGCTGATATGAACGCGCTGGCGTTGCGCGTCACGCACCCATCGATTCGATTTTTCAACTGTGGCTAGCGTGCCGTTTGCTGACAGTTGGCCTTCACTAACGCCAGCCTCGAAATCTTCCACCTGCGCCGCAAACACCTTCCCAGGTATCGCATCAAAAACAACTTTAGCACGCACGCCTTTTTCTACATTGGTTAGCGACTTTTCTCTAAAGTCAGCAACCAAGTCAAGCTTGTTATCTACAACAGATGCAAGGGGAACGCTTTGTTTGGCATAGGTTCCTTTTGTCACCTGCATGTTTGCCATAATGCCTTCGTGCGGAGCCTTTATTCTGGTGTATACCAGGTTTAATTCTGCACGATTTAGCGCGTTGCGAGCTTCCTGATATTTGAGGTTACGATCGCCTCTTTCTCCCCTAGCTACAATCTGCTGGTTTAACTCAGCTTTAAGTGCGCTTAAATCTGCCTCGGCGCTTTGAAGTTGGGCGTTAGCTTTATCCACGTCTTGTTGAGAAACTACGTTGCTTTCTATTAATGTGTTTAATCGTTGGTATTCATTTTTGCGCTCTACGAGTATGGCAGTCGCGGCTGCTATTCTTGCCTTAATTGCGTCCACCTGGGCGTCAATTTGAGCATTTTCTTGTGCCACATTCGCCAATTCAATCTGCGCTTTTTCAAGCGCAATATTGTAGGGAGTATCGTCAATTTCGAACAATACTTGCCCTTTTTTAACGTGTTGATTGTTGCTAACTAAGACCTTAATGATTGGGCCATTAAGCTGACGTGATATTTGTGTAACCTGATGGTACACCCTTGCTTGAGGTGTCATTGGTATGCGGATATCGGCAACTACAAAATATATAAAACAGGCAGCAAAAGCTACTAACGCTAGTTTCACGTACCTTGCAAAAGCTTGGTCGGGTGTTCTTTCACTCACTAATTCGCCTCCAGAAGCCGAACGGCATTTTGCTCAATTTTGTTAATACATAGAGCCATCATATTTAGCTCCTCGTCGGATATACCTGCATAGACCTCATCCCGCAGCGCGGCGAGCGTGCTTTCTATATCATTCATACGGCCTTTTCCCATTGGTGTGAAATAGAGCAAACGGCTTCGCTTATCGTTTTTATCAACAATGCGTTTGATCAACCCTGCGGTTTCTAATTGTTTGATCGTTCTAGTAAGACTTGGCATCTCTATTTCAAGACTTTCCGCTAGCATTTGTTGGGTACATCCTTCGCCAAGCAAAGCAATATGAATCATCACACGCCACCTCGATTCAGTGAGGTCAAGGTGGGCTACAGATTTGGTGACCGTTTTTCTACATCTTCTTAAGTACGTGC
>Ga0209712_10002039_pt1 | contig 16891 bp, 16 predicted proteins | sample ArcOceMetagenome_FD_187443 | JGI IMG/M metagenome (GOLD analysis project Ga0209712, IMG submission 187443) | Marine eukaryotic phytoplankton communities from Arctic Ocean - Arctic Ocean - Greenland ARC118M Metagenome (SPAdes) (version 2) | ecosystem: Environmental > Aquatic > Marine > Oceanic...
AGTAGTGGTTGCAGACAGTCGTCGTTCACGCGATGGCCGTTTTATTGAGAACATTGGTTTTTTCAATCCAACTGCAATGGGTCAAGAAGAGCGTTTACGTTTGGATTTGGGCCGAGTTGAGCATTGGGTTGGGGTAGGCGCAGGCTTATCTGACCGTGTTGCACGCTTGGTAAAAGATGCACAAAAAGCAGCTGCTTAATTGCAGTTACAAAAAAAGGTTTAAGAAATGAGTCTTGCGTCTGACACATTAGTGATTGGCATCATCGGAGCACCTTACGGTGTGAAAGGTTGGGTCAAAATCACCTCTTATACCCATGATTTAGACGGCGTGTTTGCTTACACTCCTTGGCTTTTAGGTCAAGTGCAAGAAGGCAAAGAGTATGTCGTAGACCAGTGGCGAACCCACAATAAAGGTTTAGTTGCCAAGTTGGTTGGGGTGGATAATCGAGACGATGCCGAAGGTATCAAAAATCTTGAGATTTCCATTAAAGCAGAAATGCTACCTGAATTAGATGACAGCGATGTTTATTGGCGTGAGTTAGTCGGCATGCAAGTCGTTACCGATAAAGGTTATAACTTGGGTGTGATTAAAGAGTTATTCGAAACCGGTGCTAACGATGTGTTGTTAGTGAAAGCCAATTTGAATGATGCTTTTGGTCAAAAAGAACGCATGGTTCCTTATTTGTTAGATCAAGTGATTAAACAAGTGGATCGGCAGGCGAAGACGGTCACAGTGGATTGGGATCCTGCATTTTAATGCAAGAGCTTAGTCGGGAACCGAGTCGTTGGTATGGTGTTATTAGCCTTTTTCCAGAAATGTTTGAGACTTTTACCCAGCAGGGAGTCGTAGGGCGAGCCGTTAAAAACGGGTTGTTACGAGTAGAGTGTTTTAATCCAAGAGACTTTACTTTTGACAAACATCGCACTGTTGACGACCGACCATACGGTGGTGGACCTGGTATGCTGATGATGGTTCAGCCATTAAAAGACGCTATTCTGGCAGCTAAAGCAGCTGCGGGAAGAAAAACAAAAGTGATTTACCTTTCTCCCCAAGGGAAAAAGCTGGATCAGGCAGGGGTGAAACAGCTTTCTGAAAATGAAAGTTTGATCCTAGTAGCTGGTCGGTATGAAGGTATCGATGAACGGGTAATACAAACACAGATTGACGAGGAATGGTCAATTGGTGATTACGTGTTAAGTGGTGGCGAACTCCCTGCGATGGTCTTAATGGATGCAGTTTCAAGATTTGTACCCGGTGTGCTAGGGCATGAACAATCTGCCGAGCAAGACTCTTTTAGTCATGGCTTGTTAGATTGTCCGCACTACACCCGACCAGAAAACTTGGACGGTGAGCTTGTTCCTAAGGTGTTATTGAGCGGTGACCACAAAAAAATCAAGCAGTGGCGGTTACAACAGTCGTTAGGTAGAACCTGGCAACGACGCCCTGAATTATTAAACGATCTAGCTCTGACTGAGGAGCAGCAAACGTTGTTAGATTTATATCTTCAAAGTTTGCCGCAGCATAATGATAGTTAATCTAGAATGAGAGGATATGATGAGTAAAGTAAATCAAGACATCATCAAGAAAATTGAAGAAGCGCAGCTAAAAACTGACGTTCCAGCATTTAGTGCTGGTGACACAGTAGTTGTGCAAGTACGCGTTAAGGAAGGCGAAAAAGAACGTCTTCAGGCTTACGAAGGCGTTGTAATCGCTAAACGTAACCGTGGCCTACACTCTGCTTTTACAGTTCGTAAGATTTCTAACGGCGAAGGTGTTGAGCGTATATTCCAAACACACAGCCCGGCAATCAGTTCTATTGAAGTGAAACGTCGTGGTGCTGTTCGTCGCGCTAAACTTTATTACTTGCGTGAACGCTCTGGTCGTTCTGCACGTATTAAAGAAAAGCTAGGTTAATTTAAATTTTGCGTTACCGTTAACTTAATAAGAAAACCCGCCTTCTGGCGGGTTTTTGCTATCTGCTATTCATTAATTACTCGTGATAACTCACCACTTCTATTTCCAATCCATCATCAAAATTAAAATAAAACGTCTTCTAAGTTCATAATTAAAGGTTGCGAGCTTTGCTTTGACTCTTTTTTCGATAATATCTAAATCATCGACTTGAATACCAATATGGTTAAGATTGACGATGGTTTTGTTAGAAGTATTTGTATAGTGTTTATTTTCGCGGCTATATAACACCAGCTAAGTATTATCTGTACCTAAGTGAATAATCTTGCCTTCGTCTTTTGCCGTACCTGCCCAGGGGATATTCCAGTCAAATATTTTGGCTAGCACGTCAGCCGTTTTTTGTATCAGTGATCCTGAGGTTGGTGAGCTCAAGTGTAGATGGCCCCTTTTTAGTCAGAAAAACGCTTATTTAACCAGTAAAGGTAGTTTGTTATCTATGTCTGTCCATTCTTCTGCATCTTCAGGCGGCGCTTTAAGCTCAATAATATTTGGCCATACTTCAGCTAACTCGGCGTTGAGTTGCAAATAGTGTTGTTGATTTTCAGGTAAATGACTGTCTTGAAATATCGCGTTTACTGGACATTCAGGCACACATAGACCGCAGTCTATGCAAATATCAGGATGGATCACTAAGAAGTTTTCACCTTCATAAAAGGCATCGACCGGGCAGACAGGTACACAATCGGTATATTTACATTTAATGCAACTGTCAGTAACGACAAAGGTCATAGCTGTGGGTATCTTTGTTTTATTTTTTTCATTTTATCAATAATAAAGTAGCGACAGCAAAAAACAACAACTGTGTCCCTAATTCAATATAGAATTTACCTATCGTAAGTATCCTATCTGTCATAAAATACACTGCCTTAAAAATGAAGGGCTTCGCCCAATCGAGGCGAGTGAGTTATTTATGTTCTATCATTGGAAACCTTATGTTGCGTTTAAACGAAGTTAAATTACCTTTAAATCATAATGAAGAGGCACTGCCCGCTGCCATTTTGCAGAAATTGGGAATTGCCACAGAAGATATGTTGTCTTTTGAGGTATTTAAACGTGCTTATGATGCGCGCAACAAAGCTGATATTTTACTGATTTATATTGTGGATATTGAAGTGGCTAATCAAGCCGAATTGCTGGCGCAGTTTGCCAACGATCCCCATGTGCGTGAAACCCCAGACATGACATATAAGTTTGTTGCTGAGGCGCCACAAAACCTTAGTTCTCGCCCTGTGGTTATTGGTCTTGGCCCTTGTGGTTTATTTGCTGCCTTGATTTTAGCGCAAATGGGCTTTAAGCCCATAGTATTAGAGCGCGGTAAGGCGGTGCGTGAACGTACCAAAGATGTATTTGGTTTTTGGCGTAACAAACCTCTTGATACTGAGTCAAATGTACAATTTGGAGAAGGTGGGGCAGGTACTTTCTCAGATGGAAAGTTATATAGTCAAATCAAAGATCGCAAGCATTATGGTCGCAAAGTGCTGCATGAGTTCGTGGCAGCTGGCGCACCAGAAGAGATTTTATATGTTAGCAAACCGCATATTGGTACGTTTAAGTTGGTTAACATGGTCGAAAAAATGCGTGCACAAATTACCGAGTTAGGCGGTGAAATTCGATTTGGTACCAGAGTTGATAAGGTAGACGTTCAAGACAACCAACTGAAAGGTCTACATTTATCAAGTGGTGAATATTTGACTTGTGAGCATGCTGTTTTGGCTGTGGGACATAGTGCCCGAGACACTTTCGAAATGTTGCATGAGCAAGGTGTTTATGTCGAGGCTAAACCATTTTCAATTGGCTTTAGAATAGAACATGAACAGTCGATGATAGATAAAAGTCGTTTCGGAGATAATGCCGGCAATCCTATTTTAGGTGCTGCGGACTATAAGCTGGTACACCACTGTAAAAATGGTCGTTCGGTTTATAGTTTTTGTATGTGTCCTGGTGGAACTGTTGTGGCTGCTGCGTCTGAAGCTGGACGAGTCGTGACCAATGGTATGAGTCAATATTCTCGTCATGAGCGTAATGCAAATAGTGCTATAGTTGTGGGCATCACACCCGAACAAGATTATCCAGAACACCCTCTTGCGGGCATTGCCTTACAGCGCGGACTTGAAGAGCTTGCCTACAAAGTGGGTGGCGAAAATTATCATGCACCTGCGCAACTGATTGGCGATTTTTTAAAAGGAAAGTCGAGTGAGAAACTAGGTGAAGTGAATTCGTCTTATACGCCAGGTATCACTTTGACCGACTTATCTAAGGTAGTACCAAGCTTTGTTATTGAAGCCATTCAAGAGGCCATTCCTGCTTTTGATAAAAAGATTAAAGGGTTTGCCAAGGTTGATGGTTTGTTGACGGGTGTTGAAACTCGCACCTCCTCACCTATCTGTATTAAACGTGGCAAAGATCTGCAAAGTATTAATACAGGCGGGTTATATCCGGCCGGGGAGGGAGCGGGTTATGCTGGAGGTATTTGGTCGGCAGGCATCGATGGTATTAAAGTGGCAGAGGCCTTAGCTTTAGATATGTTATCCCAAAATAAAATAGATTAGTGTCACACATTGAAACATTCCAGAAACTTGCATAAAGAGAGCTATCCGCTAACGCAGTTAGTGCAAAACTTCCCTGCTTTGCAGCCACATATTTTGATTAAGCCTGATGGTAGCAAAACGATAGACTTTGCCAATCCAAAAGGTGTGAAAGCACTTAACGCTGCTTTGTTATCGCACTATTATCAGGTGAAATTTTGGGATGTGCCAGCAGGATATCTATGCCCCCCTATTCCAGGTAGGGCCGATTATGTACACCACTTAGCCGACCTATTAGCCAAGGATAATCAAAGCGTAGTGCCGAAAGGCACGACCATCAAGGGTTTAGATATTGGCACAGGTGCAAATGTTATTTATCCAATCATTGCGACTAGATCTTATGGTTGGCAAATGGTGGGGACAGACATTGATGCTGTTTCGATTAAATCGGCTAATACTATTATTAATTCAAACTCGGTTTTAACCAATTACATTGATGTTAGGCAACAAGATAACCAACAACATATCTTTACTGGTGTGGTCAAGCCAGATGAACACTTTGATTTTTGCATGTGTAATCCACCCTTTCATCAATCAGCTGAGCAGGCTAAAGCTGTTTCCCAGCAAAAAATCCAGAATCTAAATAAGAATAAGTCAAAGCGGGGTAGCTACGTAAGCCACCAAAAACTCAATGCTGTACCTAACTTTGCTGGGCAGTCAAATGAGCTATGGTGTGAGGGAGGCGAATTACAGTTTATTCAGCGAATGATTGCTGAAAGCCGTGAGTATGCAAGTCAAATACGCTGGTTTAGCAGCTTGGTTTCGAAGAAAGACAATTTACTTCACCTATACAAAAGTTTACATAAGTTGGGCATTACTGATGTGAAGACTGTTGAAATGTCACAAGGACAAAAAGTCAGCCGCTTTGTGGCTTGGCGTTTTTAAAGGAAGCTTGAGAGGACTAAAATGAGCGATTTAACTGAAAAACAAAAAATGCTGCAAGGGCTAGAATATTTTCCCAGTGACAAAACATTACAACAAGACAGAGCTAACGCTAAAAGGCTTTGCCAGCAATTTAATCAGTTTGATATCGATGATAGAAAGGGCAGTCGAAAAATCATTAAATCACTATTTGGTCAGTCTGCAGGTGCTTGGATAGAGCCCAACTTTTATTGTGATTACGGTTACAATATTTCTATAGGCAAAAACTTTTATGCCAATCATGGCTTAGTGATTTTAGACGCCGCACCTGTAATTTTTGGCGCTGATGTCATGCTTGCTCCTGGCGTAATGATTTCTACTTCTACTCATCCCTTAGAACACCTCAAACGAAACAAAGGCATTGAATCCGCTAAACCAATCAATATTGGTAATAGTGTTTGGATTGGTATGGGTGCGAAGATTTTAGAAGGTGTGACAATTGGTGAAAACGCAGTTATTGCAGCGGGTTCAGTGGTCAATAAAAATGTACCCGCCAACACAGTAGTGGCGGGTGTACCCGCTAAAGTGATTAAAATTTTGAATGGATCGGGTAAGTAGATACGAAATAATGTTGTATCTTGTTCTTTGTTGCTAGGGGGATGGTAAAACGTTTCTGGTAAATACTACTATTTTATTGAGTGCAAATATGGAGTTTTTTTATGTCGAGTCAAACTAGTTGGACAATGCGTGCATTGGACAAAGTGGAAAGAGTTGGAAATAAGTTACCTGATCCTGCCATTATTTTTTTATTTTGTCTGGTTACGGTGTGGGTTTTATCAGCCATATTATCAAACTTCACCTTCAGTGCAATAGATCCTAGAACGGCTGAAACTGTGGTAGTAAACAACTTATTAACGGGTGATTCTATGGCAGATTTCTTGTCTAGAATGGTTACCATCTTTACTGGTTTTGCTCCCTTAGGTGTCGTGTTAGTCGCTATGTTAGGTGTGGGAGTCGCTGAACATTCAGGGTTTATTAGTGCAGGTTTGAAACGTATGCTCGACTCAACCCCCAAGACATTGTTAACACCTATGGTGGTATTAGTGGCCATTGTAAGTCATACCGCTACTGATGCTGGGTATGTGTTGGTTATCCCACTTGCAGGTGTTATTTTTTATGCGATGGGCAGACATCCTCTAGCAGGGATTGCCGCTGCATTTGCGGGTGTTAGCGGGGGCTTTTGTGCCAATTTTATTCCATCTGCTATCGACCCTCTATTGCAGAGTTTTACGCAGAGTGCGGCGCAAATCATCGATCCTGGCATGCAAATAAACCCGCTTAACAACTGGTTTTTTAATTCTGCATCTACCTTGTTGGTCGTGAGTGTCGGCTGGTATTTAACCGATAAAGTCATTGAGCCACGTTTAAAAAATGTTGAAGTTGATGGCGATCCTGCCGATATTCCGAAGTTCGATGAATTGAATGCAAAACAAAAGAGGGCGTTGAAGGTTGCTTCTTTGACAATGTTGGGAGGGCTGATTGCTTTAGTCGCCGTTTTATACCCTGAATCTTCACCTTTTAGGGCACCTACTGGCGAGTTAACATCATTTACTGCACCTATTATGCAATCTATTGTTCCAATCATCTTTTTGCTATTTTTATTACCGGGTGTTGTATTTGGTTTTATGTCGGGCACTTTTAAGTCAAGCAAAGACATGATCGATACTATGACGAAAGCCATGCAAGGCATGAGCTACTACATCGTTATGGCCTTTTTCTGTTCATTATTTATTGATGCGTTTGGTAATTCAAACTTAGGTGCATTGTTGGCAATAGAAGGGGCAGAGGTATTAAAAGCACTGGCACTACCGAGTATGGTGACAATAGTGGGAATTATTTTTTTAACCGCATTCGTAAATCTGTTTGTGGGTTCATCATCTGCTAAGTGGGCCTTGTTGGGGCCTATCTTTGTGCCTATGCTGATGCAGCTAAATATTTCGCCAGATTTGACTCAAGCGGCATATCGGGTTGGGGATTCGTCTTCAAATATTATCACACCCTTAATGCCGTATTTTCCGTTAGTTGTGGTGTATTGCCAACGTTATGTCAAGTCAACAGGCATCGGCACTCTACTATCGTTAATGTTGCCTTACTCAATTAGTCTTTTGTTATTATGGTCAGTATTTCTTCTTGCTTACTGGGGGCTGGGTATGCCGTTGGGGATCCAATCAAGTTATGTTTATCCTGCAGGATAATCGTTATAATTGACTATGTTTCAAAAAGGATTCCCTTCTTTGAGGATCACTTTTTGAGACATGTATAGTATCTCTGGAACATTGTATTTCTATTTAAGGTTATTGTTATGACTATTTTTTACGGATGTTTTGCATGAAAAATCAGCAGACAACGTAATAATGGTAATTAAAACTTGTTGTTAATTTTAATAAATGTTAAAAAGTCAATAATATAATGTAAAATAATAAATATTACTGTGTACTGAAATCGTTACACTGTATGTTTGTTATAGCAATATCAGGTGCTAAGGGTTTTCTAATATGTTGATCCAATGCCAAATTTTAGTTTATTTTAAAAGAGTCAATTCATGTTACGTGACAGCATCAATAATATTAATATCTCCTCTGAAAAAGTCTTAGTGACTCCTCAAGCGTTAAAGACGGAGTTGCCAGTGAGTGACTCTTCTTTACAAGTTATTCAATCATCAAGGCAGGTTATCAGTGATATTTTACATCGTAAAGACCATCGGTTTTTACTGATATGTGGCCCTTGTTCGATACATGACATTGAAGCGGCGAAAGAATACGCAATAAAGCTCAAAGAACTACACGAGAGTTGTAAAGACACGTTATATATTGTGATGCGTGTGTATTTCGAAAAACCTCGCACCACTGTCGGTTGGAAAGGATTGATCAACGACCCACACATTAACGACACCTTTGATATTGAGACGGGTTTACGTAAAGCCAGAGAATTATTGATTTGGCTGGCAGAACTTGAATTGCCTGTTGCCACTGAAGCTCTTGACCCAATCAGTCCTCAATATTTGGCGGAATTGTTCAGTTGGTCTGCAATAGGTGCGCGCACGTCTGAATCACAAACCCACAGAGAAATGGCCAGTGGTTTGTCTATGCCTGTAGGCTTTAAAAACGGTACAAATGGCGGTTTAGGTATCGCTATTAATGCGTTGCAATCAGCTGCATCTGGCCATAGTTTTATGGGGATTAATGGTGAAGGACAAGTGAGTGTGATCACTACCCAAGGTAACCCTGACGGACACATTATTTTACGCGGTGGCAAACAGCCTAATTATGACTCTGTCTGTGTGGCTGATTGTGAAGCTGAGTTGGAAAAGGTGAAATTAAGTGCAGGTTTGGTGATTGACTGCAGTCACGCGAATTCTAGCAAAGACTTTCGTAGACAGCCTCTAGTGGCTAAAAACGTTGTTAACCAAATTCTTGAAGGTAATGAATCGGTTATAGGTATTATGTTAGAAAGTCACTTGAATCATGGCAATCAAAGTAGCTCGGGTAAAACCCCTGCAGATTTAGAATACGGCATATCCATAACAGACGGTTGTATTAACTGGCAAACGACAGAAGATTTAATCAATCATATGCGAGATAAGTTGATAACCGTCTTACCTATGCGGTTAAATAGGCTAAATGACAGTAAAGACTAGGAAACCCTATGCCCGTATCACCTAATGAATTGAGTGAGCTGAGACAACAAATCGATGGAATTGATAGCCAATTAGTTAAGTTGCTGGCTCAGCGGGCAGAAATAACCGCAAAAGTAGGGAAATATAAGAGTCAGGTTGGTTTGCCCATCTATGTTCCGGTGCGTGAAGCTGAGCTGATTGCCAAAAGACGAGCAGAAGCCGAACAACAAAACGTATCTCCAGTCTTAATTGAAGATTTGTTGCGGAGGATCATGCGTGAGTCTTATCATACTCAAAATGTTAAATATTTATGTACTAACCCACTGATTCAAAAAATCGTAGTGATAGGTGGGGCTGGCGCCTTAGGCAGAATTTTTGTTGATATGTTTAAACGCAGTGGATATTCAGTCCAGTTGCTTGAAAGAAATGACTGGTCAAATGCTGATTCTATCCTCAGTGATGCCGGCCTAGTATTAGTCGCAGTGCCCATAAAGTTGACTGAAAGTATCATATCTAGATTGACATGTTTGCCTTTAGAGTGTGTGTTAGTTGATATTACCAGTACAAAACAAAAACCACTAGCTGCCATGATGGCCGCGCACAAAGGGCCTGTATTGGGCCTGCATCCAATGTTTGGGCCAGATGTGCCTAGCATGGTTAAACAGGTAATGGTGGTATGTCACGGTCGTGATGCACAGCAATATGAATGGCTGTTGCAACAGATTCGTATCTGGGGAGGAATATTGCAACAAACCACAGCTAAAGAGCATGACGATGCTATGGTATTTATTCAAGTGATGCGGCACTTTTGTAGTTTTGTTTTTGGTTCACATTTAGCCAGTGAAAACCCTGACCTTCAACAATTAATATCACTAAGTTCGCCTATTTACCGTTTGGAGCTGGCGATGGTTGGACGATTATTTGCTCAAGATCCTGCATTATACGCTGATATTATTTTTGATAATAAGGACAGCGTTGCTTTGTTGACTGAGTTTAGTGTGAAATTCAATCAGGCATTGGCGCTGGTTGAAACTAATAATAAAGGTGAGTTCATCAAGCAGTTTTTAAAAATTGGCTCTTGGTTTGGCGATTATTCCAAGCAATGCTTAGTTAATAGCAGAAAGCTTTTACTTAAAGCCGATGATGATCGTTCTTTAAGTGAAGATAGCTAAGGTTAATATTCGAAAAGTTTTTTGTATCAATGACTGCGTAACGCGACATTAATGATCGCTACATAAGCGAGCGTTAATATCGTTAAAATAATAATGTGAAATATCCCTTATTAAAATCATGATTATTATTCGAAATATTATCTATTTTATCGTGTCTAATCGCTTCAATGTGCGTGGTATCTGTAAATGTAGTAGTGAGTGAGTCTAATGGGGCTCTTTCTTACCAAGGTGCTTTATTTCAAGGGACGCGCTGCTGCAGCAGGTGGTGGTAAACATTAGACAGGTTTTGTCATGCTTGTTTTGGATTAATCATCTGAAAATCTTAAAATTTTTTTTAAACGTCTTATAACTAGTTGAAGCAATGGCACCAGCGACAGAACATGAAAATCAAGTGGAGTGGTAGTTACCACTGTTGGACATATCAATGAACTGGCGAGTGATATACAAGAAGGCTCTAAACAAACCGTGCTGCTGCATAAAACCTCGCCGAAATACCCGCTCACACCAATAGTTGGTAGAATGATTTAAATTGTAGTTAAGCTATGCTAAACAAAAACGGGTGCTATTTAGCTTACCCGTTATGTTGTGAACTTGACCTCTAATAGAATTGATTACTCGGCTAAAGCACTCACCGCTGCGACCTTTGTTGGATTTATTTCTTCGCTTGGATAACAGCCCAATACTTTAAAGTACCTTGTCATAGCCTGTAACTCTTCTAATGCTTGCTGCATTGGCCCATCTTGTACATTACCCTCCACATCAAGATAAAACATTTCTTCCCAAGGGTTGCCAGTAATAGGCCTAGACTCGAGCTTAGTCATATTAATTTTGTTATCACGTAACACCATAAGCGCCTCTACTAGAGCCCCAGGCTTTTGCACGGTTGACATCACTAAGGTGGTTTTTGCAGGCACTTGTAATGGGACATTGACAGGCTTAAGGGCAACCACAAAAAAACGACTATGATTCTCTTTTTGGTTGGCTAAGTTTGATTTAATTGCATGTAAACCATATAAATTACCGCCTGTTTCACTGCCCATTGCCGCAATATCATCGCGATTTAAATCGGCTACTTCTAACATAGCTGCAGAAGTACTATCGCAAGGTTTAACTTCTACATTACCTAGTTCTGCAAGGAAATGGCTGCACTGAGCAAATACTTGGGGATGCGCGTATAATATTTTTATCTTACTTATGTCGGTTTCTTGATTGACCAGTAAGGCATGTTTAATGGGGTGGGTGAGTTCTCCAATGATTGAAAGGTGAGTATGTTGTAGTTGGTCGTATACCTCATTAATACTACCTGAAGAGGTATTTTCAATAGGCAACACCGCATAGTCAGCTTCCTTGTTCTCCACTTTTTTAATGATTTCTAAAAAACTTTGGCAGCCTATTTCAAGTAATTCACCTGGACGCCTAGAAAAATATTTTTGTGTGGCGAGATAACTGTAAGAGCCTTTGTCACCCAAAAAAGCGACCCGATTCAGCGGCAGACTACTACCTGGGTTAGCTCTTGCCGCTAGCAGGGCTTGTTGATTTAGAACTGAGTCTTCAATAATGACATGAAATAATTGAGTGACATAGTGGGCATCTAATCCGTGTTTTTTACCTTCTTTTATCAACCTAATCAATAATTGTTCCTCACGTTTTTGATCACGTACGGGGATATGATTTTTGATCTTTGTTTCAGCGACTTGATTGGTATATTGCTGCCTTTTGGCTAAAAAAGTCAGTAGGTGTGTGTCAAGTTCAGTTATTTTGACTCTAAGTTTTTCTAGTTCTGATGATGACATGTTGTCCACTTATTGTTTCAAAAAAGACCTCTGTGTGGGGAGGTTCAAATGTTTAATGTATTAGAATTTATAAAGCCAGAACTTATATGTCAATGATTTAATTAAACATAATTTTTATGTCTGTCACGAATGATGAATAATAAAATCGCTATATGTACAGTTTCAGGATTAAAGTGTATGAGCTCGGACAATTTTAGCCATCCATTTCAGCCGCATTCAGGTATATTTAATTTGTGATCATCAAATAAGATGTATTCTCTTTTAATATAGTCAGTGCTGTTGCACTATTTTCTGCTTCCAAAAATTTTTGAAGCCGAAAAGCATTTAATGCCCTGCGAATATGATTTCCTGCAAGCTTAATGTTGTCAACTAATAACAAGCTTGCACATCTAATGATCCCAAAGCTAGCGCATCATGGTTGCTCAAGTAAAGTGAAACCTTTGTCAATTTGGTTAAAGTTTTTAAACTAAAATGTGTAGGTGAAATTGTCGCGGCACATTATTGTCTGAACATTATAAGTTTTTCTGTTCGGCTTTCGCTGGAAACCAATATGAATCAAATCAGAACAAAAAACTCGTTATTTTTAATCTATTTCATGATATCGATACGTGCTCTATCTTCAAAACACATAACATTGATAAACAGATAAGCTCCATGTTTGTTAATAATTATATGACTTATCTAAGGCTGCTCACAACTTCGATACGATGAATGTTGGCTTCCGCTCACCATTTGATTATGGCTCTTCGTTGTGTATATTGTGACAAATTGAGGTGGTGCATTGACACTCCTAATTTTAATTTTTACCAGATATTAACCACCGGCTAGCTTTACATTATGGCCTAGTTGTTCAAGCACTGCTTTAATTTTATCGCGGTTGTCACCTTGAATTTCAATTATCTTGTTTTTTATGGCGCCCCCTGTTCCGCACATTTTTTTTAATTGGCTGCATAAGTCTTTTAACTCTTTTTCAGGTAGGTCTAGCCCAGCTACTGTTGTCATACCTTTACCTTTGCGGCCCTTGGTTTCACGTCGAATACGTACGATCCCATCTGTTTTTATAGATGGTTTACTTTGTTCTTCATTTTGAATGCGGCCGCTTTGTGTACTGTAGACCAGTCTATTTTCACTCATTTTTATCTTGTACCATGTTGATGGTGAGCAGGAAGGCAGCCTATTCTAATAAAAAAATGCGCTTCTTTGTAGGCAAAGCTGAGAAACTATTATTTAATAATTTTAACTTAGTACAAAAGCATTGATAATTTTTATTTTTTAATAGTAGGAACACATGATTCTGTACAGAGAGTTTTTTGATGAGAATAAAGAATAAAAAATTAAGAACTTGCGTAAAATAAAAATTTGATTTTGATTAAGTTAAATATCTTCGTCCTGCTTGTCATGCGTATTCTAATCCCCTTGGACAAGCTGTGTTTTATCTAACCATATCAATCCTGATTTCGAACGTAGAAAGTCGCAGTAGCGACAGTTACGAAGTTGCAATGAAATTACAACGTTAGCTGGTGATATCTATTAACTTATTATTATCTTGACTGCCCTTGAAGAGAAAAGATTATTTACAGAGTGTTTACAGCTAGGTGTCAATAATCTTGTTACCAAACCCTTGATAAAGTTATTTTGGCCGAAAAAGTCCGTGCTCATATATAGACTCGGACTTGCACTCGACTATTGAGAAAGAAATATTTTGATAAAAACAAAGCACTTTTTTATCAAAACACCATATAACGTAAGCATAAAGTTGTTAAGCATTTTTTTACTAATGCACATTCTGTCAATAAATCCTTCGCTCAATATTTGGATTGTTGCTTAAACCCTGTGGTTGATCTTAATCCAGACTTAATTTAACCACTGCAAGCCCTACTAGCGGTATGTGTTTTTTAATCGAGGGGGTTACTGGTTATAGCTTAGCCTCAGTCATTGATATTTTGTAAGTGTTATAAGCTTTTAAACAATGTCTAAAAATAGGCTTTCTTTAATAGAAATGTCTGAAAGCATTAACTAGATTTATTGATTTTACTTACTAATAAAATGTTTTTTGCTGCGGCAATTTTAGAAATTAATTATACTAAAATAAGATACTTATCTAGAGTTACGGGCTGCCTAGCCGTCGTTATCGGGGTGAGCGGAAAATATCAATAAGCTCATTGCTTTATCAAAAAACGATACAATATATTAATTTAACGTAGATAATGAAGAAGTTACTCTGGTTGTTTTTACTGGTCAGCCATTTAAATTGATTGGGGAGAAGGTCAGTTTCTTTAGGGCTCTTATCAAAATTTTGATCGAATTGAACGCGAAACATACCAAGCCTCCTGATCCCGTTATTTATTTAGCCATTGTTATGACCAACTAGTTAAGTCTATCTGATATTCACTTTTTACTGTATTGGTGAGTTATATAACAAGGCACTAGAGCATGCTGTGTTTGAACTTTATTTAGAATTAGAGCAATCTGACAAACGTTTTTGAATATTTTATTAAGCGTGAAAAGAAAAATTTGGTGTTAGACATCATTTACGTTGTTATTTTTGCAGAGCATCGGCCTGATTAAAATTCCTTGTCGATTATGATAAAATGCACAGATAAAGGTTTTAAGCAGGGTGAGATGCCTAAATATTAAAATATTATGGATGAGGAGTTTTAGCAGCAAATAAGCTGTGCGAATTTGTTGGATCCATGCACAAAGGCAATATAGAAGATATTGTATTTAAAATTTAATTAAGCTTGAATTAAGGTGTGAACAGAGTTGGAAAAAATTAATATAAGGGTCGCCCAAAATAGTGATGTAAAATCATTGGTAGAGTTTAACCAACTAATGGCATGGGAAACTGAACAAAAAAAATTAGACGAAGACATATTAACAAAAGGCGTATCAGCTTTAATTGTCGATGAAAACAAAGGTTTTTATCTGGTAGCTGAACAAAACAACATAGTGGTTGGTAGTTTAATGGTGACCACTGAATGGAGCGATTGGCGTAATGGTGTTTTCTGGTGGGTACAAAGCGTTTATATTACACCAGACTTTAGGCGCCAGGGTATTTATGCGCAATTATATTCTCAAGTTAAAACTCTAGCTGAGCAACAAAAGAATGTATGTGGTTTTAGGTTATACGTAGAAAAACAAAACATTATTGCCCAAAAAACTTACGAATCTTTGGGCATGCAGCCCACCCATTATTTGATGTACGAAGAATAATAAATTGGTATTGAGAATAATTCTCAATTGGATTAGGATCTAGTTTCAATCTTTACAAATGTCTGTAAGAAAAGTGGAATAACCCTTGAAAAATATCATTTCCTTTATGTTTGTTATGACAACAATGTTGTCACCATTAGCTGTTGCCGAGCAGGTGAATTTGTATTCAGCGCGCAAAGAAGCCTTGATAAAACCCCTATTAGATAAATTTACCCAACAAACAGGTATTTCAGTTAATTTAGTTACAGGTAACGCGGACAACCTTATCACTCGTTTAAAGAGTGAGGGTAAATATAGCCCCGCAGACTTACTGTTAACGACAGATGTAGGTCGTTTGTACCGAGCCAAACAGCAAGGGCTAACTCAGGCTATTTCGGTATCCGCTGCAATCGCGACCTTACCAAATGATTTTCGTGATGAGCAGGGGCATTGGTTAGGTTTATCATTGCGTGCTCGACCTATGATGGTCTCTGTTGACAAGGTTGATGCTCAAACCATTGCCAACTTAGAAGATTTAATCAAGCCAGAATGGAAGGGGCGAGTATGTATTCGTAGCTCGAGTAATATTTATAATCAATCTATGGTGGCATCGTTAATTGTTCAGTTGGGTGAGCTGGCAGCGCAGGAGTGGGTAAACGGTCTCGTCAATAATTTTGCTCGTTCTCCACAAGGTGGAGACCGAGATCAAATTAAAGCCTTAGCAGCAGGCCTTTGTGATGTCGTTATCGCTAATACTTATTATCTTGCAGGTATGTTGAACTCTGAAGATGAAACAACCCAACAGCAAGCTAAAAAAGTAAAAGTTATTTGGCCAAACCAAGCTGGTCGTGGCGCGCATATTAATATATCTGGCGTTTCTTTGGCAAAATACGCTCCAAATAAAAATGCGGCATTAAAGTTAATCGATTTTTTACTCAGTAAAGAATCACAGCTATGGTATGCCACAACCAATCATGAATATCCTATTCTAGCTGATATTGCTTGGAGTGAGCTACTGCAATCATTTGGCACATTTAAAGCTGAACAAGTTCCCCTAGGTCAGCTAGGCGAATTAAATGCAGCAGCCGTTAAGATGATGGATCGTGCTGGGTGGAAGTAAGCGTTAATATTCTTAAAATTGTTTCAATAAAGTAAACCAGTCTATGAAATATATAAATAGTTTCCGTAGCTGGTTCAACGTTTGGTGTGTAAGCATTGCATTAGGCTGCATTATTCTTGCGGCTCCTGTAGGCTTGGTTTTTGTAAGTGTTTTTTTTCCACAAACTGAAATATGGCAACATCTTTCTTCAACCGTGTTACCTGATTATATTATTAACTCTCTCATATTGGCCTTTGGTGTTGGCTTCTTGGTTATTGTGATCGGCACTGTATTAGCTTGGTGTATTGCAAGGTATGAATTTGTAGGCCGAAGACAATTGCAATGGTTGATATTGTTACCAATGGCGATGCCCGCATACATTATTGCCTATACCTACACAGGTCTATTGGACTTTGCAGGCCCAATACAAACGTTGTTAAGGGAAACATTCGACTGGCAATATGGTGATTATTATTTTCCTGATATTCGCTCTTTGACAGGCGCAATTATTATGTTGTCCTTGGTGCTCTACCCCTACGTT
>Ga0209712_10002040_pt1 | contig 16890 bp, 13 predicted proteins | sample ArcOceMetagenome_FD_187443 | JGI IMG/M metagenome (GOLD analysis project Ga0209712, IMG submission 187443) | Marine eukaryotic phytoplankton communities from Arctic Ocean - Arctic Ocean - Greenland ARC118M Metagenome (SPAdes) (version 2) | ecosystem: Environmental > Aquatic > Marine > Oceanic...
TTTCTGCCTGCATTTGCCACGGATTGACTTTGAGAGCTAAGGTCACATATAGACGGCCAAGAAATTGGTTGTACATTCTTGTCTCCGATTATGCACAGGCAGAGTTCTCTAGCCCCCGTTACTGGACAACATAGTTGTACTTCCTTTTCACCTCATCTCTTTGGACTAGAACCGTGTTTTGTTGTAATTCCCAAAATATTATGCTGTGGTGAAAATCAATAAACCCACAGATGCGATTGGCCTATCGATGGATTCGTTGTCAAGAACTCTAACTTTCTACATAGCATTGGCACGGATTCCCATGAACACATCCGTGATCAGAACAACGTCTAGAAGCTCCCGTTATTGAAGAACCACAGGGTCAGCAGAAACGCGTGCAAAAGCGCACCTGGCTTGTACCCACAGAATGGGCGACATTTATCTTTGGGAGTTGGGCATCAGATTTAGTTTACATCGTATCAGTAACACGAACCTTTGAATCAGGCAGTCGCATACACGATGCGGTGTAGGATTAATTTTGCTGAGATTTCCCATTTTGCTCTCTCCACCTCTCTCGTCATTTGGTTTAGTTGAGGCATTTCGTGATAAGTTCCAAGAGGGTAGTGCCTTCGGTCGGCGCGTTCAGGACAGTTGAAAATGGAGACCAATTTATTGACAAAAGGAATGGATGCAAACGAGAAGGAGCAATCACTTGCGATGTGGCCAGTGACAATCTTTCTTGGTGTGAATACATCAGAAAAGCCGCCCAGTCCGATTTGCAGATGATGGTGTTTTGCAGGTGGTGGCTGAACAGCAGAAACCCCTTGGTTTTAATAAAACTGAGGACGCAAGTCGATACTACCGATACTTTGCCATTCACGACTAACTCCGCAGTACAAAGAGCATTATGTTTCTTCTTCTAATCCTCCGACGCCATTGTCATCGATGTCTCGTTTCCTTTTTCGACTCCTTGCCTCCTCTGCAAACTCAGTCGTGATTTGCTCCATGTACGTCTCAAGCAATGATGAATTTTATCATAGCAGGGCATATAATGTCGAGAGATCGCTTGAAGAATTAGTTGTACAACGGATATTGGTTTGTGACAGGATCAAGTTCAGCGATATCATAATTGGTCATCTTTACCTAAAACATGCTATCATTCTGCAATGACTTTGAGCTAGATGCAGATCCACTGCCATATCCCTTTGAAAGAGCACTCCGAGATGTTTTGGATAGTGCTTGAGGGCAGTTTGGAAGTAAATGGTGAAGCGTGTGAGAGCTGTTTCGTGTTTGATCTTTTGCATGAATGAGTGGTAACTTATATCTGTGCCAATCATCAAGTTATCAGGATCCCATTCACCAATTATGGATAGAATGACAAAACAAGAGGTCGTGATCCCCTTCATGAAATCTTTCAATAAAAGATTATCTTTCCTGAGTTTCTTCACTACATCGAGAACGACTGTTTTATAAGGGACTGGGTTTGTGGCATTACTCATGCACACAATCGAAGAGTGTTCTGGTTGACATTATATCTTGGATCTGTAACCAATAGCCACCTCGCATCCCTCATCATGTTGGCGAGGGGCTAATACGCTTTGTCTATCAATCCAGTCTTGACTATTCAACCATGTGTCTATCTCGCGTTCTTGGGAGAGCCCCAAACAGTCACATAAGTTTTTCACCCATAGACCTCGCGTTTATGATTTTTTCTGTTTTTGAGTCATTTCTTGGTAGAGTATTAGAGTCATGTTTTTTCTATCATATGGGCGCGAGTTGAATAGCGGAATAGATACCGGGGTAAGAGGAGGCCGCCGCCACAGTATCGCCACAAACTCTGTTTGACCGGTGTTTGACCGCAGGCAATGCGATTCAATTCTGTGCAAGAACAAAGTTCAAAGCAGTAAAATGGGTGATTATAATTGATAATATTTTTTAAATTTATCAATCAGAGAATGCGACGGGGGAAATAAGACGAATGTGCTAAAGCAAACCTATTCATCACAAATTGGACCTTCTAGTTATACCCATTATAATAATTACCAGTACGTGCAGCTGCGCTATTTTCTATCTGCCGTCGTCACTATTCAGAAGCAATTTCCACAAGTATGGGCAATCTGAACCGATTGACTTTCCATTCCTAATCATCTTGCAATAATTTTCCTTTCTTTCGTCATTGGCTCCAATCCAAGAACACCCCTTGACCACAAAAGTCGAAACTGTATCCTTCGAGAGAACCAATAATGGAACGAGTGCTCAGTCAATAGCGGTATCATTGGTGCAATCAGTTGGACTGATCGATAAAGAAGGCATAGGAGGCGGCACCTCGGTTGGATTTGGCGTGGGACTAGTGGACTCAGAAGGAGAATCAGTCGGAGAAAGAACGGACAACACAAATGCAGCAAGCTTCCTATATTATTTTTCCATTGTAGACACCGTTCTTGAATTTGGTGCAAGCAAATGCATGGTCTACGAAGTAATCTTCAATTTCAGCACGTGTCAATCGATCCTCGGTATGCTTCCAATCTACTTTGTTGGTACAGATTTCAGAGTGAACGACAGTCGTGAACCAGGCGAATCGTACGCCAATGAGCGATTTGGTGTACGTTAGCTTCATATGGGGTGGTACAGTAAAAGACTAATTGGTTGTGGATGTTCTGACGATGATACTAGAATCTTTTCAAAACTTGGGCAGAAACATTTCGTTTCAAAAAGTGATCGATGAGAGGAAGAACGCTTGAAAGAAAGCCAGCTTATCGGATCAAAATTGAAAGTATCAAACGAAGAATTATGAATCCAGAATAACGGAGTCCCAAAAAGAGCGAAGATGGTATCCACATCTGCACAAGATTCAAAATCTGAAGCAGAGACCCATTTGCATCAACTTCGTACCGCGCAAGGGAAAATTGAATCAACCAAGGAAGAACTCAGTAAAGCTAAGGAACTTCCCCTTCGGTACCAACAAGATCATCAAGAGATGAAACGTAGAATGAGGTAAAAGGTCAAATGATACAAAAGCAAGAGGAAATACTGAATACTATCTTCACGGGAAGTCAGATCTGCTGAAGTACAAAAGAAATTTGCCGAGAAAGAAATGTATGCCTTTGCTTGACGGAGGAACTTGCACTTGCGAAAGAGCGTCTATCCCAGGCTCAACAAAAAATGGACGAGAACCGAAGGACGACAGCAAGAAATCAGCAGGTAAGTTTCCCAATCCAGACGATGGATAAACCATACGAAGATTACAATCAATTATTTTCTTATCTGTTTATTTCGTTATTTCTAATGTTGGTGTAATGTCACGAATGTTTCGAATCAATGTTATTGCCTGGCTCTATAAGGAAGCAAACAAGGAAAACAATAACTCTCAAGGATCGACAAGTGGTAGATCGTACAACAATGCAACAATAGGGAGAGGACCTATATATATGCAGTCCACCGACGCATGTTACTCCTGACCTCAACTCGCCAAATGCAGTTTATCAGAAGAGGAAACCGAATCAACCATTTATGTCCCGAGTCCTTGCTATGAATACAACCCCACACGCGAAGAAAGGTATTACAAAAAATAAACCTCCGACAAAGATTTTTGCATCCGAAGATAATGCAAGCGTGAGGACCAGCAGACTATACCAATAAGGCGACAAATTTCCTTGGTTCCTTCCGTATAAACTTATGAAAAGGAGCTATTTTCCTATTTTAATACCCATCCGCAGTTTCATACGTTTTGCGTGTTGACCCAACCCTTTCACCACTACTATCATACTAACCTATGAAAATACTGGCGGCTACACAAATTACCATGTCATCATCTCCAAGCTCTCTTACAATTCGACCTGAAATGATAAACCACCTACACGTACAACAACTTGTAGAGGACGGTTGAGAAACTACTTTCTCGATAGATAATAGGGGCATTGGCCCTTTACACAGTTACACAGTTGTAATTCAAGTTCCCTCTATCCGACAGTTTTTTAATTCCACCGTTTTTCGTTTTTCTCTACAAAATAAATTTACTTCCATTCAAAAGTCGCAGTAATCCTTCCTTTCTTTGCAGTTGGTGTGATACGTGATACACGAACAAAAATGCTTGCCAAACATCATAATCTGCATTTTCGCTACCACAAGAATTGATTACCAACTTGTCGTTATGTATGTCGCCTCTTATATAATTTTGAATTGCGAATTTGTCGTTATGATTTTGAATTGCGAATGGGCCCTTCCATACTTGTAGTATTGATAACCCCCAGCAAGCGCCCCCAGTGAATTTTCTTTTTGTATGTGTCGCCTATTTGAATGTTTGTCGGACTTTTCTTTTAACTTTAGACTTTAGCGTTGTTGTACAATAAATGGAAATGTGACTATCCTAAACGACAGGGATAGTGCCAACTCTGGCCATGTATCAGAAGGCGTCGAAATCATACACGAAGAACCGCAGAAGATTTGAATTCTAGTCACTCTCCGTAACATAACAGTAAAGTGATAATGTGCATCAGTAGCAATGTCCATGTGAAACAACATCATGTTACGAAGGGCATACTACTCAACTAATCGGGTTCATAGTAAATAAAAATAATTTAGTATCAGTCTAAATTAGTTTTGTGGGATTAGAAGGCTTATGTAGAATGCGAAATATTGAAACAAATCGATTTACAACCGACAAGCACACACAAAACAGCAACGGTGGAAGAGTTCTAGAACTTACCTCTGGGTCACGCGTTACCACTACACTGTCGCATAATTTAAAACACCTACAAGAACATTCCATAAAGGTCATCAAAACCTCTCGTCTCTCACTTTTTTGATTGCATTGGACAGAAACTACATTGTCGGGCAAGGAGATTCCTCGATTTGCCAGTCCTTATATCTCAAAACTCATAACAAAACTGTCACACGTCTCCATTACACATACGCAGCTTGGCTGTTCTACTTCATAACACTTGGCGGTTCTAGATTCAAGCGCTTGATTCAAGTTACCGGCCTTACACCCCATTATTCATAAACATGAACCAAGACAATTATAATTATAACCCATTGAATTTCGGCGATCGATTCGAGAGCGGAGAGCACGAGCCCAAGCGAAGAAGGACGAGTATACCATCTAGGGATAGCATGTCGACGCTCTTTCGCTCTTATAACTCTTCAGAGGTGCGATCATCACCGCCGCGGCCACTCAATAAAAAACGTCATCCACGCTTTCAACCGCTCACACTTTTGGGATTCGACGAGCCGCACCGCGAAGGAGTGGCACAACTCGATGCTCTTGTTTGCCGAAACGTGGAGCTTTTCCAATCCTTTGCAGATGAAGGGCCCCAAAGTGCACAATTTGGATTGAGATGCGTTCACTGTGCTAGGGCTATGCAAAGGCATGTTGACTCCTGCATTATTTTTCCATCTAGTGTCGAAACTATGGCAAACAGTCTTCGCATGATGATTGAGAGGCACTTTCCAAAGTGCGACATGCTACCCAGCAGTGTCAGAGATTCCTTTGATGCATCTCGACGGGCAAGACAAAATAACTTAAAACGTAGTGCACACTCAAACAATTACGCCAGAGAAAGCTCCAAACTGGAGTGCGAAGCGCTATCCTCTTTCTTAGAAGGAGTCTGCAGGAACGCAAATATTATGGATAGACAACCTGCTCAAACAGGTATCGTACAGGGGAGTGCTTTGGAACCAATGGCTTTTCCAGCTGTGTATCACGAAGATACTTCAACTAGTGCTTTGTCTTACTCGAACCTACGTGCTCCTATCCCTCAGCCTCCAAGTCCCTATAAAACAAACGAGAGAGAGGGTAATGTCATCATGTTCCCTGCTACCGCAAGCTCTGGCAAAAGACCATCGCAGCAGCATTATCAGCAACCTTCGTCATCCTACCAAACACATGGTGCACCTTCCTACAACAATATGCCCTTTCTACAGACGGCCCAAAATATCTGGGAGTGCCGCTATTGCTTAACTCAACCTGTAGGTCATCGCGCGGAGAGATATGCATGGTACGCACCGTCACCTCCAGATAACGTCTTCATGGATGACCACCTTCGTCATTGCACAGGGAGAGATTCATGTTATCAAGACATGCAGTCGAATCAGCAAAGCCGTCAGCATCAGCCGGCAGTTCAGCATCATCAACAATCCTATTCACCGTCATCAAATATGTACAATATGCAATCCTCAGCGCGCTCGAATCAACAAGAAAACCCTCAACCACAGTCGCAAATGCACTATGGTTCATCATATCCACCTCCAAGCTATCCGCCGAATAATCCTTCATATAACCAGCAATACCGTACTCAACAGTCATCATTGAATCATCAATTCGGTCAGCAATCCTCAACCTCTTGGAATCATTCGCCAACTACTTTCTCTGGATACAATCAAAGTCAGCAGTATTCAACCCCCCCTGGTCCAAGTCATTCTCATAAATCAAATAGAGACTCTAACCGGCATCCAGGTGTTGAAGCATGCAAACCAAACAGCGGTAGTCTTGAAGAAGGCCGCTCGTCTCCTACAACAGAACTCCCAGATACTTCTGCCAAGGCGTCTATTGATATATCAGAGGTCAAGGAAGCTACTGATTACCTCATCAAGATGGAGAGAAAAAGTATTAAATTGGGAAGTGCACTAGTGGAAGATGAAGACAAGTATCTGATTACAGATTACTTCTATCACGTCATGAAGCAGCTTCACATCTGTCACTTCAAGGAGAACGACCGCACCACTCGCGGAGGAAAGCGAGATAATATTAAGATAGGATATGGAGGGTTAGAGTGCATCCATTGCTCTGATACCCAAAATCAAAGGAAGTTCTTCTGGTCGAACGTGGATCGACTATCGAACAGCTTTTCCGAGATCCCAGGGCATTTGCTCAAGTGCAAAGCCTGTCCTGAACTCACAAAGAGATCTCTCCAGGAATTGAAGAAGTACCATCCAACTCAAATGATGGAGAAGTCTAGGGGCTCCCAGAAGACGTTCTTGCGACGAGTCTGGAGAAGAATGCACGAATGTGACAGCAAAGAAACAGAGTTGGGATGTTTATCTCCCGAAATATTCAACAAGTTTGAGGTCCTTCCGACAGATTCTATTGTGTCACTTGGCTCTGAAAGTCCAGGAGAAGCCAAAAACAAATCACCTCAATCTTCAATGACTACTTGCACGTCAATTGAAGAGGCAGCCAAGATACTGGCATCACCTGCAGGGACTGCAGGAAAAACATGTCGCGTTGTTCTCGCCATCGATCAGGATAAACAATGGGGTAAGTTCTTTCACATCTTTTCATAGTCATGTTCTGCATCAGAGCAATATCTCACAATTGGTAATTTCTTTTTACTTCCTATAGGCCTTTCTGATATAGATATCTTCGCTCGAAAGAATCTGGAGCTCTTTTGTGCAACAGAATCTGATGTTAAAAAGTACACCGCTGAAGGGGATCAAGTTGTATCTAAGGGGCAAGTTGGCCTACGCTGTGTAAGCTGTCTACAGTCAAAAGAAGAAAAATTGTATGTGACTTTTCCTTCTTCTCTCGATGAGCTATTCTCTGTGGTGCGAGCCTACAATAGCAAGCATCTTCCTTCGTGTTCATGCTTATCAAAGGAAGAGCGTGAAAGGTATGATTCTTTGAATGAATCGTCGTCATCTTCGTTTGGTTCTATTGTCCGAGAGTATTATTATAAAGCAGCCGAGGCTCTTGGTTTACGAGATGCGTCAGGAAGTGGAGGCATCAGAGCAGGAGGGAAAGGGGGATTTCGACAGGCTGTGTAGTGGAAGATATTTTGATTTGATAGTAAGCATAGCTATGTTTACCTGGTAGAATCCGAACCAAGTTATGACTGCAACACTTATCAATGAGTTTTATAAATTTATAAATGACAATAGAAATTGAGGACATCTCCTCAAAATACAGATAAATCAACAGTAGTACAGTTAAAAAAATAAAAAATGATCACTGTAAACTCAGTCGTGTTCTCTGTCGTGTTTAACATTTTAAATTTTGTAAATGATTGTCAAAGAGCCTATTCCAATTTCTTTCGAGCACCTCTCCTTCTTTTTACGACCTTGTTATTTACTATTGTGTCTCCACTCTTGTCTTTCACTTCTTGTGTACCGGTACACGATACAAGATACAAGACACAAGACTATCAGCGCATTCCAACCTTCTCGACCCAAGTTTTTTCACAATAGATACTTGAATTATATCTTTACAGCATATTAAATATACGAAATGGAAGGTTTAAGCAGCTCTACTCAAACATACAGTCGTTTGCTCAATGAAACGATAGATAATGCGAAGGAAAAAGCAGCGAACAGTTACGATGGCTTTAAACGAACTGTTCAAGATAACATGATCCTCAGCATCGTTCTTGCGACCACAGTGTTTGCGCTGTTAATTCTATGCTGCTATCTCAAAAGAAAGTACTCAAGATCAGCGCAGGTGATCAGCAGAAGGGAATACAAGAAACTCCTAAAGGATCGACAGAAGAGGCAAACAGATCTCCACGATAGGCGGGAGCACGACGATCTTCATCTTTCAAGGGATAGAGAGCTAGAGAAACGTGGAAAATATTCATTACAGGCGGAGGAGAAGAAGAGAAGAATGGGTAACACGTATGACCAAACTCTTGCAAATGCTTCTATGGAGACCAATGAAACCATGATTTCCCAGGAAGAAGTTGAATTTGTTGGAAACAGCGGCGACGTCGAAAACGGAGATGAGGGATTTGAGGTGGGAGTAAGTCCCATCAAGGCAAGCGGAGGCGATGCCGAAGATCGGCACTATCTTCAAAATGATGAGGAGTCTGTCTTTGATAACGAAGACGAACAGGCAAAACAAACTCAAGGCAGGAAAATGAAATTTCCTTTTGGCAGAAAGAAGAAAGAAAGGCAGGGTTCAATCTAAACGTAGTGTAAACGAGGTATTTTCTATGTTGAATGCTATTCTATTTTCGGTACTAGATATAGTTTGCTCTATTTTTGAAGCTCTAGCTATGGCACGAACTGTCAGTCAGAGTGCTGCTGTTGCTACGATTCCTTCGGCCAATAGTTGTTTGCGTGCCTGTACTGGTACTAAAGTATTTTCTGTTTCGAACTGTTCTGTTTTCGATGCTAGCTATTTTGTTTTATTTTTAATGCTAGATAGCACTACCACTAGTAATCAGAGTGCTGCTGCTGCCACGAATTCAGTCTTCGGCCGCCAGTAGTTGTCTGTGTGTCTGCACCGGTAGAATATGCACTTCGTGTTAGCCTACCAGAGGACGTCGAGTACAGACTCTGGTCATAATTGCTTGTAAAGTTACTCGCCGCCGACGACATTCTTGTGACAGTAGGCTTCGTAGCATCCAAGTAAGCTTGGCAGTTTCGAAAGATCAAGTCAAGGCCAAGAGCGAAAATTCCTAAAGAAACGCTCCTCGAAATGATCTCTCGAAAGACAGCTCTGGAATCATAGCAATGCCACAGTCCACTCATTTTGAGACCGAGTGACTCTAACTCGACATCACATCGAAGATTTTCATTTTCTAGAAGTTCTTTTGCAGTGTTGCTATTAATCTTCTCATCTTGCTCAACAGGTTGCCCACAAAGTTCGTTGAAAGCATCCTCGAGAGTTAGCAGAGCATCTCGCAAGGTGTTAATGTCATCAAAATTTTCCTTCAGTGTAGCAATCCAATTATTTCGAAGACCACTCTTTCCTCCCCAGTTGTTCTCATAGGTCCGACTTTTTAGCGATGCGTAGTATTCTTGCTCGCGTTTGAGCATTAATTTTGAGAAAAATAAGTTGCTGGCGGCGTAAGGTGCATCTACTGCACGACCACAGAATCTTCCAACCTTGTTGCGATAAGAAAATAAAGGAGAATCGTCTTCAACATATCCCGGATATTGATGTTTCCACTTCTTCGCTCGGATAAGTCCATTTAGCAATTCGACCGCTGAAATTTCCTCGCCTCTGCCGTGATCGAAAGCAATGGACCACACAACATCTTCCTTCTCAAAAACTGTCAGCTCTTCCGTTCCTTGATTGTGGTACTCCGTGACAGTCGTTTTCATCCTCCACCCAGCAATAGTCCCCATTAAGTAAGATGCAGAATCAGGTGCACTGATTTCATCCGCAACTCTTCGCAGGCGGCAGCGTTGGCCGATTGCAGACTGCAGAGAATTTATCAAATCAAGATTTTGAACAGCGCCAAAATCCTCGGGATTAGAAGCAGCCATTGTTTTCGCATGAAGAAAGTGCTCATCATCGCCCACTGCTTCGACAGCATCGGCATCTTCAACTTCATTCGCATGTGTGTCCACATAACCACTCGCCTCGAGAATCTCTTTCAGAGAAGTTTTCAAAGACCCTTCACGGAGACCCTTGCTGTCAAGGTTTTTTATTAAACCTCTCATGGACTTGCTGGAAGATATGCATCCATTGTGGCGCCTCACTAAAGAGTTGACAGCACCAGAAGGGTGATACTCTTGTCTCGAAAACTTGATGAATGTCTTATCGTTTGTACCTCGCAGATCCTCTTCCTCGTCTCTAGCCCCGATTGCGATATGAGCAGCGTTCATTTGAGGAGTAGCATCATCGATATTTTCATCACCCTCAGATAATATCTTGAAGTTTGCATCATACCAAACACCGCCACCAATATCATGTTCATGCTCAAAATGCCAGTACTTGTTGTACGCCCTATCCTTTCCAACCACTGCAGTTCTAACGAAGCATTTGTTCCTTTTTGCAATCAATTCCTTTTGAGCTTCGGTAACCCTTTTTCTCTTCTCTGCGTGCTTTAGTTCAAGGGCAGCATCGCGCAATAGGTCAAGCGTCCACTTTCCTCCAGTTTCTTCATCGTCGCCAGAAAGAAGAGAAAGTTTCGCAATTCTAATTGCAGTGCGAAGCGGTTTGATGGTACCATCCTCGATAGCATCTTTGAGGGCCTCGACTGCTTCAGCTCTACTCGCGGGGAGAGATTCTTGCCATTCCTTGAAATTATGAATCTGTCTCTTCAGGCTATCAATTTTGGCTGAGATGTCTCTGCTGTAGACAGTTTCGGGATTGCCATATCCTGCCAACTCCTCCTCCATCTCGATGAGGGTATTGTTCTCGCGGTTTTCTATCTCTTCCAAAGTAAGCGCCTCCAATTCCGTAGTATTAAAAGCTGCTTCATCGTTGATTTTTGATATCATCGTCCTAACTTCATTCTTACTAAATTGCTTTGGCTCTGGTAAAACATCGAATTCAGCAGTTGTCTCTTCGTCGAAGGACGCTATATCGTCCTCTGTCAAACTTTCCAAGTGATCATTAGTGAATTCGCCAGTGTATTTATTCTTACGAATAATCTCCCTCTTCTTTTTTGATACGAACTCGTCTCTAGCATCTTTCGCAAGACGCTCTCTTGCAGCCATCTCGACCTTTGCTGCCTCCTCTTTCGCCTCCTTTTTCGCTCTTCGTTCTTCGTTCTCCAGTTGTTTTATAGCTGTTTTCCTAGCATTTATGTTATCTTGAACACACTGGTTTATGTGATGCGTGTCATATGCTGACTCAATTAGTATTCTCAAGATACACAAGCGCTGAAGTGCAGAAAGACTTAGGTATTCCTTGCCACTGCACAAATGCTCAACGGCAGATTCAACGGGACACTCTTGGCCGTTCTCAGCTTCAGCAATGCATTCTGATAGTACGCGAAATGCAGCCAGCTTTTCTCTTTTTCTTCTTTCTCCCACAGTTAAAGGTTTCAATTCTCTAAACTCACGAAGATTATCGTCTACTTCATTGCGCAACCTCTTGTACCTGTGCAAGATTCTAGATACAGATGCCCCAACCATAAACGACCAAGTAAACGGAGACACTAGGTGAGAATTGAACAGTGGCTTGTACGGGGGCAAGAGCAGATCAACCATAAATGGTGGTGGCTTGTTTGGAATATGAGTTGTTACGGGCGCTGTCAGGTCTTCCTTGTCATCGGAAGCAATCCTGTTCGAATCTTGCATATTTTGGTTGAAATCTTCTTCTGCTTCCATATCGTTTTCATCATCTTCAAAATCAGATTCTTCAGCATCAGAATCTCCGTAATGAATGTCTTCGAAATTTTCTTCCGTAACATCTTCAAGCACTTCCATGGCATTTGCTGCTTCACGAGCTATCTTCGCCTTGTTTTCTTTTAAAGCTTCCGGCTCAACATTTCTTCCCCAAAGGTCCGGCCGGGCTTCCCTTACTCTGCCAATTAACCACATGACAGACTGCTTTGCAAATGTTGCATCGCCACTCTTCCATCCTCTCATTGCTTTTTTGAGATATGACTTCACGATGGGGTTTGTTGTCAAAGATGCCGCAGATTTGATCACTGCCTTGATAGCCCCTCCTGCATTGGCTCGCCTGATTCGAATATCCTCCAGGGCCTGAAGCCATTTTCGTGTGACGTCAGGGTCTTCGCTGTGGTCGATTAGACCTGCAAAGTCCACCTTTATTGTCGGAGCAATATTATCCGCTTCGCCTTTGACAACCTCTTCTTTCGCTTCCGTCTCTGAAGTTTCCAGAGTACTCCACCACCAAGTATCGCTAGATACATCATTAAGGAGAAGCTTTAATAAAGCCAAATGCGTCTCTGCCAGAAACAAAGGAGGGGTCCCGGCCTCATCTCTGTTTGTAGGTTTATAAATAAGAGACGCGGCAAATTCATCCAATGCAATTGGGTGCAAGCTAAGTGACCTACTAAAGGTACAAAGAAAATCCCAAGTAGCCAAGACTTCTTGGGTACACGAAGCTGGTAATCCTGGGAAGGAGTCAATCTCAGGCTTGGACAGAACTGCCCAAAGTGCCTTGTTCTTCTTTGGATCAAAGGGAATCACATCATCGTCGATCTGACTCTGATCATTGCTCTGATCATTTTGAAAATCATCGAGTGCTTTGGATGCCTTTTCGTGGTTCTTCATGAGTTTGTCAAGCTCCCTCTTCAGCTTCTTGCGCTCATTCTCCAAATCTCTCCCATTTTTGGGCCGTCCTTTCTTTGCCAATGCAGATTTCCCCTTTTGCGAAGTAGCCACCGGACTTTTGTCGTCGGAAAGATTAAGAAATCTTGATACTTCGTTCACCGACTTGAACTTTCGTCCTTGTGCCGAGTAAAATGCAGTTTGATAGCGATCCCCTGTTTCAGTAACTTTGCAACGAAAAGATGATACCTGAGACATCTCACCTGCATCACCGCCGCGGTAAATCAATAGAAAACGTGTTAGTTACCGCATCTTGTATCTATAAACCAAAATGATCTCGGTTTCAACTTACCTCCACATTCCTCTACATGCTTGATCAAATTGTTCATGGCTTTCTCCTCCCTTTGGCTTAAAGTCGGCGCCTCGTTCCGATCATGGCTTCTCGCATTTTTCTTTTTAGGAACATGTAGGCTGTTAGCATCCAAGTCTCCCACTTTCCGTTTCTTCGGAGAGGCCGTCGTTGTTGATGAACTTATCGGTTTTGAATTCTTTGCAAGCTCGGCCAAATTTGGATCTATCGTCAATAGTAGTTCCCCAACCTCTTTGAGATGTTGCTTTGCTAGTTTTGTCCTCCTCCCACTACAAAGATTAACCAATCACAGATGAAACAAAACGGAGAGCATAGGTCAGTACAAATGAATTTCATCCAATGGAAAAACACATTTTTCGTCACGCTCGAGTCCATACAAGCAACAAAAGTGATGTTTTCTTGCCTCCGATAAAAGCGAAATATGTAAAAATCACTTACCAAGCAATGAAGCGATTGTAAATACCGCCTAGATCGCAAGCAAACTGTTCCCACCCCTTTCTACCAAGATGATAAACACTGTTTTCAAGACCTTGTCCCATTGTAGTCAAGTCCATTGGTCCTTCCCCGCCAACAACAAGCACTTGATCATCATCGACTTCTTGAAACGGCTCTGCACGGTCGATGGTCCAAGCTTTGGATAGTATTTTTGTCATCTTCTTCTTTTGCCGCTTGCGCTTGGCTGCAAGCTCCGCATCAGCATCTGACATGGTATTATTGTGTTGAAATAGGTTGAGGGTGAAGTGGTGACGAGTGTTGGTACAATGTGATGCTACGCGATAGGTGCACCTAGAAACAAATTAGTGCTGCCGAAAGTGAAGTTTTTGTGGCCGTTTTCTGTGTGCCATTTTTTACGTGACTTTTTAACAAAAAATCACTCCTCAACAAACGAATCTTGAAACGACATCAAATTGAACTATGATGTTTGTATTATAATATTATTTAATCCTTACGAGAAGATCAATATGATCATAAGCTCGCCGATGAAATTTAAACTAAGTTCCAATCACTAGCGGAACAAAAGATATGCAGTTGCAAAGATTTGAAGATCTCACGTTGATTCTAGACTACCGCCATTCTGCGACCTTTCGCGCAACCGTGCAGTTCACAGCCTCATTAAACACAATAAATCAAAATTTTCATCCGAGGTAAATTGTTGTGATTAGAAGATCTTCCAGGTGAAGGGAAAGATCTTGATTGTAGCTGTAGACAATCTGGTACTGATGGGCTCCGTGATTGCATATTATGGCCGGTGGCAATGTTTGTCTCCAACACTTTCCAGCGAGAAACCAACAAGATCTTTAAAGGTCTAGTATTTTCCCAATGTGCTTCCACTCGAGAAACGCACGGGCGCTGTATGTCCATCAAGCCATGTTGCACATTATCAAACATGGTACACAACCCGCGAAGTCGACATGTTGTATGAAGAAACACCTTGCGCACTGAAATCATACATGTTCCTTCATCTACAAACCTTGATGAAATCTCAACGAAGCAAATCTGATGCTCTTCTACCGAGTCCGTGTGGTAAGTTCTACCAAATGGCGAAAACTAGAAACAAGGCTCAATACCGAATAAGCAGCATCGCTTAAATGGCACGGCAACACAGAACAGGCCCCGCCCTTCTAAAAGAAAAGAAAATTTTCAGTCTGACTTTGTGCACGGACCTCAGGCAGATCCAACCGTCAAGAACAACGCAGATCAAATGTGCCGCATGCACGGTATGCAACCGCAGATGAAGGGGAGAAAGGCTGCAGCCATCAGTGACTGCCAAGGCCCCAATGGTATTCTATTGCTTCAAGAAAAGAAATGCCAACCTTGATCCGGTAGGAGCCAACTTTTTACACCGTTGTAAATGGAGTTCTGCATCCATCTCCATATTCTGACACGTTGTCAGACCGAATCTCCACTAGTCTTCGAAAAGGCGCTTCATGACCTTAACTCATCTGACTCCTCACCTCACTTCACTGATAATCATCTGGCATCCTCTATTCCATCAAATGAACAAAGTCTTGAACGCATCCAATTCCCATCGATGAAGGAGTGGAGTCTGCGTGACGCGGTTCTGTAGCATCGTGATCGTGTAGTAGTACAGTGGTACGTTGGGCATTCGAGTTGTTGCACATGATCGCTCACATGTGCATTCTGTACGTAGAGCGTGGTATGTTTTCTACTGGGCAGGAACTGATGGCTGACAATGCTCAAGGCGAACCGAATGCTGGGCAATGATTACTATTGCCCCTCCCCCTGATGGAATACTCCGATTAAATCCGGAGTCCGTGTTGGATTCTTTGGGAAATCAGAATGAATCGGTTCACATCCACTGAACGACACGAAAGACGACAGACGACACAAACAAGAGAAGAAACACATGAGAAAAATACTAATTGAAACAAGAAGTAACAAGTTGTCTACCGTTCATTCAACATTTCATATCTGCAAAGCCTTTACTATCCTGACCTACCTACCTAAACTATCCATCCACATCCACATCCACAATGTTCAAATACGTCCTAATCCCAGCTGAAGAATCAGAACCAATTTCAACCCTCACAGCATCAAAAGCAGGAGGCTTATCCGACGATGCCCTCGCCACCAACGCCAAAAACTACTTCTTCGAAAAAGGCGGAGGGGCAGAACGAGCCAAAGCCCTCGATAACGCCTCACCCTCTGAAAGGAAAATACTCGCTCAACAAATCCGGGATCAATACGCCTCCTCTCCTGCCTCCCAGCAATTGGCAGAGATGGAAGATGATGCTTTAATTAATCTCATCAAGGCCCAGACGGGAAGTGCTTCTTGTGAGATTACATGTTTGACTGTTCCAACGCCTGTGAATAATCACAGGGCTGTGTCAATGTATGGAGATGATAATGCTAGGAATAAGGATTATGCATTGAATAAGAGGGCTACGGCTTTGATGAGGGCCTGTGGGCATGCTTTGCCTGCGGATGCATCGAATGAGGATGGGAAGCCCAGTGGGGTTCATGGCGATGTGTTTATAGGGAGGTGTCATGATAATGAAATGGATGATATTTGGGAACGCGCTGATTTGATGGCTGACGAAGTGGAAGGGGATTTGGACAAGATTGAATGGTGCAGGAACGCGAGGAGGAAAGGGGGTGGAGGAGGACATGGTGGTGCAGCTGCTAGCTTGAGTAATACGCTGCAAAACCTGAGCAAAGGTCAAGGAGGTGGGGGTGCTGCTGCTGGAGCTGGAGCACCGCCTGCTGTTGCAGGAGTTCCAGGGGAAAGTGAAGAGAATGGATACAAATGGAACCAAACTGATGAAGAAGTTGAAATTAGATTTGCAGTAGCACCTGGAACAAAGGCCAAATATGTAAAAGTCAAGTTTGGATACAAATCCTTGAAGGTGACTGTTGCTGGTCAAACTTTGTGTGATGGTGATACGTGGGGAGGTGTTGCAGTGAACGAATCTACATTTACAATTCAAGATGATCCCGATTCCAAAGGGAGAGAACTGTGTATATCGTTAGCCAAGAAGGACGAGGGGGAAACTTGGAACTTTGGTGTAATGAATAAATAAATATCAAAATTAAATCCAATACTTGAGGACTTTCTTTTACACCATGAGGCATGTACAAAGAGGTAGTCATGTAGTAGTTTCTAGTTTAAAAAT
>Ga0209712_10002041_pt1 | contig 16888 bp, 15 predicted proteins | sample ArcOceMetagenome_FD_187443 | JGI IMG/M metagenome (GOLD analysis project Ga0209712, IMG submission 187443) | Marine eukaryotic phytoplankton communities from Arctic Ocean - Arctic Ocean - Greenland ARC118M Metagenome (SPAdes) (version 2) | ecosystem: Environmental > Aquatic > Marine > Oceanic...
TAATTGGTATTATTCCTGAATTATTAAAACGTGAAGAAGTTGTGAATGCCAATGTTACAGAATTAATAGTCACAAAAACAATGAGTGAACGAAAGGTGATGATGAGTCAATTAGTTGACGGATATATCTCATTACCTGGCGGATTTGGAACATTAGATGAACTTTTTGAAGGGTTAACACTAGGGCAATTACATATAGAACAAAAACCAAATGGAATTTTAAATGTGAATGGTTTTTTTAATCATACCCTAAAACAATTAGATGTTATGGTAGCTGAAGGCTACTTAAAACAAGCAAATAAAGACATGTTGCTAGTTGGCAATACTGTAACCGAACTAATGTTAAAAATGGATTCTTATTGTGCTCCAGAAAAAACAGCTATCATTAATAAAGTAATTAAGCATGACCATTAACTGTAAAGGAAAATTAATAGATTTTTCTTCTCCTAAAGTAATGGGAGTTTTAAATACTACCCCAGATTCTTTTTATGACGGTGGCTATTACAAGAATGAAAAAAAGCTTCTAAACCAAACTGAAAAAATGCTTTTAGAAGGGGCTACTTTTATTGATATTGGTGCGTATTCATCTAAACCTGGCGCTAGTCATATTTCTGAAGAAGAAGAATTAAGACGAATTCTTCCAGTTGTTACTGCAATTATAAAAGAATTTCCAGAAACTATAATTTCTATAGATACCTTTAGAAGCATTATAGCAAAAGAAACTGTAGCTATTGGAGCTGCTTTAATAAATGATATCTCTGGAGGCACCTTAGATGAAAAAATGTTTGAAACTGTTGCTAAATTACAGGTTCCTTATATTTTAATGCATATGAAAGGAACTCCTCAAAACATGCAAAAAAATCCAACTTATGGAAATATAACTACAGAATTGATTTCTTTTTTTGCGGAACAGATTTTTAAATTACATCAACTGCATCTCAAAGACGTGGTGATTGATGTTGGATTTGGATTTGGAAAAACTCTAGAACACAACTATCAATTATTAAAAGATTTAAGTCTCTTTAAAAATTTAGATGTTCCTGTTTTAGCAGGTATTTCCAGAAAATCTATGCTCTATAAACCTTTAGATATTTCAGTAAAAGAGGCCTTAAACGCAACTACTGCTGCAAATACAATTGCCTTGCTAAATGGTGCAAATATTTTACGAGTTCATGATGTAAAAGAAGCTGTTGAAGCAATAAATATTGTGAATCTACTTAACCAAGCGAAAAACTAATTTTGTACATTTACCAAAACGCCACAAAAATACATGTTAGATTTTCTTGACTTTTCTTTTTTAGATGCGCTAGATATTGTCTTGGTGGCTATTCTAATCTACTATATTTATAAACTTTTAAAAGGAACTGTTGCCATTAATATTTTTATTGGTATTGCTTTTATTTTTCTAATATGGAAAATTACTCAGATCTTAAAAATGGAAATGTTAAGCAATATTTTAGGCTATCTTTTAAGTGGTGGTGTTATTGCATTAATTATTGTTTTTCAACAAGAAATTAGAAAATTTCTGTTAATGATAGGAACAACCAATGTTGCATCTAGAAAAAGTTTTTTTAAACAACTTAAGTTTCTAAAATCTGAAATTGCACTAGAAACAAATGTAGACACCTTATTGAATGCCTGTAAAAAAATGTCTAAAACTAATACTGGAGCTCTTATTGTTCTAGAACGAACCAACAGTTTAGATTTTTTAATAAGTACTGGTGATGCTATGAACGCAGAAATGAACCAGGTCTTATTAGAAAGTATCTTTTATAAAAATAGTCCATTACATGATGGTGCTACCATTATTAGAGATAATTTTGTGGTAGCAACCAGAGTTGTGTTGCCGGTTTCAGACAGTATTAATATTCCTTCTCGTTTTGGACTTAGACACAAAGCTGCCTTTGGTATTTCAGAAAAAACAGATGCTGTTTGTCTTTTAGTATCTGAAGAAACAGGAGAAATTTCTTATATTAAGGATGGAAGTTTTGAGTTATATGCTGATTATAATGAATTATTAGATAAGTTAAGGCAGGATATTCAGTAATGCGATCTCTATAGTTAAGAAGCAAGTTCTAAGCTAAATTGCTTGTCATATAGGTTTTTATAGTAACCATCTTTTTTCTTGAGTAGTTCTTTATGAGTTCCTTCTTCTACAATAACTCCTTTATCCATTACAATAATTTTATCAGCTTTTTTTATAGTTGCTAGTCTATGAGCAATTACAATAGAAGTTCTTCCTTTGGTTATAGTGTCTGTTGCAAACTGAATCATTTGTTCTGCATGAGAATCTACAGAAGAAGTAGCTTCATCTAAGATTAGTATTCTAGGGCTGCTTACATAGGCTCTCAAAAAAGCGATTAATTGTCTTTGACCAGATGAAAGCATTACTCCTCTTTCTTTAACATTATAATGGTATCCACCAGGAAGTGTCATAATAAAATTATGAATTCCTATCTTTTTTGAGGCCTCCTTTACTTCTTCTAAACTTATCTGAGGATTCTTTAGGGTAATATTGTTAAAAATAGAGTCTGAAAATAAAAATACGTCTTGTAAAACGATGGCTATTTGATTTCTAAGAGAAGACAATTCATAATCTTCTACAGGAATGTCATCTACAGAAATTACACCGCTATCTAATTCATAAAAACGATTAATTAAATTTATAATGGTAGATTTCCCAGCTCCTGTGGCACCAACAATAGCTACTGTTTGTCCTTTTTTAACCTGTAAAGAAATTCCTTTTAAAACTTCTTCCCCTTTTATATAACTAAATCTTACTTGTTTAAAGTCTAAATCTCCTTGTATAGTAGAAGCATCTATACTTCCTTCTTTCTTAATAAAACTTTCTGTATCTATTACCTTAAAAACACGTTCTCCAGAGACAATTCCCATTTGCAACTGATTAAACTTATCTGCAATTTGGCGTAAAGGTCTAAATAACATTTGCGACATTTTTATAAATGCAATAACTCCCCCTAAAGTTGTAAACCCGTCTAGTATTTGATGTCCGCCATACCAAACAATTAAACCAATGGCTATAGATGAAACAATTTCTGCTATTGGAAAAAAGATAGAATAATACCAAACTGTTTTTACATGTGCTTTTTTATGCTTATTATTTATTTCTTTAAAATTCTGATATTCTATGTTTTCTCTGGTGAATAATTGAAGAATTTTCATTCCGGTAACTCTTTCTTGCACAAAGCCATTAAGGTTGGCAATCTCATTTCTAACGTCTTGAAACGTAGCCTTAATAGCTACCTGAAAAACTTTAGTAGCATATACCAAAATTGGCAATACAGACAAAGCAACCAATGCTAAACGCCAGTTCATCGCAAACATCACTACAATAACTACCAACATTTTTAAAATATCGCTAACTATCATAAAAACACCTTGGGTAAAGAAATTAGCAATAGTTTCTATATCTGAAACCACTCTTGTAACCAGTCTTCCAACGGAAGTAGTATCAAAATAAGACATTTTAAAACGCTGTATATTTCTAAAAACCTTGGCTCTTATATCTCTAATAATATGTTGTCCTACCCAATTGGCATAGTAAATAAACAAAAATTGTAAAATTACTTCAGCAAAAACAATCGTTAATAAGATTTGTATGTAGTAGATTAGTTTTTCAACATCTTGATTATTCACAAAATCATTCACAGTTTCACCTACTATATATGGGTTTACTGCAGATACAAAAGCTAGTGTAATGGTAGAAATAGCCGCAATAAAAAACCTGAGTTTATACCTTTTAGCATAACTCATTAATCTTAAAAATATTTTTATATCAAATGCTTTTCCTGATATTTTTTCCGACATCTATATCGCTACTTATGAATTATTTATTTTACTGTTTTTTTATCTAAAATTGTAATGCTTCTTACATGCTAATAACAAACTTCTGTTAAAAATAAGCCTTTTGCTGGAACAGACAACCCTGCTTCACTTCTCTTTTTACTTTCAATAATTTTTCTAAAATCTTCTACTGTTTTTTTTCCTAAACCAACCTCTAACAAAGTTCCTACAACAGCTCGCACCATATTTCTGAGAAACCTATTGGCTTTAATATGAAAAATTAAATGCTTGTCTTCTAGTGTCCAAACAGCTTTCATAATAGTACAATTAAAGGTATTTACATCGGTTTTTACTTTTGAAAAACTTTCAAAATCTTCATATTTAAATAATAGATTAGCAGCTTCATTCATTTTCTCTATCTGAAGATTTTTTTGGTGTAATTGCCAAGTAGTCTCTAGTAAAAAAGGATCTCTGCCTAGTAGAATTCTATACTCATAAGTTCTACTAACTGCATCGAAACGAGCGTGTGTGTCATCAGAAACTTCTTTAATTGACTTTATAACAATGTCATTTGGTAAGATTGCATTTAACTTGTGAACGTAATCATCAGTTAGCTTTTTAACAGTATCTACATGGGCAAACATTTGACTTGCATGCACACCCGCATCTGTTCTTCCCGCACCAACAAGCAGTATTTTTTCTTGAAGAATTGTAGCTAAGGCTTTGGTAATTTCTTCTTGTACAGAACTTGCATCTGGTTGAATTTGCCAGCCATGATAGTTTGTTCCTTTGTATGACAACTCTATAAAATATCTCAAAAAAATATGGTGTTATAAGGGCTATAAAATTACGAAATTTATTTTGTTATTTGTACTTTCGTTTGGTGAAGAAAATCTTACTACTCTCAGACACCCATGGCTTTATTGATGCTCAAATTTTAAAGTTTGTAAAACAGGCTGATGAAGTTTGGCATGCTGGTGATATTGGAAATTTAGAAGTTACAGATACCATAAACAAATTAAAGCCATTACGAGCAGTGTATGGTAATATAGACGGAAATGATGCACGCGCTCAATTTCCTTTAGACAATAAGTTTAGAGTTGAGGATGTAACAGTTTGGATGACTCATATTGGAGGCTACCCAAATAGGTACCATATAAGAGTACGGGAAGAACTTAAAAAAATAAAACCTACTATTTTTATTAGTGGTCATTCTCATATTTTAAAAGTTCAGTATGATAAAAAGCTTAATATTTTACACCTAAACCCTGGTGCTGCTGGAAAATACGGATTCCATACTATCCGTACCATGCTTCGTTTTGAACTAGACAAAGGCGAAATAAAAAATTTAGAAATTATAGAATTGGCGACGAAAACTTAGCGAGTTCTTTCTTAAAAACAGGAAGTTCTATTGTAACAAGCGTTCCTTTATTATTTTCAGATTTTATATCAAACTTACCTTTCATCATATGAATTCTAGCATCTATTTGATTAATTCCCAAGCCATCTTTTTTTGGTACTTGTAATTTATCAAACCCTTTCCCATTGTCTTTAATGCTAAGTAATAATTTTTCTTCCTTTTCTACCAAAAGAATGCTAGCAGTTGTTGCTTCACTGTGTTTTAAAGTATTATTAATAAGCTCTTGAATAATATTGTGTAATTTAATTTCAAAATCTTGGTCATAACGCTGAATGTTTTGTGTTTCATACAAAATCTCTAACTGAGAATTGGAGTATTTTTCTGCCATGTCTTTAATGGCATAGGCCAAGCCAAACTTCAGTAAAATAGAAGACACTAAAGTATGAGATAGATCTCTAATTTTTTGTGAAGCTTCAAGAATAATGTTTTGAGATTTATCTACCTCTACCGGTATAGGGCCTTTAAATATTTTTTTACAGGCCTGTAGGTGTAAATTTGCAGAAGATAATAAAGCACTCACGTTATCATGCAGAGTTTCTGCAATTTGTTTACGCTCTGTTTCTTTACCATCTAGCGTAGCGTTTAAAATTCTAGTTTGAGCCTCTGTACGTATTTTTTCTAGCTTTTGCTGCTGCAACAGTTCTTGCTTAGATAACTGCAAGCTTAAGGTTTTTTGCCGAAGTTTGTACTGGTTTAATAAAAAAGCCAACAACAAAATAATAGAAAAACTACTAATGCCAATAATCCAGGTGAGGTTTTGAGCTTTTTGCTTTTCAAACTCTCCTGCTTTACGCACCACATCTACATTATACTCACCCGTAACACGCTCTAGCATTTCTTGAGTTTCTAGATCTCTAAGCCCATCTTTCATGTTGAAAGCAGTTTCTTGATAATCATAGGCTTTATACTCTTTTAATCGCCTCATGGCCCAAGACAAGTTATTATATAAACTAGCTTTTGTTCTAATTGCTTCAGTAGAGGTATCTCTTTTAATGAGTTTAATGCCTTCGAAATATTTTTTTTTAGATTTTTCAAAATCACCTTGCAGAAAATACACATTAGCAAGATTATTTATGGCAGATGCCTGAAGAATCATCTTATTTCTTTTTTTATGAATAACAATGGCTCTTTCTGAGAATTCAATAGCTTTCTCATAATGATTTAAAATCGTGGTATCTATTTGAAATAATCCTGACAAATTAGAATAAGAAGTCGCTTGGGTACCTAAGACTTCAGAATCTAAAGAACTAATATCAGACAGCTTACTGTAATAATAAAAAGCACTATCATTCATTTTCAAAAACTGATATTCACTACCTAACCTAAGTAGGTTTTTAGCAAAATATTTCTGATGTTTACTTTTAAGCTCTTTACTATCTATATAACTAGTTTTAAAAAAACTTAGTGAAATTTTGTAATAAAATATAGCTTTTTGATGATTTTTGTTTTTTCTATGAATTTCTCCAATTAAGAAGGCTGTTTTATATTGTAGCCATTTATTTTCTGTTTTTTTTACAGATTCACTGAGCTCTAAAGCTAATTTAAGTCCTTCAACATATTTTTTTGTATCATATAATTTTTCCAGTTGTATAAGTTCAATCTCTAGGATAGAATCTAATTTATCTTGAAAAAGTAATAAGGAAGCTTTCGTCTCGAAAACTTCCTTATTACTTTTTAAAATAATACTTGCTTGTAAAGGAAAATTCAGGAATAAAATACCCAATAGTATAAAAAATAAAATAGACCTCATATGATATATTTTGTATAAACCTTCTTGCAAACTTTTAAAATTTTGATTAATTTATTTAATAGTTGGTTTATATTTATGAATCTCCTCCAATTATAACCGTTGGTCTCCTATTTGTTGATGAAGTTGTTGTTTTTTCGCTTTCAGATGGATAATAGTTTAAAAATGCAATATTTAGGTTTACTCCTTCTTCTCTATTAAAAGTAACAGTATAGTCTGTTTGTGTTCCAGAACCAGGCTCTAGATGTATCATATATTCTCCCGTTTCTTCATCTTGTGTAAAATCTACTTCTATAGAAGCATCTACCGTAAAGTTTACATCATAGGTATTGTCTCCGTTGTCTGATACACTATAAGAATTTAGGTGATCATCTTCATCATTATTTTTCAGAAACTTAATGTCTTTGTCAAAAATGGTAAGTCTAGAAGTATGGTTGGCAATGGTATTGTTTAAATTTATAGAGAAACGATCTTCTAAACCAGTAGACATTTCTTCTGAAGTAGTTTGTTGTTTTGTTCCTGATGCACTGTAAAGATCTATGTCTAAAGAATTAGATTTCTCATTACTAGAAATAGTTGAAGCAACATCATTGCTGGTTTCTAGATTCATTGTATAAGAACCTGAAGCATCTCTACTTAAGATAACTTTTCCAAATAATTCTGAAGTTGGTTCTTCTAAAAAGGTGGTTTCTTCTTGTGAACATGAAGAAAATACTAGGGTAATAATTAATGCAAAAATTGATAGGGATAAATTTTTCATGATAATTAATTTTAAATAAAGGGGTTATTACGTTCGTTTAATTTGATTTAGTACTACTTAGATTTAATTTGTTAATGATTTGTTATACATCTTAATTTGATAAGATTTCTAATATTCTTATCTTAATTAAAACACAGATCCTTAGCAATGTAATGCTAGATTATATAATGAAGGTTGGGGGAATTTATTAGCTATAATTTGTTTGGAGGAGTACAAATTACAGTAAATTAATAATTATATAATTTTATTTTTTACTGCATACATTGCTAGGCCTACTGCATTTTTTACATTTGTTTTCTTTAATAAACTTTTTCTGTAGGTATCTACAGTACTTTGGCTTATGTTTAATATTTGTGCAATTTCTGGTGAACTATATTCTTGAGATATTAATTTCAGCACCTCTGTTTCTCTATCTGTTAAACTATTAGCTATAGTACTTTGTGGTCTTTGACCTGGTCTTACATTTTTTCCTGTATATAATTTTAGTAAGTTGTTTTTTATGGTATCACTAAAATATTGTTCACCTTCATGAACAGTTCTAATTGCTTCTACTATATGTTGGCCAGCACTATCTTTAGATAGAAAACCATTTGCTCCAAGATTAATCATTTCTTGCACTAATTTCACATCTTCATAACTAGACAAAATGATTACTTTTTGATTTATTTTTTTAATTTTAAAGAATTTCAATACTTCAATACCATCATATATTGGCATGTTAATATCTAATATTAAAACATCTGCAGAGTGATCTTCTGCCCAATCAATGACTTCTTTTCCATTTAAAGAGTACCCTTCTATTTCAATATCGTCTTCTGTATTGATGACAGCAACAATACCTTCTATAAGTATTTTGTGATCATCTGCTATATGTACTTGTATTTTTTCTTTCATAATTACACTACAAATTTAGTTGAGTTTATGAGAACTTACAATACCCTGTTTTAGTGAAATTTTTTTCTCCCTATAAAAGGGGAGTCTAATATATAGTTTTTAATGAAATTTTTATGTGATAAAATTCATCAAAAAATAAAAAAACCAGAGCATAAGCTCTGGTTTATCGCACTAAATATACTAAAATAGTAGGTCTATCGTAATCTGTCTACAGATTTTACGAGATTCTCATCCTTCTTAATCGCTTTATTTGCCATAACAGCAAATAAAATAACGACAGAGGGTATAAACATCCCAATACCTTTCTCAGAAGAAACTTCTCCAGATATGTTTAGAGACAAATAAATCAATATTCCTAGTAAAAAGAGATTGATCAAAATTATAATACGCCCAAGCACAAATTGTAACTGTCTTTTATTAAATTTAAAAATTGCAATAAAAGCAATCAGTGCAGAAATAATAAAAAAAATAGGTACTAATTTTGCGAAAAATGACTGATCAGAAAGCAAATCTAAAGCATACACTTCTTTATCTGCTACTTCCCATAATTTGAAAGTAAATGGTACTCCTGTTGATAGGAGAACTACTAACAAAAGATAAATTGACTGTATTCTTTGTATCATTTTATATAAACGTTCAGCAAAATTATCATTTTATTTTTTAAAAAGAAACATAAACATATAAAATAATTGTATATATTTGCCGTAAGACAACCACTCTAATATACATTGTATAGTACTTTATACAAGACTTATAAAAATCAAAAAAAACTTAACAAATTCTTACACTACTTAAGAATCTTAATTTAACTAAACATTCATGTTCGAAATTTCTGAACTAAAAGCAAAAACTCTTGCTGATCTGCAGCAAATTGCTAAATCTATTGGCTTAACTAAAACTAGTCAATTAAACAAACTAGACCTTGTATATCAAATTTTAGACATACAAGCAGCAAGTCCTTCAAAAGAAGAAGAAAAAATTAAAAGTGAAAAGCCCAGAGCCAGGATTGAAAAGCCTAAAAGAAAAAGGGTCGTTAAACAGCTCGTTAAAGAAGAAGACCTTGCTAAAAAACCTGTTGAACCTTCTGCTATTGTAGCAGAAGAAAAAGTTATTGTAGAGAAAACAGCTACAGAGATAACTCCGGTTCAACAAAATAAAAAACCCATTCATGCACCAAAAAAATCTACAAACACTTCTTTGGAGAATAAGACAGGTGATGACAAAGCTGTAAGTAAAAATCCTACAACGGATGAAAAGCCTGCTCAAAACAAGCCTAAACCAGCACCAAACAAACCAAAGACTCCCCACAATAATAATAATAATAATAATAGTAATAGTAATAGTAGAAACCCTAAGAATCAAAACCAACGAAACACAAATACTGGGAATAAATACAAAGATCCAGACTTTGAGTTTGATGGAATTATAGAAAGTGAAGGAGTTTTAGAAATGATGCCAGATGGCTATGGTTTTTTACGCTCTTCAGATTATAATTATTTATCATCTCCAGATGATATTTATGTTTCTCAATCTCAAATAAAATTATTTGGATTAAAAACAGGAGATACCGTAAGAGGTAATGTAAGACCACCAAAAGAAGGTGAGAAATACTTTCCTTTAATTAGAGTCTCTAAAATTAATGGTTTAAACCCAAACATTGTTAGAGACCGTGTTTCGTTTGAACATTTAACCCCATTATTTCCTGAAGAAAAATTTAACCTAGCAGAAAAAGGAAGCTCATTATCTACCAGAATTATTGATTTGTTCTCTCCTATAGGAAAAGGCCAACGTGGTATGATTGTAGCACAGCCAAAAACGGGTAAAACAATGCTTTTAAAGGATGTAGCCAATGCTATTGCAGCAAACCATCCAGAAGTATATCAAATAGTCTTATTAATTGATGAACGTCCTGAAGAAGTTACAGACATGCAACGAAGTGTGCGTGGAGAAGTGGTTGCTTCTACTTTTGATGAACCTGCAGATAAGCATGTTAAAGTAGCAAATATTGTTTTAGAAAAAGCAAAGCGCTTGGTAGAGTGTGGACATGATGTTGTAATTCTATTAGATTCTATAACTCGTTTAGCTAGAGCTTATAATACCGTTGCCCCGGCTTCTGGTAAAATATTATCTGGTGGTATAGATGCCAATGCATTACACAAACCAAAACGTTTCTTTGGTGCTGCTAGAAATATAGAAAATGGTGGTTCTTTAACAATTATTGCAACAGCTCTAACAGAAACTGGTTCTAAAATGGATGAAGTTATTTTTGAAGAGTTTAAAGGAACTGGTAATATGGAATTACAATTAGATAGAAATATTTCTAACAGAAGAATCTATCCTGCAATTGATCTTATAAAGTCTAGTACTCGTAGAGATGATCTTTTATTAGATTCTAAAAATGTTCAACGTTTGTGGGTATTGAGAAAATACTTAGCAGACATGAATCCTATAGAAGCAATGGAATTTATCAATGAAAAAGTTAAGTTCTCTAAAAATAATGAAGAGTTCTTAATTTCTATGAACGGGTAAATTTCTTTCTTATAACTAAAAAAGCCGCTACAATGTAGCGGCTTTTTTAGTTATAAGAAATATATACTATTATTATTGAACGCCATGAAAACCAGCTCTGTTGTCTTGTACATCAGATGTTTTCTTTAAGGCATTAAATATGTTTGCTATTTTGTTTTTTCTATCTTGAGATAAACGCTGTCTGTAAGACTCATAATTTGGCAAGGTAGCTGCTTTCTCTTTTTTTGATACTACAAATGCAAAAACACCTTTAGCTCCAACTACTTTGGTATAGAGTTGATTTTCTTTAGCATAGTACATTGCTCCAATTACTTTAGGCTCTGAACCTACACCAGTAATAGAAGGTGATTTTAAAGAAGTATTATCAATTTTAATGATGGATACACCATTAGAGGTTGCTATGTCATTTAGAGATGCTCCTACCATGTTGGCTTGAATAATTACTGCTTTTTTCTCATTCAACAACGTTGGTCTAAGTCTGTTGATTGCTTTTGAAGCACTTACCAGGCCTTTTTTAGTTTTGTTTGTTAGCATGGCTACTACATATCCTTTATCTATATCAAACCTTTGAATAGCTCCAACTTTATTATCACTACCAAAAGCCCATGTTACTATTTGTCTTTGTGTTTCTAAAAGGCCAGGAACTCTTTCATCCATAATTCTTAAACCAATAGCAGGCTTAGACTGATATGAATTATCTTTCACTACATCGTAAAAGTTTTTTCCATTAGATGAAATTTCTAAAGCAAATTTTTCTGCATTTTGAAATGCGTTGTTTTCTGTTTCTTGAGAAGCTATAATTTCTCTACCAAAAGTAATCATCTTAACTCCTTTTTGGTTGTTTCTTTGTTCGTCTATTCTCATAACATGGTATCCATATTTAGACTTTACGACACCAACCTTCCCTGTGTTGTTTTCAAACATAAAAGCTGCTAAATCAAGATCAAACCTTGTAGAATTATATGAATTACTATGTGTATTCCACCCAATATCTCCTCCTTTGTCTTTACTTGCATCTGTATTAATTTCACTTGCAATTTGAGTAAATCTCTTTTTGCTTCTTCTTACTAGTTTGTAAATACTGTCAATAGAAGCTTTTGCTTGCTCTTCAGTTTTTGTAGTAGCTGCTGTAGCTCCTTGCGAACCTAGATAAGGAATAAAAATACTACTAGCTTTTACAGAGTCTGGTCTTGAGAAAACTTCAGTGATTTTAGATATCTTGAAATAATTTTTATCTTCATAAGGACCAAATGTATCGTTTACTTCCCCTTCCAAAACTGCCTCAGAAATTGCTTTAGGCAATTCATCTTTCATATAATAAGATTCTTGCATTGGAATGTCTGAACTATTTTCTTCAAAAAAGATAGAATAATCTGTTGCATTTTTTAATCCTAAAATAATAATCTCCTGAGCTGTTGCTTTGTTAACATCGTTTCTATCTTCTAAGTAACTAGCAACATTATTTTTAATATCTTCTTTATCTTGATCTGTAGGTGAGATATCAAACTTCACATAAGAAATATCTCTTGAAGCTTCCACTTCGTAAGCAGAAGGATTATTTTTAATATAAGTTTCTACTTCGCTATTAGTTATAGAAACTAAGCTATCTGCAATAGAAGAATAAGGTATATAAACAACATCTGCACTTAGCAAATCATTATCTTCTAGATATGAATACTCTCCTTCTTTAAGAGAGGCACCAAGACCTGCTTTAATTAAATTATTATAGGTATCTCTTTTTAGATTTGATCCAACTTCATTAATATAGTTGCTCCAAGCGCTCCAAAGATTTTGATCATCACTCTCTTTAGTATCTTTTAAAAACTGCATAAAACTGTCTCTATCAAACAAACCTGCTTCGTTTAAAAACTGCGGATTTCTTTGTACAGATGGAGAATTTATAATAGTGTTTAAAACATCTGTCTCTCCAACAGTAACTCCAGCCTCCTCTAATTGCTTGGTATATATCTTATCTTTTAAAATATTTTCCCAAACAGTTTTAGCAGCTTGCATATTAGAAATACTACTATTATTTCTTGTTTTATAGGTGTCTAATGCTTCTGCATATTCTTGTCTAGAGATTGTTTCTCCATCTACTTCACCTACTTCATTTATTTTAGAAGAGTCAAAGAAATCTGTTAATGTTGATGGATCTAACACAAATGCAAATAAAGCAAGGCCTATAACGGCTATTAATGCGATAGAACGATCTCTTATTTTAGATAAAATTGCCATAAAATTAATAATTTAATTTGAATGGGCGAATATACAATTTGCGAAGTAAATAAGCAACCAGAAGCCTTAGTATTTAATGAAATTATAAAAGAAAAAAAGGGGGTTAATTTTGTTCTCTATCTAAAATTTTCAGACGAATTTCTTCAATTTTAGAGGAACTTACTCCAAGTATTGTAATTTCATAGCCTAAGATCTCTAAGACCTCCCCTTTCTCAGGGATATTTTCTGTGTGATCTATAATGAAACCACCTAAAGTCTCGTAGGCTTCTTCTTTTGGAATGTTTAGATTGTACTCTTCGTTTAGATAATCGATTTCTAATCTTGCTGAAAATTTAAATTCTGTCTCAGTTATTCTTTCGTCTGTTAACTCTTGCACATCATGTTCATCTTCAATTTCTCCAAAAAGTTCTTCTACAACATCCTCAACAGTAATCATTCCAGATGTTCCACCATATTCATCAACAACTATAGCGATGCTCTTTCTTTTCTTCATCAAACTATTTAAAACATCATTAATCATCATAGATTCTGGAACAATTTCAACTGGTAATAAAATAGATTTGATTGTTTTTGGTTTTTTAAATAACTCAAAAGCATTTACATGCCCTATAATATCATCTAAAGAAGTTTTATATACCAATATTTTAGAAAATCCGCTATTAATAAAGGATTCACTAAGTTTTGAAACTTTCTCATGAATTTCAATAGCTAATATTTCTGTTCTAGGAACCATAATTTCTCTAGCTTTAACCTTTTGAAATTCTAGAGCATTTTGAAAAATTTGTATTTCTGAATCTATTTCTTCTTCACTATCATTTCCAAATTCTAATTGTTCTGTAATATAATTTCCTAACTCTTCTTTACTAAATACCGTCTGTTGAGCATCTTTATCTGTTCTAAAAATAAATTTTAAAAAAAAATCTGAGATTCCGTTAATGACAAATGAAAAAACATACAGTAATACGTAAAAAAAATAGGCTGGTAAAGCAAGTATTTTTAGTGTTTCATTAGCATATACTCTAAAGATTGCTTTAGGAAGAAACTCAGCTGTTACAAGAATTAAAATAGTGGAGATTACTGTTTGAATAAGGATACTGTTGATACCATAGTATTCTACAATTAATTTTCCCATAAAATAACTATACAATACTAATGAAATATTATTACCAACTAACATGGTGGTAATAAATTTTGAAGAATTCTTAGTTAACTTCCTTAATATATTTGGAATAAAACCTTTACGCTTTTTTTCTAGCTCTATATGAAGTTTGTTTGCAGAAACAAACGCGATCTCCATTCCTGAGAAAAAGGCAGAGAATATAATTGAGATAAGAATGATGGTAATATCAACCTCCATTTAAAGTTTATTTCTCTTCTCTATTTTTTTTCTAAAATTTCTTTTAAAGAAGAATATTAATGAGATAAAGATAGATAAACCAAGCATAAATATTGCTTTATTTTGATCATCTTTCCATTCAATTATTGCTTCTACAAGTAAAATAAGAGCAATAATTAAATATCCATACTGTAAAAATTTCCAGATATTATTCATAATTCATTTTCGTTTGTTACTATATTTCCTACAGTTTTTTTGGCAACATATTTTTTTAAATTCTCCATAGACTCAAAACCAACACCAATAACAGTGTCGTTAATTTTGGTAAGTATAAAACTTTTTTCAGTAAAAAAATATTTATTTTTCTGATCCCAAAATAATTGATCTGTCTCTAATCTAGATGCATCTGTATGATTAATTACAACTACATTCCCTTTCAGTTCTGATATAGATGTTTTAGAGTATGACAAAGCATAGTCTCCAAAAACTGTGACAGAGTCTTTTCCGTTATTCTCAAAATTAATTATTTTAATCCCTTTTGGAAACTCATTATAGGGGTGTTTCTTTCTGTTGCTAAAATCATTTAAGAGTGATGTTGTTAATTTGGAGGTTATTCTTCCTGAATCTTTATAGATATGGTGCGCGTCTTTAGCAACAGCAATGGGCAGATTTTTTTCAGCTAAAAAGTCTCTCACCTTTTTTGAATCATTTGTACAAGAAAAAAGCATTCCCACAATCATGATTGTAGCAATGCTTTTTTTTGTTATATGAAATAATTGGTTCATTATTATTTACCGCTGGACGTAATCTTTACAGATTCATTAATCCAACATTTAACTTTAAAAGGATCTCCCTCTTTAACTCCTTCTGTAAAAACAACTTTTTTGGAAGGAAAGTTTGCCTTGTAATTTCTTGTAAACTTTCTAGCTACAGAACTCATACTTGGATCTACCTTACTAGCTCTTAAAGCTTTGTTATATGCAGCAACATAAGTCATTCTTTTCTCAAATTCACTAGACCCACATTTATTTACAGAAGATGCATACAAACTTGCAATAAAAAGATACGCTCTACCCATATTTGGGTTTATAGCGATAGCCTCTCTAGCCAACTGTCTTGCTTTAGATTTTTGACCTCTTTTTTTAGCTGCTTGAGCAAACTTTAATTTAAAATTTGCTTTTTTGAAAAGGTCTGTCTCTAATTCAAACGCTTTCATTCTCATTTCCTGAGCTCCTGAAGCATCTCCTTTTTTTGCCAATACACCAGCAACGAAAGAATAGGCATCTGCAGAGGGAGATGCTTCTGCATAGGCTATTGCTAATTTTTCAAAAAGAGGATCATCTGTACACTCTTTATTAAACATTCTAGAAACAGCTCTCTTCAACCATTTAGAATCAGTTTTATGAATCTCAAAATCTCTTTCATACAAAGGAATTAAACGATCACAGGTAGATAGTACTATAATAATATTATCTAATCCGGATTCTACTTGCCCCAGTGCTTTAGAATTTATAGTATAAGCTCTTAAATTTTGTTTTTGCCTTTTATCTAATGCTTGACCGGCTTCAACTTTGGCATTTAAGTCTCTTAATTTCTTTGCATAGTCATCTAATTTTTCTCCTACAGATTCTAATACATCATCATAGGTGTCAAAAACTTTTTGAGGGTTGGTATCTTTATTAGCATCAGTTATTCCCTGAAAGTATCTATAAATATTTTTTACTCCCATTCTAGTAGGATCTATGCTGTAAGCTAATTCTAATATTTCAAAAACTTCGTCATCAGTAGCTAACTTATTTTTTACTAAGAACGTTGCATAATCACTATGAACCTTAGCTGGATCTTTAGAAGGAAAATTTGCTAATCTTTGTTCATATATTCTTTTTATCAAAGCAGTAGTCTCTGTTTGGTCTGCTGCTTTTTTAAACATAGACTGAACCATCTTATCTCCTAGTTTGTAAATATTGATAGATAATGTAGGACAGTTATCCATTAAGGATATCCAATTAGGGAATGCATCATCATACTTTTTAGATTGGTAATCTCCTTTAAAAAGATTGTACTTAATGGTACATTCTTGTTGTGTTGCCTGTGCATTTATAACATGTAACCCTAAAAAAAGAAATAGACTTGCTAATAAAATAATTTGTTTCTTCATTTTTAA
>Ga0209712_10002042_pt1 | contig 16888 bp, 16 predicted proteins | sample ArcOceMetagenome_FD_187443 | JGI IMG/M metagenome (GOLD analysis project Ga0209712, IMG submission 187443) | Marine eukaryotic phytoplankton communities from Arctic Ocean - Arctic Ocean - Greenland ARC118M Metagenome (SPAdes) (version 2) | ecosystem: Environmental > Aquatic > Marine > Oceanic...
GTTTTCAAGGAATGACCGTAAGAACACCCGAGAAATTGGTAGCTCCGGCGTTACAAGTTTTGTTAGGTGGAGGTAATTTAGGAAATGGAAATGCACTTTTTGCAGATAAAGTTGTAAAAGTACCAAGTAAAAGAGGTCCTGAAGCTTTAAGAAGAATTTTAAATGATTTTGAAGCAAATAAAAATGGAAAGCAATTTGTCGACTACTATCGAGAAAAAGGAGAAAAATATTTCTACAATTTGTTAAACGATTTGCAAGATGTTACTAATTTAACGCAAGAAGATTTTATTGATTGGGGTGAAGAAGGAAAATATATAAAAGAAATTGGGATTGGAGAATGTGCAGGAGTTGTTATCGATTTAATTGCAACTTTGTTTTTAGAAAGCGAAGAGAAAATCGAAAATGCGAAAGAATCTTTTGAAAATGGAGTGTATTCTGGAGCAATTTATTATGCATATCAGTCTTTAGCGAATTCGGCAAAAGCATTGTTATTGGCAGATAATCAGAAAACAAATACACACGCAGGAATTATAAAGCAATTTGATGATTTATTTATTTCAACAAGAAAAATAGATTTAAGTACTTCATTTTCAGACTTGATTTATCAAATTAATAAATTTGCACCAACAGAAGAATTTGCATCAAAATATATAGAGAATGCAAACGTGTTTTTACAAAAAGTAAGAAAGTATAGAGAAGCTGAAACTGCAATTGCTTCAAATGCTGTTTAAAAGAAAAGAATGAAGGAAAAGACACCAAGATTAACGGTCGTGGGCGCGGGCCCTGGAGATATAGACCTAATTACTGTGAAAGCTATTAAAGTTTTAAAAACGGCAGATGTAGTTTTATATGATGCTCTGGTGAATGAAGAATTGTTAGCGTATGTAAATCCAAAAGCAGAATTAATTTTCGTTGGGAAAAGAAGAGGCTGTTATAAGTATCAACAAGAACAAATTAATGAGTTAATTGTGTTGAGAGCAAAAACACACGGACATGTAGTTCGTTTAAAAGGTGGAGATCCTTTTGTTTTTGGCAGAGGTGCAGAAGAAATGGAATATGCGGCAAGTTTTGGTTTAGAAACCGCCGTTGTTCCAGGTATTTCATCTTCATTAGCAGTCGCAGCATATCAAAATATACCCTTAACAAAACGTGGAAGTGCAGAAAGTTTTTGGATAATTACAGGAACTACAAAAGAGCATAAAATATCGAATGATATTCAGTTAGCGGCTAAATCAAATGCGACAGTTGTAGTTTTAATGGGGATGAGTAAATTACCTCAAATTGTAAAGTTGTTTCAAGCAGAAGGGAAGAGTAATTTACCAGTTGCTATTATTCAAAGAGGAACTACCTCTAGAGAAAAATTAGGAATTGGAACCGTTGATACAATTGAAAAGATTGTAGCTGAAAATGAATTAAGAAATCCTGCAATTATTGTTCTAGGCGAAGTGGTAAAGCATCGTCAAGCAATTTTAGACATCCAACTGCAATATGAAAATGAGTTAACAAGATAATTTTATGGAAAGAAATGATTTATATCCTATTTTTTTAAAAACGAAAAACCTACAGGTATTAATTATTGGAGGTGGTTTCGTTGCAGAGGAAAAGTTGACATTCTTGTTAAAATCAAGTCCAGATGCAAATGTAACAATGGTTTCACCAATGTTTAGAGAAGGTACAAAAGCGCTGGCAAAGAAAGGAAATGTAACGCTTATCAATAAAAAATACAGCAGACGTTACTTAAAAGGAAAACATATCGTTGTCGCAACAACAGATATTCCTAAGGTAAATGAAACTGTTTACAGTCACTGTAGAAAACGAAGTATTTTAGTAAATGTGGCAGATAATCCACCGTATTGCGATTTTTATATGGGAGGAATTGTAACTAAGGGAAATGTGAAAATAGCGATTTCCACAAACGGAAAATCACCAACAACAGCTAAAAGATTACGTCAATTTTTTGAGGATGTAATTCCTGAAAACATCGATGATTTGGTCAAGAATTTAAACGAATATAGAAAGACAATAAAAGGAGATTTCGAACAAAAAGTGGAAACATTAAACGAGTTCACCAAAGGATTAATAGAGAAAAAAGAATCTTAAAATGATTACGACTGATATACTAATTATAGGTGCAGGACCAACAGGTTTATTTACAGTATTTGAAGCGGGCTTATTAAAGTTAAAATGTCATTTGATTGATGCATTACCGCAACCAGGAGGACAATGTTCAGAGATTTATCCAAAGAAACCAATTTATGATATTCCGGCATATCCAGAGATTTTAGCAGGTGATCTAACGCATAAATTGATAGAGCAAAGTAAACAGTTTGAACCTGGATTTACTTTAGGAGAAAGAGCAGAAACAATTGATAAACAGGAGGATGGTACTTTTATTGTTACCACCAATAAAGGAACAAAACATCATGCTAAAATAGTTGCAATTGCAGGCGGTTTAGGCTCTTTTGAACCAAGAAAGCCATTAATTCCTAATATTACAGATTTTGAAGATAAGGGTGTCGAATACATTATTAAAGAACCTGAATTGTATCGCAATAAAAAAGTAGTAATTTCTGGTGGTGGAGATTCAGCTTTAGATTGGGCTGTTTTTTTATCAGATATTGCTTCAGAAGTAACTTTAATTCACAGAAGAAACGAATTTAGAGGTGCTTTAGATTCTGTAGAAAAAGTACAAGAATTAAAGAATTTAGGGAAAATCAATTTAGTAACTCCTGCAGAGGTAAAAGGACTTATAGGTTCTGATAAAGTAACCGGTGTTGCTGTTGAGAAAAAAGGCGAAGATGCTTTTATTATAGATACAGATCATTTTATTCCTTTGTTTGGGTTATCCCCAAAATTAGGGCCAATAGGTAACTGGGGATTAGAAATTGAAAAGAATGCGATCAAAGTAAATAATGCTTTAGATTATCAAACAAATATACCAGGGATCTATGCTATAGGTGATGTAAATACATATCCAGGAAAATTGAAATTGATTTTATGTGGTTTTCATGAAGCGACTTTAATGTGTCAAAGTGCATACAAAAGAATTTTTCCAGATAAAAAATATGTAATGAAGTATACAACAGTTGGCGGTGTAAATGGCTTTGATGGAACAAGAAAAGAAGCGCCGAAAGCAGTTGTTAAAGCAATTCAATAGTAAGATTTTTGTTAGGTTTATGTAACTTTACAGACAATAATAATAAAAGCGAAATAGATGCAAGACATCAATATTAAAATAACAGATAGAAACGGAGAAATTCATGAAGTTGTGGCGCCAACAGATATGGCTATGAACCTTATGGAGGTTGTTCGATCTTACGAATTAGCAGAAGAAGGAACCATTGGAATTTGTGGAGGAATGGCGATGTGTGCTTCTTGTCAATGTTATGTGAAATCTGATCATAAATTACCAGAAATGACAGATGATGAAGATGCGATGTTAGCAGAAGCCTTTAATGTTGAAGATAATAGTAGATTAGGTTGTCAAATACAAATGATACCAGCGATGGATGGGTTAGAAATAGAATTAGCACCAGAAATTTAAGGACTAAAAATGAAAGAAACAGAAGAAAAAGTTTTGTTTGAAAACTACCGTATGTGTTTAAGAGATGCTGTAGGTGATTTTACGAAACAATTGATTAACAATTTGTTTGATGTGAATCATTTGTCTAAAAGTGGGGAGCGCACTAGACTAAATTTTTTAAAGATTTTAGAAAGATTATCTGTTGAAAATGGCCAAGATTTGTGGACTAATTTTGAAGATTATTTTATCACTATTAGACAAAAATTAGATTTAGATGCCGCTGCTGCTGAAAAAAACGATCCTGCTGCAAAAAGTTTAGAAGAAGTGTATTTAGCGTATCCTGGTTTTTATGCAATCGCTGTGCATCGTTTAAGTCATCAATTATTAAAACTAAAAGTTCCAATTTTACCAAGAATGATGAGCGAGTTTGCACACAGCACAACAGGCACAGATATTCATCCAGGAGCAGAAATTGGAGATTCCTTTTTTATTGATCACGCAACAGGAATAGTTATTGGAGAAACCACAATAATCAAAAATAATGTGCAGATTTTTCAAGGAGTTACTTTGGGAGGAATTCAGGTAAAGAAAAGTTTAGCAGCGGCAAAAAGACATCCAACTATAGAAAGTGGAGTTGTCATTTATGCAAATGCAACCATTTTAGGGGGGCATGTCTTAATTGGAGAGAACTCTGTAATTGGAGCTAATGTTTGCATTATGGAATCAGTTCATAAAAATTCCGTGGTAACTGTGGAGTCAAAAAATAAAATTTTTCAAAGAAATTAATCAGATGAAAACAAAAAGTATCATAGATTTTGTCGGAAATACACCTTTGGTGGAAGCACAAAATATCTTTAAAAAAGAAGGTGTTACTTTACTGCTAAAGCTAGAAGGTAATAATCCTGGAGGAAGCGTAAAGGATAGGGCTGCTTATAATATGATTTCTGAAGCATTAAGAAGAAAGAATATTAAAAAAGGAGATACTTTGGTCGAAGCTACAAGTGGAAATACTGGAATTGCATTGGCTTTGATGGCTAAAGTTTTAGGTGTTAATATGGTGCTGGTTTTACCAGAAAATTCAACCGTAGAAAGAATTAAAACAATGCGTGCTTATGGTGCAAAAGTAATTTTAACGCCACAAGAATTAGGAATTGAAGGTTCTAGAGATTACGCTTTAAAATTAAAATACAAGAAAGGATATTTTAGATTGAATCAGTTTGATAATCCAGACAATTCTAAGGCACATTATAAAACGACAGGTCCAGAAATTTGGAGAGATACAGAAGGGGAAGTAACCCATTTTATAGCTGCAATGGGAACTACAGGGACTATTATGGGAGTCTCGGGTTTCTTAAAAGAACAAAATAAAGAGATTAGAATAATTGGAGCGCAGCCAAAAGAAGGTGCTAAGATTCCTGGGATTAGAAAATGGCCTCAAGAATATTTACCAGCAATTTTTAATGCTTCTAAAGTAGATGAAGTTATAGAGGTTAGTGAAGAAGAATCAAAAGCAATGACGCAAAGGTTAGCGGCAGAAGAAGGGATTTTTGCTGGAATGAGTAGTGGAGGTTCTGTGTTAACAGCGATAAAAGTAGCAGAGAAATTAGAAAAAGGCGTTGTTGTTGCTATTGTTTGTGATCGAGGAGATCGATATTTATCTTCCACATTATTTGAAAAAGAATAACATGTGTCATGCAATTAAGGTTTCATTAAGTTTTGAAATTCTTTAAAATGTATTATATTTTTAATATAATAATTCTGCAAATAAAAAAATAATCCTTTTCTTTGTAGCTCAGTTCATAAACTTATTGATTACGTTATCACGAAAGGCAGAGGGATTAGACCCGATGAAGCCTTGGCAACCTCTCATTTTTGAGAAAGGTGCTACATTCTACAAGTTTTTAACTTGACAGATAACAGCGAAAAAAACACCTTTCCTGATGACATATATTGATAAAAATATCAAAAAATGTCAAAAATTACAGAAGAAATAAAAAATAGAATCCTTGTGCTCGATGGCGCGATGGGAACAATGCTTCAGGCTTATAAGTTCTCAGAAGAAGACTTTCGAGGAGAACGCTTTAAAGATTATCCAACGCCACTTCAAGGCAATAATGACTTGTTATCAATTACGCAACCAAAAGCAATAAAAACCATTCACGGAAAATATTTTGAGGCTGGTGCAGATATTATAGAAACCAATACTTTTTCTGGAACAACTATAGCCATGGCAGATTACCAGATGGAAGATTTGGTATATGAACTAAATTATCAATCTGCAAAAATAGCCAAAGAAGTCGCAGAAGAATTTTCGGCAAGAGAACCGAATAAACCTCGTTTTGTAGCAGGTTCCATAGGTCCTACAAATAGAACCGCTAGCATGTCTCCAGAGGTAAATGACCCAGGTTATAGAGCCGTAACCTTTAATGACTTAAGAATTGCTTACAAACAACAAGTAGAAGCTTTAATTGATGGTGGAGTTGATTTATTATTAGTAGAAACTGTATTTGATACTTTAAATGCCAAAGCAGCTTTATTTGCTATAGAAGAGGTAAAAGAGGAAAGAAATATTGATATTCCAATAATGTTAAGTGGCACCATTACAGACGCATCTGGGAGAACCTTGTCGGGCCAAACTGCGGAAGCATTTTTAATTTCTGTTTCTCATATTCCGTTATTATCTATTGGATTTAATTGTGCTTTAGGAGCCAATCTATTGCAACCACATTTAGAAGCAATTGCCTCAAAAACCGACTTTGCAATCTCTGCACATCCAAATGCAGGTTTGCCAAATGCGTTTGGCGAATACGATGAAACTCCTGAAGAAATGGGAGAACAAATTGAAGAATATTTAAAAAAAGATTTAATAAATATTATTGGTGGATGCTGTGGTACAAGTCCAGAGCATATTAGTGTTATTGCAAAATTAGCAGCAAAATACAAACCAAGAGCTCACTCTGAAATTGTTTCAGAATCTCATTCGTAGGAAGAAATAAAATGAAGATAAAGCAAACAAAATACATGAGATTGTCTGGTTTAGAACCTTTGGTTTTGAATGAAAACAGCAATTTTATAAATGTAGGAGAAAGAACTAATGTAGCTGGGTCTCGCAAGTTTTTACGATTAATTAAAGAAGAGAAATTTGATGAAGCGTTAGATGTTGCTCGTCATCAGGTAGATGGAGGAGCACAAATTATAGATGTTAATTTTGATGATGGATTGATTGATGGAAAAGAAGCTATGGTTCGTTTTTTGAATTTGATTGCTGCTGAACCAGATATTTGTAGGGTTCCAATTATGATTGATAGTTCTAAATGGGAAATTATAAATGCAGGTTTGCAGGTTGTACAAGGCAAATGTATTGTAAACTCGATCTCTTTAAAAGAGGGTGAAGAAAAATTTATTTGGGAAGCAAAACAAATAAAACGTTACGGAGCTGCAGTCATTGTAATGGCTTTCGATGAAGTTGGACAAGCAGACAGTTATGACAGAAGAATAGAAATAGCAAAACGTTCTTATGATGTTTTAGTTCATAAAGTTGGTTTTCCATCAGAAGATATTATTTTCGATTTAAATATATTTCCTGTAGCTACAGGTATGGATGAACATCGCAGAAATGCGCTTGATTTTATTGAGGCAACACGATGGGTTCGGCAAAATCTTGAAAATGTTTCTGTAAGTGGAGGTGTCAGTAATGTGTCTTTTTCGTTTAGAGGAAATAACGGAGTTCGCGAAGCAATGCATTCCGTGTTTTTATACCATGCTATTCAAGCTGGTATGAATATCGGAATTGTAAATCCGGCACTTTTAGAAATTTATGATGACATCCCTAAAGATTTATTAGAACGTGTTGAAGATGTTATTTTAGATAGAAGAGAAGACGCTACTGAACGATTACTAGATTTTGCTGAAACGGTAAAAGGCTCAAAAATAGAAAAAGGATTGGATTTATCTTGGAGAGAAAAATCTTTACAAGAAAGAATTACACACGCTTTAGTTAAAGGAATCGATGCTTTTATAATCGAAGATGTAGAAACGGCAAGGCTAGTTGCTGAAAAGCCAATTGAAGTGATAGAAGGTCATTTAATGATTGGTATGAATGTGGTTGGAGATTTATTTGGAGCAGGAAAAATGTTTTTGCCTCAAGTAGTGAAATCTGCCCGTGTAATGAAAAAAGCAGTTACTTATTTAAACCCTTTTATTGAAGCTGAAAAAGGAGAAAAGCAACAAGCTTTAGGGAAGATTTTAATGGCAACTGTAAAAGGGGATGTACATGATATTGGAAAAAATATTGTGAGTGTCGTTTTAGGGTGTAATAATTATCAAATTATAGATTTAGGCGTGATGGTTCCGCCAGAAAAAATTATTGAAACTGCAAAAAAGGAGAATGTAGATGTTATTGGGTTAAGCGGCCTAATAACGCCTTCTTTAGACGAAATGGTCTATTTAGCGAAAGAAATGGAACGTCAAAAGTTTAAAGTTCCTTTATTAATTGGGGGTGCAACAACTTCAAAAGCACATACCGCAGTAAAAATTGATACTCAATATAAAAACGCAGTTGTTCATGTTAATGATGCTTCTAGAGCAGTTACGGTGGTAGGAGATTTATTAAACAAAAAATCGTCGAATGTGTATGTCGCTAAAATAAAAAAAGAGTATGATGAATTTCGAACAAAGTTTTTAAAACGAGGAAAAGAAAAATCATACATATCTATTCAAGAAGCACGTAAGAAAAAATATAAAATTGATTGGAATTCTTCAGAAATTATAAAACCAAAAGAATTAGGAATTCAGACTTTAGAACAGCTAAGTTTAAAAGAATTGGTTCCGTATATAGATTGGAGCCCATTTTTTAGAAGTTGGGACTTACATGGCAAATTTCCAGCTATTTTAACTGATAAAGTTGTAGGTGAACAAGCTTCAATAATGTTCGAGGAGGCACAACAAATGATTGAAGAAATTATTGCAAAACAACTTTTAAAACCGAAAGCAATTTTTGGTTTGTTTGAAGCAAATTCTATTCATGAAGATGATATTTCTGTTCAAAAGAAAGGTGAAGAAATTGTTATTTTTAGAACCTTACGCCAGCAATTAAAAAAACGAGAAGGAATTCCGAATATCGCATTGGCCGATTTTGTAGCGCCAACAACTTCTAATAAAACAGATTATATGGGAGCTTTTTGTGTGGCTATTTTTGGCGCACAAGAATTAGCAGACAGTTATAGAGCAAAAGAAGACGATTATAATGGAATTATGGCACAAGCAATTGCAGATCGTTTTGCAGAAGCGTTTGCTGAATATTTACACAAACAGATTAGAACGAAACATTGGGGCTATGATGAAGGTGAAGCATTATCTAATGATGATTTAATTAAAGAAAGCTATAAAGGAATTCGACCTGCACCAGGGTATCCTGCGTGTCCAGATCATTTAGAGAAAGAAACTATTTGGAGTTTATTAGATGTTGAAAATCGAATAGGAGTTAAGTTAACTGAAAGCATGGCAATGTGGCCAGCTGCGGCAGTATCAGGATATTACTTTGCAAACAAAGAAGCAAAGTATTTTGGTTTAGGTAAGATTACAGATGATCAAGTTACTGATTATTCAACAAGAAAAGGAATCACAAAAGAGAAAGCAAGAAAGTGGTTGCATCCAGCACTTGCAGAAGAGTAAAATCAAGACAATAAATTAACAATTTATTTTATTTTAACTAACAAATAATATAAGTAGAAATAAGATTTTTGCAGAAAACAAATAAGATGAAAAAATATAGACTAGAGTTAGCATTCTTTCTAAACCTTTTAACCCTGACTATTACTGCATTGACAATCGTTTATTTCTTCTAAAATTACTGAAATAAATTCAGCTAAATGAAGATTTACAGAACACATTAAAAAAGCAAACGGAAAAACATTGTTTTCTTTTGAAATTATTCCACCAAAAAAAGGAAAAAGTATTCAAGAATTATATGACAATATAGATCCATTGATGGAGTTTAAACCACCTTTTATAGATGTTACAACTTCAAGAGAAGAGTATGTTTATGTAGAAAAAGAAGGTTTGTTAGACCGGAAAGTAACTAGAATGAGGCCCGGAACCTTAGGTATTTGTGCCGCAATAAAGCATAAATATGATGTAGATACGGTTCCTCATGTTTTGTGTGGGGGTTTTACGAAGGAAGAAACAGAATACTTATTGGTAGATTGCCATTATTTAGGAATCCAAAATGTGATGGCTTTAAGAGGAGATGCAATGAGTCATCAAAAGTATTTCGAAGCTTCAAAAGGCGGACATAAATATGCCAAAGAATTGGTTACACAAATTCACAATTTGAATTGTGGTAAATATTTACATGACGTTATTGAAGTATCTAACAAAGCAGATTTTTGTATTGGAGTTGCAGGTTATCCTGAAAAACATTTAGAATCTCCCTCATTACAAACAGATTTAAAGCGGTTAAAAGAAAAAGTTGATGCCGGTGCAGATTATGTGGTTACACAAATGTTTTTTGATAATCAGAAGTATTTTGAGTTTGTAGCCGCCGCAAAGAATGTAGGAATACATGTGCCTATTATACCAGGAATTAAGCCAATTGCAATAAAACGTCATTTACAATTATTACCTCAAGTGTTTAGGATTGATTTGCCAGAATCATTAATTTCTGCTATAGAAAGTTGTAAGACAAACAAAGATGTTCGTAACGTAGGAACTGAATGGACAATTCAACAATCTAAAGAATTATTAGCAGCAGGTGTGCCAGTTTTACATTATTATTCTATGGGTAAAAGTGATAATATACAAGCGATAGCATCAGCGTTGTTTTAAAGAAAGAACACATTTCAATTCTAAAAAATAAAAGTTCATAAAAACGGTTTTTTCTTTGAATTTTTTTTCAACTTGCTGAGGTAATGGGAATATCAAAATAAGAATTCATTAAAATAAGAATCTTTTGTACACGTTTTTTTAATGATTTTTTTATTTTTAAGCATAAGGACTGTTGATGGGGAAATAAGAAAAAGTAATTTTTTGAAAACTAAAAAATAAATAAAATGATTACTTTTGTATTGTAAAACTGAAATAACAATTTAAAATAGATATAAAATGGCATTAGAAATTACAGATGCAAACTTTGAAGAAGTAGTATTAAAATCAGACAAACCAGTATTAGTAGATTTTTGGGCAGCTTGGTGTGGACCGTGCAGAATGGTGGGGCCAATTGTAGATGAAATTCATGCTGAGTATGAAGGCAAAGCTGTTGTTGGTAAAGTAGATGTGGATGCTAATCAGGAATTTGCAGCAAAATACGGCGTTCGTAATATACCAACTGTTTTAATCTTTAAAAATGGAGAAGTTGTGGACAAGCAAGTAGGTGTTGCTCCTAAAAATGTATATACAGGTAAAATTGACGCTGCTATATAAGTAGTATTAAGATTATTAAAAAAAAAAGGTTTGGCTAACGTCAAACCTTTTTTTATTTTCGTTATCTAATGACAAATTTTTCAGAAGCAAATTCATCAGCAATAAAAAATCTAGACCTACTTGCAAAAGAGGTTGTAGAGGGTTTTATAACAGGAATCCATAAAAGTCCATTCCATGGTTTTTCGGTTGAGTTTTCGGAACACAAGTTATATAATAATGGAGAAAGTACACGTCATATAGATTGGAAGTTATTTGCAAAAACAGAAAAATTATATACCAAAAAGTATGAAGAAGAGACTAATCTACGCTGCCACATTATTATAGATAATTCTGCTTCAATGCATTATCCTAATGTCAAAAATCAAAATTTAGACAGTTTAAATAAAGTTGGTTTCTCAGCCGTTGCCGCTGCCTCTTTGATGGAGATTTTAAAAAGACAACGTGATGCAGTTGGGTTAAGTATATATTCAGACTCGTATGAATATTATGCACCAGAAAAAGGAAGTGAGCGTCACAGAAAAATGTTATTACATCAATTAGAACAATTATTAACGGCGACCTCTAAGGCAACAACAGAAACTTATAAATATTTGCATGAGATTGCAGAAAAGATGCACAGACGTTCTTTAATATTTCTTTTTACGGACATGTTTCAAACCTCAAAAGATGATAAAGCATTATTTGAAGCCTTAAGACACTTAAAATATAACAAGCATGAAGTGGTTTTGTTTCATACTTATGACGGAAAAACGGAATTAAACTTCAATTTTGACAATTCTCCCAAAAAATTTGTTGATGTTGAGACAGGTGCAGAAATAAATATTTACATCGAAAATGCACAAAAAAAGTATAAGGATTCAGTAGAAAATTACTTTAAAGAATTGAGAAATAAATGTTTACAATATAAAATAGATTACGTTCCTGTAGATATAGATTTGGGCTTTAATCAGGTGCTCACAAATTATTTAATAAAAAGAAAAATTTTCTTATAATTTTCTTTGGCAGATTAAAAAACAGATGTATATTTGCACCCGCTATAAGCAACGGTTTGGTAGTTCAGTTGGTTAGAATGCCTGCCTGTCACGCAGGAGGTCGCGGGTTCGAGTCCCGTCCAGACCGCAAAAAGCATCTCATTTGAGATGCTTTTTTCGTTTTATAAACTTTTTAATTTATGGTTTTACTTAGTATTTTCGCTTACATAGTTTTGGTTCAAATTTAACTTGGTATATTCATTTGAATAAATCTCGCTGTTACGGGCAGGCCTGCAGGTGCAATAACAGCGATGGGTCTCATTTCTTTTTGGACATCATATAAAATTATTAAAGTTTTAAAATTAAAGTTTTTAAAAAGTAACAATGTTGCATATAAGGTTCATAATAAACCTAAACGAGACCCTTTTCTCAATCTACCCAAATCCAGTAAAAGACAAACTATTTATTCAAGGGTTATCAAATCCTTCAAAGGTTTCAATCTACAATGTGCTAGGTAAAGAAGTACTTTCTATAAAGAATACAAACAACATCAATGTACAAGGATTGCCAAGGGGTGTGTATGTGATTAGAATATCAGATGGTGTGCGTCAAATCAATAGAAAGTTTGTGAAGAATTAAGACAGGCTTAAAATAACTTAAGAAGCCCTTGCAGAAATGGAGGGCTTTTTTTATTCCCAATTAATAGTTAAAATATAACCCCCACACAATAGAGCTTTACTTTGTTATAGGTTATGATTTAGGTGTTTATAAATAACATAGGATAATACTTATAATTTAAACATCGGTTTTGTCTGAAAATATCATTTTATGATATAAGTCATTGTTGTCTAATTTATTGATTTTTAATTTTGCGATTAAAACTTATATTATGCTAAAAAAGTATACCTCAGAAAAGAAAGTAATGGTTGAAAAGCGAAAAGCTTTCTTTCCCACTACTCAAAAAGGAGATATTTTTGTTAGCATTTGGGGATTCGAACAAAAGAATGTAGACTTTTATCTTGTTTTAAGCGTTAAATTTAAGATAGGAACTTTCATTAAAATTGGTTCGAAAATCGTTGAAGACATTATGAAATCTCACGAAATGGAATGTGAAGTTTTACCTGTTATCTCGGGAACAATTGGAGAGCTGTTCAGAAAGCAAATCTTAATGCAAGAAGGTGGCGAATCAATTAGATTAGAAAGATATGAGCATTGCAGCAAATGGCTTGGACGTCCTGTTCTCAAAAGTTGGTTTTATCAACATTAAAAATTTAAAAAATTATTTTTAATCAGTTTGCTTATCCTTTTTTGGAGAACAATTTTATAGCGAAATTGTGGGGAGTTTTTTGGAGATTTCCTTTGGTGGTAAGTTTTTATTGTTTTTAAATAAAATTAAAGGATCAATACCATTGAAAGTTCAACTGAAAACAATGAAAATCATTGTAAAGAAAAGAATTGAATTTTTTAATATTATTCTAGGAGATAATTTTTAAGTTTTTAGTATCTTTTCTCACCCAATTTCTCCAATGACAAACAGTTGGTTATTTTGTCATTTTAGTATTATAAAAATGGATTAAAGTCAATGAATTTTAATCATTAGTTACATTTAAAATCTTGCATATTATGATTAAGTGGATTATAGTTTTGTTGGGGAAACGATGCATTGTGATTTTTGTGCTATCTCATATCAATAAATAAAGGAACAATATCAATTGTAAAACCTGACAATTCTGAAAGACTAGTTCTAAAAATGAATAAATCTAATTATCATATTATTGAAACAAATCTTAGTACTTACAGAAAAAGTTAGTGGAATTTTTATTTAGTCTTTAAATCTGAAAAGTTTCATAATATGTGTTATAGGAAAGGAAAATTGAAAAAAATAAAGGAATGAATAAAAACGATTTGGTAACACCGTATAACATGAATTGCTTGCAAATTGTGTACTTACGAAAATACAAAAGGACTTTATTGATTCGTATTTTATTTAGTAAATTAGTCGAATAAAACACGCAACGAACCCTATACAACAACATTCGTATTAAATTATGACTTGTCCTGAAATATGCCTGCACTAAACCACAAGTCTATGTATAAAAATGACAGCGTAACAAATACAAAAAAATAAGTTATGAAAGACAATACTGTAAAATGCCCGAATTGTAAAGAAGTTTTTAAAGTAGATGATTCTGTATATACAGACATTGTAAAACAAGTGCGTGACCAGCAATTTCAAGACGAATTAAACAGTCGTTTACAGGCTGCTGAAAAAGAAAAACAATCAGCAATAGCTATTACAGAATCAAGAATAAAAAGTTCATTTCAAGAATTACTGAATAAGAAAGATAAAGAGATTAGTGCATTAGAATTTAAAAGTAAAGCAGAGCTAGTTGAAGAAGTATCTAAAAAAGAAAAACAGCTTCAAGAACTGCAATCTAAAATTGACAGAGCCGAAACAGTAAAGAAATTAGAATTGCAGAATGCGGTAAGTGACCTCGAAAAGCAAAAGAACCAGCTTGTCAACGATGTAAAACTCAAAGAAGCTGAAAAAGAGAACCTCGAGAAATCTTTACGAGAAGATTTTAGAAGAGAGTTCGATTTCGTTTCAAAAGATTTAAAACTTAAAGACGAAGAAATAGAACGCTTAAAAGATTTTAAGCAAAAGTTATCTACCAAAATGATTGGGGAAACCCTAGAGCAACATTGCGAAACTGAGTTTAATAAATTAAGAGCCACTGCATTTCAAAATGCCTATTTTGAGAAAGACAACGATGCATCTGGAGGCACTAAGGGAGATTATATTTACAAAGAAGCAGATGTAAATGGTAATGAAATCATTTCTATTATGTTTGAAATGAAAAATGAAAACGACCAAACTGCTACAAAAAAGAAGAACGAAGATTTCTTTGCAAAATTAGATAAAGACCGAAAAGACAAAGGTTGTGAATATGCAGTGCTTGTTTCTTTGTTAGAAGTAGACAATGAGTTTTATAACACTGGTATTGTAGATGTTTCTTATAAATATCCAAAAATGTACGTAATTCGACCGCAATTTTTTATTCCCATAATTACCTTACTTAGAAATGCCGGAATGAAATCTTTGGAATACAAAGCAGAATTGAGTATCATGAAAAATCAAAATGTAGACATCACTAATTTTGAAGATAAGATAAATGATTTCAAAACGGGGTTTGCACGTAATTACGATCTAGCAAGCCGCCAGTTTAAAACCGCTATTGAAGAGATCGATAAAACGATAAATCATTTACAAAAAACAAAAGACGCCTTGCTATCTTCTGTAAATAATTTGCGTTTGGCAAACAATAAAGCAGATGATTTAACGATAAAAAAGCTAACGCACGGCAACCCCACGATGAAGGAAAAGTTTAATGAATTGTAGATTCCTTTGAATGAAGTTTTATTTTTCAGAATTAGAATTGAATACTGGTCGCCAGCGCTATACGCTTAACGGAAAAAAGTTATTTGGTAATAATTTATAAAAAACATAGGCTATTTTTGTTAAATTCAAGTTTTGAGTATTTACAAAGTCCGCAAAATATAAAATTTTTCATTTATGAGAAAAATAAATACAAAACATTTATGTTTAACTAGGTAATAATCTTGTAATAAGTCACTTATAATTTACGCTCCGTTTCTGATACCTTCTTCCTTAGCAGTTGTCTAATTTTTATTTCTAGGAGTACATCGTATAAAATTTTCTTATTGAGAGATAAAGTTTTAGTGCGGATAATTATCTTATTTAAAAAAAAAACATTAGTTTAGATTTATGTTATCCCCCAATAATATGTGTATACTAAATTCAAAAAAACTTTTTTTTGTTTTTTTTTTTATTTCTTCAATTTCAGTTAATGCCCAATATTATACTGGACAAAAAGTTTTTGCTAACAAATTCCCAACAGAAATTTTAGACAATTCCCAAGATACCTATATTCAAATAAATAATTCTTCTGGTGATATTATAGTTGCTATTGAACAACTTAACTCGAGCAGAGTTGTGCAGCACGCTTATATAAAATCAAACGACACCTATAAATTTAAGAGCATTCCGATTGGGACATACATTTGTAAATATATGTGGACCGATCGAAACGGAAATAGACATTTTAATAAAGATGATAAATCTATGCAATTTCAGGTAAATGAAGTGGGTGGTTATGTTATTACAATGGAAAAATCTGTTAGTGGTAATTTAACGCAATCAGGTATTTCTGAATCTGATTTTTTCAATTAAAAAACATAAATTCTAATTTAAATAAAAAACATGGAAGGTTTTAATCAATGTTCAAAAGGTCATTTTTATAAAGAAGATAAGGCTAGCTGTCCTTACTGTCCTGAAAATAATTCATCAGGGGATATAAAAACAGAGTTTTTATCTAAAACGGAAACAAGTTCTGAAAATGAATCCTTAAAAACTCAAGTTTTTGGAGGACAAGGTTCCACAAAAACAACAAACTTAAAGGAATCGAATACAAACGAGCCATTTGATGCAACAAAAACAATGATTGTTGGATCTCAGCAAAGTTCATCAAATGATGCTTCTAGTCCACAAGTTAGAAGACGACTAAGAGGTTGGTTGGTCAGCTTTGACATTGAGGACTTTGGTGTTGATTTTAAAATACTTGAAGGCAGAAATATGATTGGATCCAAATCTTCGAATGAAATAACCGTTCAAGACCAGCAAGTTTCTTCTGTTCATGCGCTTATTTTGTGCAGGAAAGATATATTCTTACTTACTGATGAGATGTCATCTAACGGCACTCTTATAAATGGGGAAGATTTATCGCCAAGAAATCCTTCTGAATTGACAGATGGAGATGAAATTAAAATAGGTAATACAACTTTGCTTTTCAAAAAAGCTTTTAAATAAAAACCACATTGAGAAACTCCGTTCTATATTTCTGCATAATATTTTTTAGTTTTTTAAGTCTTCAAGCTCAAATTAAAATAAATAGTG
>Ga0209712_10002043_pt1 | contig 16883 bp, 13 predicted proteins | sample ArcOceMetagenome_FD_187443 | JGI IMG/M metagenome (GOLD analysis project Ga0209712, IMG submission 187443) | Marine eukaryotic phytoplankton communities from Arctic Ocean - Arctic Ocean - Greenland ARC118M Metagenome (SPAdes) (version 2) | ecosystem: Environmental > Aquatic > Marine > Oceanic...
TTTTTCATCTTCCTTCGTTAAAAATCCTCGTCAACCTAACGGTTGCCTACGTTTTTTGCCTCGGCTGATAAAAAAATAACCTCAAAATAACTTGTGTTTAATTGTGACCAAGAACTTATCAATTTTAAAAAGAAATTAATTTTTAATCAATGTGCACAGTAACTTATATTCCTACAGGGAAAAATAAATTCATTTTTACTTCCAATCGAGATGAAGCGTCCAAGCGTTCGGCAACTGGAATGGTTGAAAAAGAGCTTGACGGAAAAGCATTGTTATTTCCACAGGATCCTTTGGCTAAAGGAACGTGGATTTCGATTTCCAATAAAAATCAATTGGTCTGCATTCTTAATGGTGCATTTGTCAAACACAAACATCTGCCACCTTATCGATTGAGTCGAGGCATCATGGCTTTGGATTTTTTCAATTATCCAACGGCGAATGATTTTTTTGAAAAATTTGAATTTGAAGGGATTGAATCATTCACGATGATTATTTTTGATGATGGAAAATTGTATGAATTTCGGTGGGATGAAAAAGAAAAACATATTGTTCAGCTAGATATTTCAAAACAATATATTTGGTCGTCCTGTACTTTGTACACAGAAGAATGGCAAGAGAAAAGGCGAATTTGGTTTGAGGATTGGAAAAAGAAAAACCAGGTGATCGACCAAAATGCAGTTCTTGATTTTCATAGAAATGGGGGAGAAGGTCATCCAAATTTTGATATGGTGATGAAATGGAAAGACATTGTTCGAACGACGAGTATTACTTCTATTTTGAAAGATGGAAAACAAATGTCGATGCGATATGAAGATTTATTAAATGGAGAAATTGAAGAGGGTTTATTGCTATTGCAAAATAAAAAAGCGGCAAATGATTCATAATCTAGTTTTTATTTCCATAAAAAAAACTACTTGACAAATCCTGTAAAGCGGTCGATTTTAAGCGGTAACTTCGAGTTACCTCCTAATTTTTTTCTACTAAAAAAATATAACTCAAGAAATAACTCAAAGTAATCGCCCTAAAAAACAAACTCATCATGAAGAATCTATCTTTCATTTTTGCAACATCAATTGCCTTATTTTTTATAGCATCGTGCAACACTCCAACGGGAACTCAGCAAACGGCAAAACCAAAATTACCCACCGGTGATTATTTTGGATTGACGGTAGGCACCACCGCCGAGATGTTCGCCAAAGGAATTGTCTCCCGTGAATTTCAAGAATTGAATGCTGTTTTTTCCCCTGACGGAAATGAGTTTTATTTTACCATCGCCGATCCTTATCGGAATTTTTACACGATTGTTTTTTATAAAAGAAATAAAAATGACGAATGGGAAGGACCAGAAGTAGCCCCTTTTTCAGGAAGCTATGCCGATGCTGATCCATCTTTTTCCTCCGATGGAAGTCGCTTGTTTTTTATTTCCCAAAGACCATTGAACGATAGCACGACCACTTCCAAAGATTTTGATATTTGGGCAGTTGACCGAACGGAGGCAGGTTGGGGAAAACCCATTAACCTTGATTTTTTAAATACGAAGACGAATGAGTTTTATGTTTCGACGACAGATGCAGGTTCGATCTTCTTTTCCGCTCAATATAAAGATGGATTAGGTCGAGGTGATATTTATGAAGCAAGGCGAAGTGACGACGGAATCATGAGTATTGAAAATTTAGGGGAAGCAATTAATTCACCAACTGGCGATGGCGATCCGTATGTTTCGCCTGATGGAAAAATGATGATTTTTATGAGTTGGGGACGGGAAGATGATCTGGGCGGAGGAGATTTATACATCAGTTTTAAGCAAGATGGCGAGTGGTCAAAAGCAAAGAATTTAGGTCCAAAAATAAATTCCAACCAGTTTGAATATTGCCCAATGATGAGTCCTGATGGGAAATATTTCTTTTGGACGAGCTATCGAACGAGCAATTATAATTCACCAAATCCAAGGGGTTACCAAGCTTTGGAAAGTCGATTGAGTGGAACAGATAATGGTTTGGGAAATGTGTATTGGATAGATGCGAAGGTGTTGGAGGAGTTTCGAGATTAGTTGAGAAGAGTAAAAGAGGTGTTTTTTAACATAAAAAAGTATAGAAATTGCTAAAGATTAGCTTTGCGAAATCCGCGGGGATGCTTTTGTGTTTTGGAAGAATTCGTAAAGCGATTTAGTTAAAAAATCCGCTTTACGAATTCTTGCTCTTCACAAAGGCACTCCCACGGATTTCGCAAAGCTAGCCTCATCAGATTTTTTATTCTATTTCACTATGTTTTCAAAAAGTATGCGGTATAGAAAATTAATACGAATCAGTTGGTGGCGGTACTTTCTGGTTCGTTTTAATTTTCTAAAAACTTTAATCACTCCTTTATGTTTTAGTCGTATCTTTGCACTCAAATTCTAATAAAAAAAATAATGGATTTAAATCGACCAGTTACAGATTGGATGCCAATTACCAAGAAAGAGGTAGAAATGCGCGGATGGGAAGACCTAGATGTCATCATCATTTCGGGCGATGCCTATGTGGATCACCCTGCTTTTGGGTCCGCGGTGATTGGACGGATTTTGGAAAGTGAAGGATTGCGAGTGGCGATTATTCCACAGCCGAATTGGCAAGATGATTTGCGTGACTTTAAAAAATTTGGGAAACCAAATCTATTTTTTGGAGTCACTTCTGGTTGCATGGATCCCATGGTGAATCATTATACGGCGAGCAAAAGAAGACGCTCGACTGATGCTTATACGCCAGGTGGAGCGGCAGGTTTTCGACCAGATTATGCTGGGAAAGTGTATACTGAAATTTTGAAGAGTATTTATCCAGATGTGCCAGTTTTAGTTGGCGGTATCGAAGCATCTTTGCGACGAGTGACGCATTATGATTATTGGTCGGATAAGTTGTTTCCCAATTTTTTGACTTTGAGTGGTGCGGATATGTTGGTTTATGGAATGGGAGAAATGCCTTTGCGAGAGATTGTTCGTTTGATGAAAAGAGGCGTTCCGTTCTCTAGTTTGAAAAATATTCCACAGACGGCGGTGCTTTCTCCACGCTCAGAAGATTTGCCGAAGGTGAAAAAATGGGAAGATTTCGAACTCTCTTCTCATGAGAAATGTCTGCGTGATAAAAGATCATTTGCTGCGAATTTTAAAAACATCGAACAAGAATCTAACAAGGTAAATGCGAGGCGTTTGATTCAAGGTTGCGGTGATTATAATTTGATTGTCAACCCACCTTATCCTCCGATGACGGAAAAGGAAATTGATACTTCTTTCGATTTGCCTTACACTCGACAAGCACATCCGAAGTATGCGAAACGTGGTTCGATTCCAGCTTACGAGATGATTCGATTTTCGATCAATATGCATCGAGGTTGTTTTGGAGGTTGCAGTTTTTGTACGATTTCAGCGCATCAAGGAAAATTTGTTTCGAGTCGTTCGGAAGAGTCGATTATGAAAGAAGTAGAAATAGTGACAGAGATGCCAGATTTCAAAGGTTACATTTCTGATCTCGGTGGACCTTCTGCGAATATGTATCGGATGAAAGGAAAGGTGCAATCTATCTGTGATAAATGTGTTTCGCCTTCGTGCATTCATCCCGTGATTTGCAGTAATTTAGATACGAGTCATAAACCGTTGACCAACATTTATAAAAAAGTAGATGCGAATCCAAAAGTGAAAAAAGCATTCGTGGGAAGTGGGATTCGATACGATTTATTGGCGGATAGTTATAATAAAAATTCTGACGGAAGTGAAGATGAGTACATGGAGCAGTTGGTGACTTGCCATGTCAGCGGTCGCCTCAAAGTTGCACCGGAACATACTTCTGATGCTACGTTGAAAATAATGCGAAAGCCTTCGTTTAAACATTTTCATGCCTTCAAAAAGAAGTATGATTATTATAATAAGAAGCATGGATTGAAGCAACCGTTGATTCCATATTTCATCAGTAGTCATCCTGGATCGACGGAAGAGGAAATGGCGAATCTTGCTGCGGAGACGAAAGAGATGGGTTTTAAATTGGAGCAGGTGCAAGATTTTACGCCGACTCCGATGACGGTGGCGACGATTATTTATTACACCGGTTTGCATCCTTATACTCTGAAACCAGTTTATACTGCGATTTCTCCGAAGGAAAAAAAGCGGCAGCATTTATTTTTCTTCTGGCATAAGCGAGAAAATTTTCAAGAGATTAAGGATAAGTTGATTGCGATGGGACGGGAGGATTTGATTGATAAATTGATCGCAGATAAGAAGAAGCATAATAAGAAAACGATTTTGAATGGAAGGCATAATGATAAGGTGATGAGGAAATATAAAAATCGAAATAAGAAAACGAGACGATAAATAAAAAGGTTCAGATGAGAAATCATCTGAACCTTTTTTTATTTTAGGGGAAAATTAAATAATGCAGAAAATAGATTCAAAAACCGCCCGCCAATTCATCCTCTCCAATCAATTTGATTTTGGAAAAAATCCAACTACTCAAGCAATCATTCAACACCTCGGCTACGTCCAAATCGATACCATCTCCGTTATCCAACGAACTCACCACCACGTCCTCTGGACTCGAAATCCAACTTATCAAATAGGCGAAATCCAAAGTCTGGTCAAAGAAAAAAAGGTCTTCGATTACTGGGCACACGCAGCCAGTTATTTACCCATCGAAGATTTTAGATTTTCTTTAATTAGAAAAAATCAGGTCGGAGAAGGTGATGGATTCTGGTATGAAAAAGATCTTAAAAACATGAAATTTATCCTCGACCGAATCAAAGCAGAAGGGCCATTGATGTCGAGAGATTTCAAAAAAGAAAAAATAAAATCAGATACACCTTGGGTGAAAAGTCCCATCAATCAAGCCTTAATGCAACTCTTTTCTGAAGGGGAAATAATGATCGTTGAGCGCCAGGGTTTTCAAAAAAAGTTTGACTTAGTAGAACGAGCCTTACCTATAAATGTCAATACGAAAATGCCTACAGAAAAGGAATATTTGAAATATTTAATCAACCGAGACTTACGAGCGCATGGACTAAAAAAAGCGAGAGAGATTGGTTATTTATTAAAAATAGATCGAAAGGAATTAAAAAATATTTTAGAGGGAATGGTGAAGTCGGGCGAGCTGGAAGTTAATGAAATCAAAGGATTGGAAGGGGAAGCCTATTTTTCCTTACCGAATACATTGAGTGATTTTTCTAATAAAAAAACAAAAAAGCAATTTCATATTTTATCACCATTTGATAATTTATTGATTCAACGGAAGCGGGTAAAAGAGATTTTTGATTTCGAATATTTATTGGAATGTTATGTGCCTGAAGCCAAAAGAAAAGTAGGATATTTTAGTTTGCCATTACTTCATGGAAATGAATTTATGGGACAAATAGATTTAAAAGCAGATCGAAAAAGGAAACAACTTTTGATACGAAACTTAGTTTGGGAAAATGATGTAAAAAAGTCAGAGACAATGCAGCATGCTTTTCGGAAAAAACTAGATCAACTGATGCAAATCAATAATTGTGAAGAATTAATTTTAGAGAAAAAAGCAAAAATGGCGGGAGGGGATTTTTTGATAACAATATAAATACGTAAAATGAGAAAGGTGTTTCTGCTCCTAGTTTTTATTTTTTTTAGCCAAATCATTTTTTCCCAAACGCAAGATTCCACCTCACAAAAAAGAAGGTTTGAATTAAGTTTTGGCTCCAATATTCTTTTTATTCCAGATAGTAAATTGATTGATTATCGAGAAGAAGAAGCATTGATTATTCCGACTAGTTCCATTTTGCTTTTTGGAGAATTACGACCGGATCATAGAATGAGGATTCCACTTTTTTTTAATTTACCGATTGAGACCAAACAGTTTTTGGTCAATAATCAATTAATATCTGAACGAGCTTCGCCTGCACTTGGAGCAGGAATTCAGTTTCGACTTTTTGATATCGAGATTGATGAAAAATCAAAAGTGGAATTTGAACTAGGGCCGCTGGTGAGTTTGCTTTTTGACAAAAATAGTAATCCGAGAGTTTCGCCTTTGGTTGCTGGAAGGTTTCGATTACAGCAAAGTGATCACTTTGTGATGTTTATTGGGACGAGTTTTAATTTAGGGATAAATGTGTTTGGATTGTTTTTTGGGACGGGGGTAATTTTTTGAAATAGTTACTTTTTCACCATATCCATACGGACACCTAGGCTAATGCGACAAGTCGCAAAAGGGATTTAATTTTTTACCACATAGAACACATAGGTGAAAAACTATGTGTTCTATGTGGTAAAAAAAATTATTCCCGCACAAATTGCTTCTCAATTTCCTCCAAAGTTTTCCCCTTTGTCTCAGGTAATATTTTTAAGAAAAGGAAAAAACCGATTACCGCAAATAATCCATAAATCAGAAAGGTCAGCGCATTCCCGAAATTAGATAACTCCCAAGGAAAAATTTGTTGCACCACCGCGCTGGCAAATGAATTGATTAATCCAATTAACCCAATCGCCAATCCTCTAATTTTATTTGGAAAAAGTTCAGATAATAAAACCCACATAACTGGCCCCAAGGAAAAAGCAAAAGAGGATACAAATCCTAAAATCCCAAAGAGAATTAAATACGCATTAATGTTCGCAGCTGCTTGAATAATTTCACCTTGATGCGCTTTGAATTCCGTCTCTCCCAAAGCCGCTTTAGTCGCATTTTTAAAATCAACATCATTGTCGTAAACGATGTTGGCAACTGCTGCTAATTTAGTTTGATCAACACCTTCAAGTGCTGTAATTTTTTCAGTAGTCAACTCATAAGTCGCTTGGTGGAAACCATAAGCAGTCACCAACAAACTAATCGCAACTCCCGCAATTCCAATCAATAACAATGGTCGTCGACCCATTTTGTCAATCAAGAGCATGACCAATAAAGTGAAAACGACATTGATAATTCCCACGATCACCGATTGCGCAAATGCTGCATCTGTTCCAATTCCAGTTTGTTCAAAAATGGAAGTGGCATAAAAAAAGACGGCATTGATTCCTGTGATTTGTTGTAAAATACCAACCGCCAAACCGACGAATAAAACGAACCTCATGGAAGGTTTGAATAGTTCAGAGTAAGAAGTTTTTTCCACTTGTTCGGTGAGGCTTTTTTTAATATTTTGAAAAACCGATAGGGCAGTTGATTTGGTGCTATATAGTTTATTGAGCACAGTAAGTGCTTCTTCATCTTTTCCTTTTGACATCAACCAACGAGGACTTTTAGGCACTAAAAATAATAAAAAGAAATACAAAATGGCCGGAATCATTTCGATCCCCAACATCCATCTCCAAGCATTTTCTTCATTGATCATTCCTTCCACACTTCCACTTAAATCATTTAAATAATAACTACTAAAATAAGCTGCAGAAAATCCAAGTACGATATTCAATTGTTGAATCGAAACTAATTTTCCTCGATTTTCAGCACTTGATATTTCAGCAATATACATGGGCGCCAAAATTAATGCTGCACCAAAAGCCAATCCTCCGACCATTCTAGCAACAGCCAACATCTCGTAAGAACTAGCATAGGCAGAAAGTAAAGCAGAGAGGGCATATAAAAATGCGACCGAAATTAAGACTCTTTTTCTTCCTACGAAATCACTCACCACTCCTGCGGTGACCATCGCAAACATGGCGGCCCAAGAAGGTGCACTCACGACAAATCCAGTTTGCGCATCACTTAACCCAAATAAATTTTCAACTGAGCCGACTACTCCCGAAATGATCGCCGCATCAAATCCAAATAAAAAGCCGCCTAGTGAGACTACGGCAGCAATAAAAATGGTGTAGGAGAGATTATTTTGTTTTGTATTTTCCATGATAGAAGAATTAATTTTTTCGTTTTGTTTTCGAAAGGTAACTTTTAGAATTTGGTTCTCAAAACTTTGTGTCAATTTAACAAGAAGTAGAAGCTATTTTTTATATTTGCAAAATACACACCCTTAGACCTCGGTCTAAAAGATAAAACAACACTTATGAAAAAATGGATGACACTTTTTTTAATAATGACTTATTTGCTTCAACCTGCCTTCTCCCAAGAGGAAGAACAAACGTCGGAAGAAATTTGGGACAATTATATTTATTACTTAGTGGACACTCTTAGGAAATCATTTACTGCAAAAGATCCTGATTTAATTAATTCTCTTTTTGATAAAGAATACGTTGTCAATAGAATAGTAATTGATAAAAACGATAAACGAATAAAAGCCTTTAATGATAGATTTAAAGGAAGTCTAAGTCAGGGTTTTAATCTTGGAAGGATGATGATTTTTTTGACAAAAGATCATTATTATGATTTTGTCAATCATTTTATTTCTGTCGATGGGACAACTCATTTGATTTATCGGTTGATGCATTCAGATGGCGCTTTTGATTATCATGATTACGAAATGCAATGGAGGGATTCTACTTTGAAAATTGTGGATGTGTACATTTATCAGACCGGAGAAAATTTGAGTGAAACGCTTCGACTTCTTTATAAAAATGGACTGCGGGAAGAACTTAATAAAGAGGATAAAGTATTTGGGGAAAACGATATTTATAATTCAATGGAAGAAATAAATAAAGTACGGCAACTAGTGGTGGCAGGAAAAGCAAAAGAAGCAATGGAATCTTTTTTTAAAATTCCTGAAAAATATCGGAAGCAAAAAATATTTCGAGTACTGAAAATACAAATAGCTCAAGAACTAGGAAACGAATTTTATATTCAGGCCGTGACCGAATATGTGGAACAGTTTCCAGACGATCCTTCTTTTTATTTGATGGCTTACGACAAAGCAATTGATGATGAAAATTATGATCTCGCTTTCAAGTATATTGATAAAATTGACATTAGTGTGGGGTTAGATCCTTTCCTAAATTTTTATCGAGGCAACGTTTATTTTTACAAAAAAGACTATGAAAAAGCGCGGGAGAAATATGAGTTAATTGATAAAGATTATGATTTTGGTATTTTAGATGATATGTTATTTGAAGTGTATTCTGTGATGAAAGATTATAAAAATGTAATTATGATTTTTGATCGATACATTGCGAATTATGGATATACCAAAAAAGATGTGATCGGATTAATCGAGAAATCTAACCCAGGTATTTTTTCTATTCCTGAGTTAAAAGAGTGGAAAGAAAAAACAGAGTAAATATTGAACCTTCTTCCCCTCAAAATCATTTATATTTTTATAAAAATAAAATTAATGATCTATTATTTTATACTTTCTAAAATCTGTCCTTACAAACAGTTTTTTTCAAAATAATTTACTAGACTTTTGTCAAAAGTCTAGTAAAGGAAAAATACTCCATCGGCTATTTCTTCCTTTAGTCAAATAAATCTATTTTTGCACTCAATTATCGAATGATATTTAGGGTTTATTTTTTTGATGTAAAAAATAATAATCATCGGATAGCGGTGTTAGCGTTTCGAGCGCTAACACCGCTCTCTTTCAAGGTTATAATCAATCAAAAAACTAGAACTCAAATATTTCAAATCCAAATTAATTATGTTAAGCGAACAAGAAATCGTACGCCGCGAATCATTGCAGGCGATTCGAGATTTAGGAATCAATCCATTTCCTGCTGAAAAATTTGAAGTCAATTTTAAATCAACAGATTTTACGTCTGCTGATTTTCGACAAAATATTATCAGCGAGTTAGAAAAGATAAAGAATGTCGGAAAAGTGAAGGCAGAACAGCTGGCGGAGTTTTTATTGAAAAATAAATTTCGTGCAAATGTATTGTTAGAAGATGCGGAAACCATGGCAAGTTTGGGACTTGCTGAAACAGTTGAATGGGACGCAGGGGTAGATCGAGAGTCTGTTGCTTTGGCAGATTATATTGGAACATTGCGAACAGATTTTTTAGGAGATTTTAGTCCTGAAAAATTAACGATAACTATCGGTGGTCGTTTCATGGGGCAACGTGGATCTTTTGCCAACTTACAAGATGCGAATGGTCGGATTCAATTGTTTATGAAAAAAGGAACAATTGGGACTAGCGAAGAAAATATTGAATTGACCGACAAAATGATGAAGTTACTGCACATTGGCGATTTCATTGGAGTGACTGGTGAGATGTTTATGACACAAACTGGGGAGGCGACGATTCGAGTGAAAGAGTTGAAGTTCTTAAGTAAATCTTTGCGAAACCTACCTATCGTAAAAGTGGACAAAGCAGGAAATAAGCATGATGAATTTACTGATCCTGAGTTGCGATACCGACAACGATACGTGGACTTGACGGTGAATCCACAGGTGAAAGAGACATTCCTCAAAAGAATTAAATTGATGAATGTGATGCGAAATTATTTCAACGATCAAGGATGGTTGGAAGTGGAAACGCCAATTTTGCAACCCATTCATGGAGGTGCTGCGGCGCGACCTTTTGCGACGCATCACAACTCTTTGGATATGCCATTGTACATGAGAATTGCGAATGAGTTGTATTTGAAAAGGTTGATCGTCGGAGGTTTTGACGGAGTATATGAGTTTGGGAAAATGTTCCGAAACGAAGGAATGGATCGAACGCATAATCCAGAATTTACGGCGATGGAAATTTACGTAGCCTACAAGGATTATATCTGGATGATGGAAATGGTGGAGACGCTTTTGGAAAAAATTGCGCTAGAGGTGACCGGAGGAACAACTGTTGGTTATGATGGAAAAGAAATCAATTTTGCTGGGCCATATCTTCGAATGACGATGTATGAATCTATCGAAAAATATACTGGAATTGATGTTTCGAAAATGGATGAAGCTGGTCTTCGAGAAGTGTGTAAACAATTTCACATCGGGACTGATCCATCCATGGGAAAAGGAAAATTAGTAGATGAAATTTTTGGTGAAAAAGTAGAAGACAACTTAATTCAACCAACCTATATTACTGATTATCCCATCGAAATGACGCCACTAGCGAAGAAGCATCGAACGTCAGAAGGCTTGGTAGAACGATTCGAATTATTCATTAATGGAAAAGAAATTGCGAATGCTTATTCGGAATTAAATGATCCAATTGATCAACGAGAACGATTCGAAGATCAAATGAAATTGGCAGAACGAGGTGACGATGAGGCAATGGTTTTGGATGAAGATTTCCTTCGAGCATTGGAATATGGAATGCCTCCAACTTCTGGTTTAGGAATTGGAATTGACCGATTGACGATGATGATGACGAATCAACATTCGATTCAGGAAGTGTTATTTTTCCCTCAGATGAAAGCGGAAGGGCAAGGGGTGGAAGAGGAGGAATCGTAAGTGTAGCACGTAACACGTATACACAAAACGTAGCTTTGGCTTTTTTTAATCCGTATAGAAGCCGAAGGAAATAAAAGTAATAAAAAACGCCCGTTCGCAAGAACGGGCGTTTTCTTTTTTTTAAATAATATCATTTACACCAATCCATGAAACCTCACCAAATGCTTTTTGTCCTCTTCATTATAAACGCACAACAATAAAGTATTCTCCATCCGTTTTCCATTTGGAAAAAAAATCTTAATCGGATTATGAAAATAACCCAGATCATTGAAGAGTTGTAACTGTTGATGCTTGGGTGGGTTTTTAAAAAATAACAATTCTTTTATATCTTTTGGCAAAGGAATATTTTCATAACCTTCCTCCGCTAAAAATTTTCGCAGCATGACGAACGCATCCTTTACTGTCGTACCAGTAAAAGAAGTTTTATATTCCCAACCATCGGATTCGCCTCCAAGATATTCTTCGCCTGCTTTTGGAAAATTGGTTCGTAGCATTTTTTTTAATGGTTAATTTTTTAACGGTTAATTGTTAAAGGTGAACGATTAATAATATGATCGTGAAAATTACCGCGAGGCAAATTTAACTAAAATACATTTGGTGATTTTCTTTTTTTCAAATAAAAAACGTTTTTAAAAATAAAAAAATATCGTAATTTGTTGTTATGAAAAAAATCAATCCTCCAATGAAAACAACTGCATTTGTAGTACTTGTTCTTTTGTTGTTTTTGACTGCTTGCGAAGACCCTGTGGTGAACAATAACAATACTCCTACAAGTCCAACTCCGGATTCTCCTGAAATTGAAACACCTGCGAATCCTTCGGAAACCATTCCTAGTGATGGACGCAGACCTCTTTATTTGCAAGGGGTTTCGGCTACCTCAAATAATCATGAAGTGGATTATATTTTTGATGGAAAAAGTAATACTAGTTGGGAAAGTAAAAAAGGGGCAGCATCTGACGAAGGAGTCATGCTCCATTTTCAGAATAAAATTTTTATCCAAAAAATAGAAATCGAAGCTGCTCAAGGAAGCGAAATTGCGACGGTCAACGAAGTAGTTTTATATGGAGATGATGTGCCATGTGGAAAAGGGGAGATGGGAGAGTCGATTAAAATAGGAGATACTTACTCGTCGTTATTTATTCGTTTTGGAAAAACAGATAACACAACTGAGGTGAAAGTTGAAGACGAAGCTAAGAAAGGAGTTGTTCGGAAATCTTCTAAATCGCATTCCGTCGCCATTCAAAATATAAAGATGTGGGAGGAAGATGGAAAGGAATATCGGCTGATTCCTCCTCGAAAAGTTGATGGAAGAATTATCACAACATCAACTCTTCAATCTACTTCAAAATATAGTTCTACCAACCTTTTTGACAATCAAAAAGCAACAGCATGGGTGGAAGGAGTAGATGGAAATGGTATCAATGAACAACTTACATTTGAGGTTTTTCAGGCTGTAGATATTGATGCGATTCAAATATGGAATGGTTATCAACGCTCTCCAAATATTTACCAAATGAATGCTCGACTCAAAGGATTTTCCCTCGGTGAAGTAGGAGGGAAGGCTTACGAATATACTTTGCGAGATGCCGCTGCGGGGCAAAAAATTAATCTTCGAGTTCCTTTGAAAAATAATTTTGAGTTAAAAATAAATAGTGCTTACGATGGAAGTAAGTATCAAGATTTAGCGATAAGTGAAATTTTATTATTTGAAAATGGAAGACCATTGCAATTGAGTCCTAAATTAAATCTTTTGGAATATCCTAATCTTTTGAAAGTAAAAGGAACGAATTTGGAATCACTTTTAGATACTCGAATTGCCAACGAAATGGATTATGGCCCTTCTGGTTTTTATGCAGATCGTTCGATCATTTTACGATCAGATGGAACATTTTCCATGTATTTAATGGAAAAATTATATGCTGATACAGAATACGGTGATGCCGAAACTTTTGAATCAATGGCCAATGGAACTTGGGAAATTAAAAGTGCAAATGCGACTAAATCAATCATCAAACTTACTGGGAAAATGATTGATATAACTGCCGCTCTTGCTGCACAAAAAGGGAATAATGAGCAGGCGGAAACCGTTCAAATTTTTACGGATAAATTAACTATCGAAAATAATTTAATTAGAGGCGAGCAATTTTTGGATGAGATTGTGATTCGTTGATATTCAAATGAGAAGGGCTGTTAGCGCTCAAAGCGCTAACAGCCCTAACTTATAATTTAACCAAAGTTGATTACTCTGATTTAAAATCAATTAATTCCATCTCGAAAACCAAGTTAGCGTTAGCAGGAATTACTTCACCTACTACTCGGTCTCCATAAGCTAATCCAGAAGGAATGATAAATTTCCCCTTTCCTCCTTTACCCAACATGCGAACAGCTTCTTGCCATCCTTTGATCACTTGAGTAGGTTTGAATTTAAGCGGCTTATCTCTATCGAAAGAAGAGTCAAATTTTTTCCCATTAAGCAACGTACCTGTATAGTGAGCCGTAATATTAGATTCTGAACTAGGTCTTTCTAATCCTGCTCCCGCTTCTTCAATTACATAAAAAATCCCAGTTGAAGTAAAATTGCCTTTAAGTTTATTGGCTTTAGCATATTTGATGATTTTATTGCGATCAATATCTGCCTGAGTTTGTGGAGATTCAACCATCGATGAATCTAAATCTTTTGTTGATAGATAATTTTTTTCTGCACAAGACATGATAGTTAAGCTGCTAAGAATCACTAAAGCAAAAAGAGTGTTAATTAGTGTTTTCATGAAAATGAATTTTATTTTTAAGTGAAAAAAGAGTCGAATGAAATTTTGGGATTAGGAACACAAAGAAAAGGATATTTCTTAAATATAAGAAAAATATTTGACTGATTACTTGGTCTCTTTTATGCCCACTAATTCAACTTCAAATTTTAAAACTGCATTCGGGGGGATCAAATCACCAAAGCCTTCTTCTCCATAACATAACTTTGACGGAATGATGAAAATTGCTTTTCCTCCGGACTTCATCAATGAAAGCCCCCTTTTCCAACCATCATTCATTCGACTTAAGGGATAAGTAAATGTTTTTTTTCCAGTCGTCGAATCAAATACTTTTCCATCCAAAAAAGTTCCATGATAATTAGTGATGATCGTATTTTTCATGGTAGGATGATTGCCAATTCCTTCTTTAGTGATTTGATAATAAATGCCATCAAGCGTTGATTCCATATCCAATTTATGATCAATGATATGATTAAGGATCAAGTTGCGATCTATTTCATCTTGGTTCGCTGGCTCACCATAAAATTCATCCATAGTTTTATTAATTACTTGATCTTCAGAAAGTGTTTTGGCAAAATTGTTATTTATAATCGTCGAGGATTCCCATTCGCAGGAACTGAAAATTAAAAAGAGGAAAAGAATATTTCTCATGGATATTTTTTGTAAAGGGTAGAGACAAGGGATACCTTGTCTCTACGGGGTGTGAATATTATTATTGGGCAGCCCTAACTTTAGTAGTTTCTTGAATCCAACATTTTACTTTAAAAGTACTGCCTTCTTTGATGTCAGGTCTTGAAAAAATATCTGCTTTGCTCGGCATATATTTAGCGTAGCGTCCAATCAAATTATTGGCTTCTGTTGCTACACTTGGATCTACTCGTTTAGCTTCATTCCATTTGTCGATAGCTGGCCAACAAACAACTTGACTATCAAATCCAGTTCCTGGGCCGCAAAGTGGACCACTAGAAGCATATAATTTTCCAATCAAAATTAAAGGTTCACCCCAGTTCGATTTATACTTCATGGCATCCTGAGCAGCAGCTCTTGCTTTAGAAAATTGACGAGTGTGAGCGTAATGAATTTTTGCAATACGGAGTAGGAATGATGCTTTCTGTTCTGGGTTTTCTGTACTGTTGACATATCTTTCATAGCATTCAATTGCCTTTGAGAATTGGTCATTTTCCAACGCCTCTTTTCCGCAAAGAAGGTCAAGGTTAACGGTTTTGCATTTACTTCGATAAGCATCTGCTAGTGCAATTAACTTTGGATTTTTTGCCTCACATCCAGACCGTTTTAACTTGCGATACAAATCTTCGATTACCTCGCAATTGTCTGGACTCGTTTCATATGCTGAATAATACTGTGTGATAAAATAATCGCAATCGTAGAACCCTTGACTATTTTCATATCGATCAGAAAGTTCTAAAGTATATTGTTCTACTTGTGTCCAAGCGTTTTTTTCTTTTTTATTTTCAGTAAATTCTACATTGTATCTTACAATCTCATTGACATTTTCCATGACGGCCCTAGCGTCTTCAATACCTATTTTCTCTTCAGCATACAATCGATAATTGAGTGATGAAAGTGGAATAATGGTACTAACTCTTGATTCATTTTTATCAGTTTCCACAGCAGTTTTGAGCATCATATAAATTTCCTCATCGGTCCCCCTACCTTTGTATTTGTAATAATATTCAAACCCTTGCTTGCTCAGGTAATATGATTTTTTTTCGGGAAAACAGATGAGGGCTTTTTCATAAATCATCGCCATCGTATCGACATATTTTGCTTGTAAAATAGTGTCCGAAGTATTTTCGAAAAAGGCAGTATAAATTTTTAACCCATCTCGGAAGACATAGTCAATTCGACCATTTGCTTTAGGAGAAGTTTCGTAAACATTCTTCCAAAGTGGATATGCTGCCTTGAAGTTTTTTGACTTAATTCGATCGCGATAAATATTATAATTATCGGTTACTCGATCTGCTTTTGCTGCTCCAATTTCATTCCAAGTGATACATCCATTTGGATCTAATTCTTTGACAATTTCTTTTTCTGGTTCAACTGATACGACAGGTTCTTGAATTTTAGTAGAACAACTTATCCAAAAGAAAATACTTAAAAGTAGGATGGTTGAAAATGTATTACGTTTCATATTTCTGTATTTAATTTTTGAATTTAAAACTAAGTTAAACTTTCGGCTTTTTTAATAAAGATGAAGATAAAATAACTTAGGCATAGTGCATCAATAAACGTACATTCTTGGGTCGGTTATTTTATTTCTAGTTTTTACTTTGAAAGCATGAGTATAGGAATGCGACCTAAATAGATTTAGAATTTTCACTACTACTTTTGTCCTTATTTTTTGCTTTGAAAGCATGAGTTTATCCAGGTAAACTCATGCTTTCAAAGCAAAAACTAAGCGACCGGAAATTCTGAATCTATTTTATTCGCATTCCTTATCTACTAGACTTTTGACAAGATTTTTTGTTAGAAATCAAAAAATCATTGATTTTCAACAAAATACACATTGTTAATTTTATTATTTGGACGTTTGGGAAAAGACTAAAATTCCCAAACCATCAAATAATTATTTTTCAAATGTATAACCGGCTGTACATAGGCATTTAGTTACGAAGTCAATTGGGTTTATTTTTTGTCAAAAGTCTAGTTATCTAGATAAAGGATTGATTTCAAAGTAGAAACTAGGAGCAAAAGAAACAGCCAAGAATGTAAATTTATTTTATTCGCATTCCTTATTCCTTAGGGTGTTTGTTCTAAAAAGAAAACCCTGATCCTTTGTTCAAGGATCAGGGTTTTTCTCTTAGAGTGATAAGTGATAAACTATGAGTGATGAGTACACTTATTACTCATTAT
>Ga0209712_10002045_pt1 | contig 16882 bp, 17 predicted proteins | sample ArcOceMetagenome_FD_187443 | JGI IMG/M metagenome (GOLD analysis project Ga0209712, IMG submission 187443) | Marine eukaryotic phytoplankton communities from Arctic Ocean - Arctic Ocean - Greenland ARC118M Metagenome (SPAdes) (version 2) | ecosystem: Environmental > Aquatic > Marine > Oceanic...
GGGTCCATCGTGATGACGGGCAGTTTGATGTTGCCGCTGTCGCATTTGGATACGATCACAGTCATCTGTTTGCTGTCGATCGCGGCTTGCAGGACGCGACCTGTGTCCACGTCTTGGCACGTCACAACGTTTTCGCAACCGCAGGCGGTGGCGACGGCTTCAAGCTTGGTTTTCTTGCCAGCATATGTCGGCTGATCGCCAGTGGATCCGTAAGATCCGTTGTCGATGATCAACAAAATATAGTTGTCAGCCACGTTGTTCGCGATCGTTGGCAAGGTGCCAAGGTTCGTCAAAACAGAGCCGTCGCCATCAATAGAAATGACGGTTTTTGGCTGTGACAAAGCAAGTCCAAGACCGATGGACGATGACAGGCCCATCGTGCCCAACATGTAAAAGTTGGATGGCTGATCGTCGATCATATGCAGCTCTTGGCTGGGCAAACCGATGTTACAAACGACCAATTGGTCACGCAGGATTGGCGCGATTTCGCGCAGGATTTCTGATCTGATCATTGGTCGCCGTAGCCTCCCCAGAACGACGCATCCGTCAGGATCGCCACAGGTTTGTTGCACATGAATGTGTATTTCAGGATCGCGTCGAGCTCGTCCACATCGCTTTCCTTATGAAAATGATATGTCGGGATGTTGAGCTGGTTCAGCAATGCTTTGGTGTGTACGGCCATTTCGACCTGACAAGCCACAGGTTCGCGCAGCTCTCCGCGGTACGAAATCAGCATCGGCAACGGCATCCGGTAATATTGGGTCAGCGTCGCGAGGGTGTTGATTGTGACCCCGATGGCGGTGTTTTGCATGATGATCGCAGGACGTTTGCCGCCCATAAACGCACCAGCGCAAAGACCCATGCCCTCGTCTTCTTTGTTGGATGGGATGTGGAAAATCTCGGGGCGTGCTTCGACTTCTTCGATAACGCCTGCCAGCTGCTTGCACGGCACCGTGGTGATGAATGACACATCGTTGGCGACAAGGTCGTCCACGATTTTCTTGCTAATGTCCAATGTCTTAGGTCTCCTGGTTGCGCCGCAGAAAGAGAAGGGCGTGAGTGTTGAATTGAAAGGGTTAAGCAGGGTGGCGGGTGACATGCACAGCACATGGGGCGTGCTGCACGACGCGGGCCGCAGTTGATCCAAGAAGATAGTCGATCAGGCCAGGTTTATGTGACCCAAGCACGATGCAATCTGATTTCATGCTGGTCGCCGTATCGATGACCGCACGCCCACTGTGGCCTTTGACGATCATTGCGGTCACGTTGGGCATCGAAGTAACACGCTCCTTCAGCCTTGCCTCAGCGCGATCAAATGCGCTTTGAACGACGCTTGCATCAATATAGGCGCCCACTGATCCTTGCGGGGTCTCATAAACATGAAGCACCGTAATCTTTCCACCATCGGCTAGCAACATGCGCGCTACTTCCAGGCTGGTCTCACCAACGCCGTGGTCAAGCGCCATTGGGACGAGAATATTCTTATACATATAAAACCTCTTTGGTGTTCTAGTTGACCTAAGGCCGCAAAATAATCTTGGGCGCGGCGGTGCGGCCCGCGCGGATATCTGCAAACGCCTGCCCGCCTTCGGAAAGTGGACGTTCTTCGGTCCAGTCCAGCGCACCTAAACGGCCATCGAAAATCGCCGCAGCCGTGTCGCGGAAATCTTGTGCGGTATATGTATAGGTGCCGATAAACGTAATTTCCTGCAGCGTCATGCGCCGCACATCAAGGCCACCAGTGCCTTCACCTAGCCCGATATGCCCAATCACGCCACCGGGGCAGGCATGCGCAGAAGCGGTCGCGCGCGTCGCGGCATAGCCGACGCCATCAATCACAAGATCAAACTGTGCGTCGTTCGGCAGATCATCAGGTGAAATAGCAGTTTGCTGACATTTGGTGTTCAAAACATCGCGGCGCAATGCGTTGGGTTCAACGATTGTCACATCAGCCACGCCTTGTGCAGACAGCGATAAAGCTGCGCCCAAGCCGATCGCGCCACCGCCAATGACAAGCGCAGTTTTAGCATCACCGCTCAAAGCCGCCTTCGCCAGACGGACCGTATGCCAGCCGCACGCGACCGGTTCAGCCAAAGATGCTGCATCCGAGGACACATGATCGGGAACGGTCACAAGGTTGTCGTCTTTCATGACCAAGTATTGCGAAAATGCGCCTTCGCGCGGCGGCATAGAGATGATCAAACGCTCAGGGCAAAGGTTATCGTGTCCCGACACGCAGGCCTGACAAATTCCGCATGTCACCAGCGGATTAACAGTGACTCGTTCCCCGTCTCGTGGGCCACCAACGATTTCGCCCGCAGCCTCGTGGCCAAGGATCAGTGGCGCAGGGCGCCTCTCATCATGCCCAAGAAAGGCGTGCATATCTGACCCACAGATGCCGACAGAAAGAACCTTGATAAGCTGTTGGCCAACTTGTGGCACTGGGTCGGCCACATCGCGAAATGCCAGCATTTCAGGGCCATCATAAACAAGTGCTTTCATTTTGCGGTATATCCTCCATCGACCATCAGGATTTGGCCGGTCACAAAGGCAGATGCGTTAGAGCAAAGGAATAGAAGTGGCCCGTCGATATCAGTCAAGGCGCCATTGCGTCCGATGCAGGTTTGTGCCGCATTTCGGGCGGCGCGTTCGGGGTCTGCAAACACCGGACCTGTCAGTTCGGTTGGAAAGAACCCCGGTCCAATCGCGTTTGCGTTGATCCCATCGATTGACCATGCCTCGGCCATTGCACGTGTTAGCTGACCGATGCCCGCTTTGGATGCGCCATAGCTAACGCCAGCCGGAAAGGCGCGGGTCGTTTGCAGCGACGCAAAATTTACGACGCGGCCCCAGCCTTTTGCCCTCATTGCTGGCACAAAGGCTTGGGTCAGGAAAAATGGCGCCGCAAGATTCAGGTTCATCGTCATGTCCCAACCGCCTTGCGTCACATCATCGGCGGCCTCGCGGGTGTTGATCCCAGCGGCGTGCACCACGATATCTGGCATGCCAAATGGTTCTGCAATACGGGCAGCAATATCGGCAATCTGATCACGTTGCGACAAATCAGCAGCCACAATGGCCGCGTGATCACCCATTGCGCCAGCCCACTCAGATAACGCATCTACACGGCGCGCGACGCCGACAACTTTGGCGCCTGCAGCAGCCAGCGCGATTGCGGCACGTTGCCCCAAGCCCGCGCTGGCGCCGGTGACACAAGCAACACGACCGGTTAGATCAAACATAGCCGCCGAATTACTCATCTGCGGAAAGGTCGAAATTTTCGCCAGGGAAGTATTTTGCCAAGCGGACGTCAGCAGCGCGTGCGTGACCTTCCATACCTTCAAGCCGCGAAATCCGTGCGGTTGCTTCGGCGACGCGTTTGGACCCCTTGCGGGTTGCTTGCTGCCATGTCACGATTTTCATGTATTTGTGCACGGACAAGCCGCCCGTGTAACCAGCAGCGCCCGACGTCGGCAGAACATGGTTCGTACCCGACGCTTTGTCGCCATAAGACACTGTGGTTTCTTCGCCCAAGAACAGCGACCCATAGCAAGACAAACGATCCAACCACCAAGGCAAATCTTGGGCCTGTACGGTCAAATGCTCTGGTGCATATTCGTCGGAACATGCAGCCATGTCTTCGCGGTCGGCGCAAACGATCACTTCGGCATAATCGCGCCATGCGGCAAAGGCGTTGTCACGGTTCGTTTCTGGCAAGTCGTCGATCAGCGCGGGAATACGCGACATGACATCTTCGGCCAAGGCGCGGTCATCGGTGACCAGCCAAACCGGAGAGTTATAGCCATGCTCGGCCTGTGACACGAGATCAGTCGCCACGATATGCGGATCAGCGGTTTTATCTGCCAAAACCAAGCTATCGGTTGGACCCGCGATCATATCGATGCCGACGCGACCAAACAGGATGCGCTTGGCCTCGGCAACAAACTGGTTGCCCGGACCCACAAGAATATTAGCCTTTGGCAAACCAAACAGGCCAAACGTCATTGCGGCAACGCCCTGTACGCCACCCAGCGCCATAATCGTATCCGCACCACTGATATGGGCAGCATAGACGATTGCAGGCGGAACCCCGACACCTGGACGAGGGGGCGATGTTGCAGTGATATGGCTACAGCCAGCGACTTTGGCCGTTGTTACGGTCATGATCGCAGACGCGATGTGGCTATAACGCCCACCAGGTACATAGCAGCCCGCCGCATCCACTGGGATCGACTTTTGACCTGCGATAAGCCCCGGCACGATTTCATATTCAAAATCGCTGACCGTTGCCTTTTGAGCTTCTGCAAAACGTCGCACGTTGTCATGGGCAAACTGGATATCAGCCTTCAGCTTTTCAGGGACCAAGTCACGAGCTGCCGCAATTTCTGCGTCCGTCAGGATGATGTTACCATCATATTTGTCGAATTTTGCAGCATATTCGCGGGCCTTGTCGTCGCCGCCTTCCTCGATGTCTGACAGGATTCCCTGCACAAGGTCATGAACATCGGACGCGCCAGATTGCGCAGTCAGGGTCGCTTTTTTCAGATAGTCACGTGCCATGTTAGGTCAGCCTTATTTATAGATATCAGGAAGCATCGCAGTCGAAATCGCTGGAATGTAGGCGATCATCAATACGACGACGAGCATGCAAAGGACAAACGGAACAGCCCTTGCTGCGATTTTTAAAATTGACTCTCCACTGATACCCGCAACCACAAAGAGGTTTAGCCCTAACGGTGGTGTAATAAAGCCAACGCCCAAAGCAGTGATCATCATGATGCAGAACTGAATTTCGTTCATACCGATGTTTTCTGCCAATGGCAGTAAGATCGGCGCAAGGATCACGATGTTGGGCGTCGTTTCCATCACGCAACCTGCAGCAATCAAAATTCCGATCATAATCAGGATTAGAATCCACGGCTCATCTGTCAGCGCAGTCATCGACGTCACAAAACCTTGCGGGACACCCATGATTGCCAAAGCTTCGGCCAATGGGGCAGAAAAAGCGATAATCGGTAGGATGATGCCGTTCACTTTCGCAGAGCTGATAAACATCGCAGGGAAATCCGCCAACCTGAGCGTTCCAAGGATAAAGCCCATAATGATTGTCACAACCACCGCCGTTGCACCCGCTTCAGTCGGCGTTAAACGTCCCGAGAAGATACCGTAAAAGATGATACCGGGAACAATAAATGCGTACCACCCGGACTTCAGCGAGACAAAAAGGTTGCTGAAATACTCGGCCATCGTAACATTTCCGCCGCCCTCGTAACCGTGAATCCGGTTAACGATGAGGTTGGTGATAAGTATAGAGGTCAGAATAGCCAAGCCGGGGATCAGTGCCGCCAAGAACAAGGTCGAGGCCGATATACCCAATACCAAACCAATGATGATGTAGGCGATGGATGGCGGGATTAGGATGCCAGTACAGGCACCAGCGGCCACCAGTGCACAAGCATAAGGGCGGGGATAGCCGCTTTCGACCAAACGATCGATCGTCATCCGACCAACAGCCGCAGCACCCGCCGCGTCTGAACCTGAGATCGCCGCGAACATACCACAAACAAGCACCGTTGCAGAACCGAAACCGCCTTTGGCGAATTGCGTCAACGCTTCGGCCACATCAAGGAATTTTCGACTAAGTCCGGTTCGCACCAAAACGTCACCCGTAAGGATAAAGAGCGGCACAGCCGTCAGTGCGAAAGCATCAATTCCCGTAAACAGGCTCTCACCGACCGCACTAAGCGGCAGGTCGCCGGACATCATCAGCATGATGATGGCAGCAGAACCAATCGAGGCCCAGACAGGCACGGCTAATGCAATCAAAACAACGAACAAGATCACGGGAACGAAGAAATCCCAACCCAAATCAACTGTTTGGCTAACTGTATTAAAAAGCATCAGGTATTTCCTTAGTCAAACAGTGTGCTGCCTTCGAAAACGGGCTTGCCGTCGCGAATATAACGCACGTCACGTATGAAAGACTGCACAAGCCGCAGCATCAGCAGACTGAACCCCAAAGGAACAGCCATCAGCGCCCAAACACGGGACACGCGTAAACCGTCAGTCACAGATCCAAATTTTGCTGAAACATGTACCGCTTCAAATGACCAATAAAATGCAATAATTGCGACAACAAACATCACGAGATCGCCAAATATATACAGCAGCGCTTTAGGTCGTGGCCCCAGGTAATGCATGATGACGTCGATCCGGATATGTACCCGTTCCTTGACGGCAACCGCCGCACCGACCCAAGCGAGGTAAATGAACGAATAACGTACAACCTCTTCGCCCCAGATTGAGGAATAAGAAAAGACCTCACGCCTCAGGACCTCGATCGCCATTGTCAAAACGAGCATGACGTAAAAGACCAAAAGTAGCCAACGCTCGGCGTTTTGATCAAGATTGCGCAAAAATTTCATGGTTCGCCTCTCTTTCGGTGACGCAAATCAGCGTCCAACCGCAAAGACCTCGGTAGATATATGAGAGTAACAGGCGCCCAGAGATATGGGCGCCTGTCTAAGCCAATTAAGCGTCGTGGACGTAGTAGCGGCCCATCGTGCCAGCTGCTTCTTCCAGTTTCGCAAATGTGTCCATGGAACCGGCTAGCTCAAGCTTGAAGCTATCCCATTCGGCGTTCTCATAACCACCAACAGACTTCCACTCAGCCAGTTGATCATCGCTCAGCGAATGGAACTCAACACCGGCTTTACGCAGCTCTGACATCGCGTAGTTACGCGCTGATGGAACTTTGGCAAGGTTCTGGTGACGGGTGATTTCAGACGCTTCCATGATGCCATCCTGAATATCGGCAGGCATCGAGTTAAACCACTCGAGGTTACACGAATAGACTTGGCTATCTGGCACAGCCTGCGTGAACGTTACGTGGCTCAGGATGTCTTTGAAGCCGAACACTTCTAGGGCACCAACAGATGGGTCAAGCGCGTCAGCAACACCCTGCTTAATCGCGGAAGGTGTTTCACCCCAAGCAACCGGCGTCGGGTTCGCACCTACCATACGGTAGTATTGCTGCAACATCGCAGAACCTGGGACACGGAATTTGACGCCTTCCAGATCACTTGGAACCAGAACCGGACCAGACCCGCCAGCACGAACAGCCACAACACGTGGGTCGATGTTGACGTAAAATAGTGGCTTAAAGCCAGCTGCTTCGACCTTCGGGTTTACTTCCTGCGCCCAAACGTCTGAATGGACTAGGTTGGTAAAGCGTTGGTTGGAGCCACACAAATATGGCATGTTGATCAAGTCAACGACCGATGCAAACGGTGCAAAATTCGACAACGAATGTTGTGCAGCTTGAATTGTGCCACCCTGAACTTTTTGCACAAGTGCGCCACCTGCGCCAAGCTGACCGCCGGGGGCCAATTTGACATAAACTTTACCATTGGTTGCGTTCTGGATGTTTTCTTTAAGGTCTAACTGCATGATTGGATATCCACGGGACGCGCCAAGCACATACGCTGTGGCGACGACCATAACGTGCTCTGCCGCTGCTTCGCGATCCCGCTCTTCATTGGCTGTCTGTGCCGTTGCAGCGCTGGACCAAAGCGTCCCTGCACCACCAGCAACCATAGCTGCGGTAAAGCTGCCTTTGCCTGCGAGTTTTAGAAAATTACGGCGCTCTGCCGATTTAAGATTATCAGTGGTCAATGTGTTGTCCTCCCTGGACGGTTTCATGCTGCGCTACTTTTTCGCGTCAGCTTCTTTTTTAAGAATTGCGATGACAAACAAGACTGCGACGCTGGTCAGCAACAGCATCTCGCCCACATCGTTCAGAAATGCCGAATTCGACGTAGACCCAAGGCCCACGTTCACAGCAAAAATCGCCAGTAATACAATCACTCCGATTAGCGGCATGTCGCGTATCCTCCCAGTCGCTCATCCGATTCTGATATAATGTAAGCCGTTACATTTCCAAAATGCAAGCCTTTACATACATGTCTTCAATTTTGGACTATGTACTGCCAGCCCTAATCGATAGTGTGGCAGAAAGTTTGACCAAGGACCCGCATGTCATTGAAACCCCATACCCCGACGCTCCATGATGTGGCAGCTGCCGCAGGCGTTTCCACGGCTACAGTGTCGCGCTGCCTAAACTTTCCTGATCAGGTTTCGGAAAGCACGCGCATCAATGTCATTTGTATAATTAATGACTTAGGGTATTCACCGAACTTCGGAGCCAAGGCCATGGCCGCGCGCCGGACCAATACTATCGGTGCCATTATTCCAACAATGGAAAACGCAATTTTCGCGCGTGGCTTACAAGCATTCCAAGAAGAACTGCGGCTGCACGGGTTCACTATGTTGGTGGCAAGCACGTCCTACTGCCCAAACATTGAAGAAGAACAAATTAGGTCTTTGGTTGCGCGCGGAGCGGATGCCCTGTTGCTGATTGGACACGAACGCGATCCTGAAATTTACCGTTTCCTTCAAACGCAGGGCGTTCCTGCCCTTGTGACGTGGGCGTTTACACCAGGATCAGTGCGGCCGTCGATTGGCTTCAACAACAGGGCCGCAATCTATGAAATGGCGACCGAAGTGATCAAGCTTGGCCATACCAAACTGGCGCTTATTTCGGCAGAAACGGCGATGAATGATCGCGCCAAGGCGCGCCATGTCGGGATTCAAAACGCGATGACTGATGCGGGTCTGAAGCCAAGTTCGCTGCAATTCATTGAGACAACTTACAATATTGAAGACGGCGCCAATGCTTTTGAAAAACTTATGAAATCAGATACTCGACCAACGGCTGTTTTTTGCGGCAATGACGTGCTGGCTGTTGGTGCGCTGCGATGTGCAAGAGAGATGAAAATCTCGGTGCCCGATGACGTGTCCATCATCGGTTTTGACGACATTGAACTCGCGCAGGTTGCCTATCCCGCATTGACGACTGTTCACGTACCTCATCGAGAGATGGGGCGACGTGCTGCGATTGCTTTGGCAAATTATGTGAAAGAAGGCACGCCAATCAAAGCGGTGGAGCTAAAAGCGAGACTGGTGTTTCGAGAGACGCTCGGGTCGGCGCGTAAAGATTTACCATAACGCGTTCCAGCCTTAGATCGCCGCCGAACGCCATTCGGCGAAAGCGGCGGCGCGGTTGGCCTTAAAGTTGGTCTTTTGTAGAGACAGCCCTAGAAGGCGGCAACCTGCGTTTGGTTGAGCATTCCAAGCACCACCTGTCGCAACAGGGCGCATCTCAAAAATATGAGATCCGACAACGGGACCCACCACTGCACTCGATAGTCGTATGGCGAGGCGAAGTTGATATCTCAATTGACCAGCTCTCGCCGGGGCTTTTGCGTGTTCCAGTTGTCTGTTTTCTATCCACTCCTCAGTGATTGCGATGAGCAGCGCCCATTTTTACAAATGGGGGGCCAAGTTTGGTGGAACGGACGCATTTTTGATTGCTGAGATGAAGGACATGGCTGAACAAAACTGGCGTCTCAAGAGGATGTATGCTGAGATAGGCATGCCTGAGACGATCTGCTGAAGGAGGCGCTCGGAAAAAAGCGATAGGGCCGTCTCGCCGCCGAGTTCCTCTCGGTGAATGTCCCATTCACCTGCCGGTCAGTGGATGGCGGTGAATGCAGTCATGCAGCGGGGTACAAGTATCGCGCTTGCCTGCCGCACCTTCCAAATTAGCGAGACCTGCTATCGGTACAGCCCAATCTTGAGTGACGAGAACGAGAAGATTGCAGATTGTCTGGAACGCTTGACTGAGAACAAGCGCACGTGCGGCTTTGGTTCATGTTTTTATATCTGCGCAACGTGCAGGGGCAAGCCAATAGAGCGCCAATGGTCCGAGAGACATTGGCGGCGCTGGAACCACAAACGCGTGCATCGGATGCTACTGCAAACTGGAGTTGAACCTGCAGATCTCGAGATCGTTGAAACCGAAAACTAACCCCAAAAGGGCGCCGGTTTTACGTGGCGCCCTTATCGTATTGTTTGGATTAAGACGCGGCTGCGACAGCGCGACCTGTCATCACCTTAACCAAATGCGCGCGGTACTCTGGGCTGCCATGCAGGTCAGCGATCAAGTTATCCGCGCTGACAGTCAGACCTGCGATTGCGACAGCAGAGAAATCAGCAGTCAGCGCGGCCTCGGCTTCTGCCCAGCGGTGCACACCCTCGTTTGACGCACCCGTGACCGCAACACGAACACCGCCTGCGAACTTCGCCACAAACACGCCCACAAGCGCGAAGCGCGATGCGGGTTGTACGAACTTTTGATAGTTGGCCTTTTCAGGAATTGGCATCGACACTGCCGTGACGATCTCGCCGTCGTCCAATGCGGTTGTGAACATGCCTTGGAAATAATCATCCGCCGCGATCGCGCGCGTGTTCGTGATGATGGTCGCACCCGATGCCAACGCCACCGCCGGATAACACGCAGACGGATCATTATTGGCCAATGAACCACTGATTGTGCCGCGATTGCGGACCGCCGGATCACCGATGTGGGACGCAAGGTCAGCCAACGCCGGATAGGTCAACCTGACTTCAGCCGCCACAGTCGCATGCGTCACAGCGCCACCAATGCGCAGGGTGTCGCCGTCATTGGCGATGCCTTGCAGGTCGGCGATATTGGTTAGCGATACCAGTTTGGACGGCGCTGCCAGCCGTTGCTTAAGCGTCGGGATTAGGGTTTGCCCGCCGCCTAGCGCCTGCGCGTCTTGATCCTTAAGTGCAGCGACCGCGTCGGCCACGGAAGTGGGTCGTTCGATGTCAAATGCATACATTGCTGCTCTCCTTATTGCGCATTGTTCATGGCCGTCCACACGCGGTGCGGTGTCATGGGCATGTCAATATGTGTGATGTTTTTGCCGCCAGATTGCATGGCGTCGATAACCGCATTCACGACCGTGGGTGGTGATCCGATTGCGCCGGCTTCGCCGCAACCTTTCGCGCCCAATGGGTTATGTGTGCAGATTGTGCTTTGGCTGTGATCGACCACATAGAACGGCAAATCATCGGCGCGCGGCATGGCATAATCCATGTAGCTGGCTGACAAAAGTTGTCCGTCATCGTCATAAGTGGTTTGTTCGACCAACGCTTGACCGATCCCTTGACCCAAGCCGCCGTGGACTTGACCCGTGACAATCATCGGGTTGATCACATTGCCGAAATCATCGACTGCGGTCATCCGGTCCACACGGACTTTGCCTGTTTCGGGGTCCACCTCGACCTCGCAGCAATATGCCCCTGATGGATAGGTAAAGTTGGCCGGATCATAGAATGCCGTTTCCTCTAGCCCCGGTTCGATCATGTCGATCGGATAGTCGTGCGGAATATAGGCCTTAAGCGCTACTTCACCAAAGCTAACCGATTTATTGGTGCCTTTGACGCTAAATGTGCCGTCACTAAAATCGACGTCACTCGCTTCAGCCTCAAGCATATGGGCCGCAATCTTTATAGCTTTGGCGATGATCTTTTCTGTGGCACGGACAACAGCAGACCCGCAAACTGCTAGCGAGCGCGATCCATAGGTCCCCATCCCAAATGGGATTTTCGACGTGTCGCCATGCACGATATCAATGCTAGCTGCATCAATACCAAGCATATTGGCGACGATCTGCGGGAACACAGTTTCATGGCCTTGGCCGTGGCTGTGTGCACCGACCATCACCGATAAGTTGCCCGTTGCGTTCACACGCACTGTGGCCGCGTCATACAGGCCGACACGCGCGCCCAGAATGCCCACAAGGTTTGACGGTGCGATGCCGCATGCCTCTACATAGGCGTTCACCCCAAAACCACGTAGCAGGCCCTTGGCCTCAGATTCAGCACGACGCGCCGCAAAGCCCGTTTTGTCAGACACTTTTTCCATCTGGTCCATCAGCGCGTCATAGTTGCCGCTGTCGTATTCCAGCCCTGCGGCGGATGCGAACGGGTACTGGTCCGGCTTGATAAAGTTTTGACGACGCAATTCAATCGGATCGCGTCCAATTTCACGCGCGGCCATATCGATGACACGTTCCAGCGAAAACGTGGCCTCTGGCCTGCCTGCGCCACGGTATGCGTCAACAGGGGCTGTGTTCGTGAACACAGTTTTCATGTTCACATAGACAAGCGGCACGGTGTAGTTGCCCGCCATCAATGTGCCGTGCAGGAACGTCGGCGTGACTGTGGAAAAGTTCGACAAATACGCGCCAACGTTGGCAAGGGTTTCGGTGCGGAACGCAAGGAAATTGCCCTTATCGTCTAGCGCCAACTCGATCTTGGTCACGTGATCACGACCATGGGCATCGGTTAAAAACGCCTCGCTACGATCAGACGTCCATTTAACAGTGCGACCCAGCTTTTTGGCCGCAGCCAGCACCAGCGCCTCTTCACCGTAGTGATAGATCTTGGACCCAAAACCACCACCCACATCGGGGGCAATCACGGTCAACTTATTTTCAGGAATACCCAACACAAACGCGCTAATCAAAAGCCGCGTCATGTGCGGGTTCTGGCTTGTGGTTTGTAGGGTGTAATCGCCGGTACCTGGGTTGTAATCACCGATAGAACAGCGTGGCTCTATTGCGTTTGGCACCAGACGGTTGTTCACCAATTCAAGCGTGGTGACGTGATGCGCGCCTTTGATGGCGGCGTCAGTGGCGGCGCGGTTATCTTCGATCCAGCCCCAGTCAAAACATTGGTTGGTGCCAATCTCGTCATGCACATAGTTGGTGCCCGCAAGTGCGTCTTTCATATTGATGACGGCGGCATGTTCTTCGATTTCGACCTCGAGCGCTTCGACCGCATCGCGACCTTGCGCCGCTGTTTCGGCAATCACGGCAGCATAAGCATCGCCGACATGGCGGACCTTACCATGAGCCAAAACGGGGCGCTTTGGCTCTTTCATCGGCTCACCGTCGCGGCTGTTTATCAGCCAGCCCGCAGGGTTACCGCCGACCTCGACAAAATCTTCGCCAGTAAAAATCGCAAGCACACCGGGCATGGTGGCGGCGACGTCAGTGTTGATCGATTTGATCGTACCATTGGCCACGTTCGAGCGGGCAAACACAGCCGCACACTCGCCGTAGGCTTTGATATCGTCGCTATAACGACCACGACCAGTTAAAAAACGTACATCTTCGCGGCGCACTGTTGCGGCGCCAATTCCATCATCTTTAGGCATTGTTATTCCTCCCTAAGGGGCAGTTGATTTCTATGAAATCAATTGTTCAGCAGCAATCGAAGACACATCTTGACCGGACGCAGCCATGATCGCTTTCACGATGTTGTGGTAGCCGGTGCAGCGGCAAATGTTGCCTTCCAGGTAGGTGCGTACCTCGGCCTCGGTTGGCTTGGGGTTTTCTTTCAACAGGCTTGCTGTCGTCATCACCATACCGGGCGTGCAAAATCCGCACTGCAATCCATGGTGGTCTTGGAAGGCTTGTTGGATCACATTCAGCGAGCCGTCGGCGTTTGCTTGGCCTTCGATGGTGGACACCTCGGCGCCTTGAGCCTCAATTGCGAACATTGTGCAGGACTTCACGGCCTTGCCGTTCACATGCACAACACAAGCCCCGCATTGCGACGTGTCACAACCTATATGTGTGCCAGTCAGTCGCAGATCGTCACGCAAAAGCGTCGACAGCAACGTGCGACCCTCCACGGTCTCGGAAACGGATTTTCCGTTTACTGTCATGGTAACTGTCGTCATCATGTTTTCCTCCCTAGAAACTCATACGCCAGCTTAGCCGCGAAAACTGCCATTGGGCTACTCATTTTTTCTGTAATTCTAGGGAGGTGCTGCTGTATAGGCACGCTCAGAGCAAAACCGTTGAGACGGGCAGGGTGAGCAATTTGCGTCGTGGGATGACAAAATATGGACCTGTTTGTTACTTTAAGACGAGCCCTGAGGTCGTCCGTTTACCGGTGATGATGTATGTTCGCTTTCCGCTTTAGCTTTGGAACGTGGAGGATCTTTTGCACGAACGCGGCATCGACATCAGCCACGAAACGGCTCGATATTGGTGGAACCGTTTTGGCCCGATGTTCACTGCAGAAATCAGCCTAAAACGGGTGCAGCAGATGCGGTCGTACTCAAATTGGCAGTGGCATCGGGACGAAATGTTCGCGAAGATCAACGGCGAGACGCATTATTTTTGGCGGGCTATTGATCACGAAGGTGAGGTGCTTGAAAGCTATGTCAGCAAGCGCAGCGGCCGCAAAGCGGCCTTTCGTGCATGCCGCGGCATTTTATCGGCCTGAAACTTCGGTGTGCTGACAAACCTGAAGTTCGGCAGACAAAATGAACTTTCTATAACTTTGATCGAATTGAGCTCAAGCTATTGGCGTAGGTGCAGCGTACATGAACTCCGCCACATCGGTTTGGAGTTTGTCCCAATCTGTGAACTCGCGCACACCGTCGACAAGGTCCACATTGCGTCCATCTAGCGCAACATGATGGACGACTTGGTTCTCAAAGTAACCATAGCTACTTGTCCGGACACCACCTGCGGTCAACGCCCTAAAGTCCAGTTCAAATTTGGTTCGCATCTCCATCTCCTTCAAGTATTCCTGAGCTTCTGCCATACCTTTAGGAAAAGCTGCCTTGAGGCTGACCGAGATGAGCAGTGTCTGACGAGATTTCAATTCGTGAAGGCCTGCAGCACTCAAGACTTCAAAATTCTTCGGGTGCCGTCCTTCACGCACTGGTGCCGCCAAAATTACTGTGTCGATTTTATCAAAAGACAGAGGCGCCAAACGGTTTTCGGTGTTGAACGACCGAACGCTATGGCCTGCTGCTCTTATCTGCTGATCCACGCGCTAAACGATCTTGCCGGTCTGTCCTTCGACAGTCTCGAATAGAATGAGAAATTCCATAGCTGTTCCTTTTCAATACCTGAGCGAATGGTGCTCATTTCTAAGAAAATATACGAACTTGTCACCACCTTTTAAATCTTAAGGTTGTGCAGCATTGCTCTAGATCAAATTGAACTGATTTTATTCTTTGCTGACCTTTGCCGCTCCGCAGCGTCGCCATTATCAACAATATGATGAGCGTCAGACACGGCCCAAATCTGCCGTTCGTCGGGCTTATTGACGCTGCAGTGCAGCTTCCCCAAACCGGACGTTGGCAATGGAGCGCAGTATTTTGATCGATTTGTGTTCCTCATTGTTGACAGAGCGGCATTCACTTGTCGTGCCTTCATGCAGACAACATCAAAACCTTCAATGGTCAGGCCAAAGAAAAGGTGCTGGCTCATCGCACCCGCTTCAAAACCAACACGTTCAATCGGATGTGGAAATTCCACAAGGCATTCAGCGATATCACTGACTATGCAAGGCACTTCTCGCTCGAACAGCACCGTTCCCTTGCCATCCACAGTGTAAAGAGCACAGAATCGCAACAACACATCTAGTCTGACATAACATTCCATCATCTATCTCCCTTGTTCACAGCTATTCTGTGATCTTAATGGGAGCTTGGCCTAAAAGCGAAAGGCTGCCCAATTACGAATGCTTTCTGCCCTTATTGAACGTCTTGCACCGCAACTTCAGCCATTTTTAAAATTGCCTTGCGTGTGCTGGCAACAGCAATAAAGCGTCCGTTGTGGCAGAATTTGGCGCCTTTTACTCCGCTCGCATCCTCGAGAGCGTTGTCCGTAAGACCGGCCCAAGCGGCTGGCAGATCGGCGCGTTGGTCGAAGGTATCATTTGACAACTTGATGCCATTTAAGGTCCAATCAGCGCCGCGCGGATGGATCACGAATAGCATGTGGTCGGCCTCTGCCAATTCAAGCGCGGAACGGTAAGGCATACCCATGGGAAGCTCGAGTATCGGCGATGTTCCTGCTTTTGCGATTGCATCGATAACGATGCTCTGTGCCCGGAATTTTGCTGCAAAATTGTGGATTTGGGCTTCAACAAAGCTCCGCGCGATGGGTAAGGCTTTCATGAATGCATCATCGTCAGCTGTTGGCGACATATCGTCAAATACCGGCTTCAAGCTCCCCAAAAGCGAGGGCAAGGTCAGTATCGACAGTGGTCCCGCAACGGACGGTTCCATTGTGCCGTTGTCCAGCAGGTCAATCGGCAGCACAAATCTGGTGTCAAACTGGGTATGGATGGCCTCGACGTCACCCGCAGGCACGTCGATGTCCGTCAGATACGTGCGCCCATAGTGCGCCCAGATCAGACCAAAGGAGCTGAACGGTTGGCCATCTTCGCGCAGCGGGCTGGGATGTTGGTGGTGGTCAAAAATCTGCTGCTCCGTATCATAGGCACCTCCGACATCGTAAATGATCTTATCAATTGCTGGGGTGACCCATTGCCGCTCTCGACTGCGTAGCAACTCTGCCTGTGGGAACAGACGCGTGAGCACCACGGATGACAACAGCTCGTCGGCATGAAAGCCGCCAGAATGAGTGACAAGATGCTTGATGATCATTGGCGGGTTCCTACGGCTCGTTAAATGAAAGAGGCAACCAGCTCGATCGCCCTTAGAAAGATGTAGAAGACCGTTTGTCAAAGGAATGCGACCAGATCAAGGTTTAGATTGCAGAAAAGCGAATACGCACCAATCAGTGTTGTCCTGTCCCCCTTTCGTGCCGCAATGGAGGTATACTTGGCACGTCCGAAGTTGCGTTCTGAGAACCACAAGACTGGGACGCGTGCGCAACTTGAACTCCATCTCAAAGACTGGATGCGCCTGCCGCTTGATGAGATCAGCAAGGCGATGGTGGTGCGTCGCCATCAAGAAATGTCCAGATCGCCGTCGGCTGCCAATCATGTGCTTCGTAACTTTCGAGCAATCTACAACCACGCCCGCCAGACGTGTGATCTGGCAGAATGTCCGACCATGGCGATCGAATGGTTTGAAGATAAACCGGACGGGCGGATTATCGATGACCTGAACGAT
>Ga0209712_10002050_pt1 | contig 16858 bp, 5 predicted proteins | sample ArcOceMetagenome_FD_187443 | JGI IMG/M metagenome (GOLD analysis project Ga0209712, IMG submission 187443) | Marine eukaryotic phytoplankton communities from Arctic Ocean - Arctic Ocean - Greenland ARC118M Metagenome (SPAdes) (version 2) | ecosystem: Environmental > Aquatic > Marine > Oceanic...
CAAGAATTATCTGAGCATGTTACCCGGCCACGAGGAATTAGCATGGTGGCTTCTCCGCTGGGTACACTCCCGCGCAGACCTTACCCTGTGCACCTCGCCGCAAATGAAGGAAGAACTCACGGCCAATGGTGTGCCCAGGGTAGACGTGTGGAGGAAGGGAATTGACACTGTGCGTTTCAATCCTGAATTCAAAACGGATGATATGAGAATGAAAATGACGGATGGAAATCCGGATGATTTCCTCATGGTGTATGTTGGAAGGCTCGGGGCTGAGAAGAGGTTGATGGATATCAAACCTGTTTTGGAGAGGATGCCGAATGCTCGTTTGTGTATTGTGGGAGGTGGACCACAAGCGGAAGAATTGCAAGAGCATTTTAAAGGAACGAATACGGTTTTCACTGGACAATTGAGTGGGGATGAGTTGAGTGCTTCCTTTGCTTCTGCTGATGCATTTATAATGCCGAGTGATTCAGAGACGCTTGGATTTGTTGTTTTGGAGAGTATGGCGAGTGGTGTTCCAGTTGTGGGATGCGCTGCAGGAGGAATTTTGAACTTGATCCATGAAGGAGTTGACGGATACCTTGTTAAGCCTGGTGATACGGATGGATATGTAGAGGCATTGAATAAAATGAGTGATGCAAGTTTGAGAGAAACCATGGGTAAAAATGCTCGTGCGGAGGCTGAGAAGTGGAGTTGGGAAGCAGCTACAAGTGTTTTGAGAAATATTCAATATGAAAAGGCTATCGTGAACTTCCATTCCAGAGCCTTTAATGGATTTGGAAGGCCTGGAACACATTACATGTTTAGATTGCTCAAGTGGAGAATCAAGCATGTTCTTCACAAGCTCGGGCTTGGATCTAAGCCTCGATCGGACGAGCCTGAGTTGGCCTAATTCGCGACAAGAGCTTTGTCGTGTACATATTACAACCGAAAATAAGATTTTATGGATGGGACGTAGGCATTGCAAATTGTGTGTATCCATGGAACCAATTCCTTTTAAAACAGGATTATAATTACAAGTAAACTATTTTTATTCTATGGAAGGTGTTCAGTATGGTGCCGATATACATACTATACGGTACTTCTCTTGATGGCACAATATACAATATTCAATGTACACATTATCTTCAATATTGAAGAGTATTTTCCTCAAGATAAATGAGGCTTCGTACTTTCCCTGCGTGATGCCCTCGGAAACAAAACATCACTTCGGCAGCAGGGACATGATGGATGTGAAATCAGCCATTGCTTGTAACATATCGAGTGAAATTCGTGTGAGCAGCTCGTTGACCTGGATACGCTTTCTTTTGGCTCTACGAAATAAGCGAGAAAAGAAAGTCATGTGTGAGTGAGATAATTGAAACGTTCCAAGTTCCAAGTGAATATAGAGATACGTGCGTACGTGCGTACATGCGGTACCATGATGATAATATGCAATCCCCAATCACAATATGGTCATTCTTACCGAAAGATCCAAGGCATATTGCACATTCACCATCACTGTCACAGGATGCACTTGCTTTAGCTTTATATCTTCTCGTCACCAAAACGCGGTCAAAAAAGACACGTTCATTATGCACCTTCCTCTGAAAGAACTCTGAAAAGGCTAGTACTGTGAAGACGAAAATCCCATAGCCGCAAATAGTAGTCACATACAGAGCAGCAAAGACAGTTGGTGGATGATTCATTGTCTGATGGATGATTCTGCTTTGTAGGTTCACAAAGGAGGAAGGGAGGATGTCGAGGGTGGTGATGATGTGCATTGTTCTTTCTATCAATGTATTCATAATAATGGCAATACAGTACAATAGGGGTTGCAGTTGTGATGGAATGGGTATCTGGTGATGCGCGTTCGAAGAAATATCGGAACTATGAAGAAAATGAGGCTGACATCGGGTTCGCAAATGTCAATCTCTCAGTCACACCGTTGTTTTGGAGAATTCTTTCAGCTTCCCAGACACCTTTGGAGAAATACTAAAATCCGTAGTTCCTTGGATTTCTTTACTCCCTTGCAATTGCATAAGCAGCTTACTTGAGGGTGCGCAATGGCATACCGGTACATATTCAATATCAAGTCTCTTTCAGGATAGAGATGATTTGAATGAAAATAAGAAAGAAGGCAATTTTTGAAATTTCGGTCTTGCACATTATGGTTTGCGCGAACTAATAGACTGTGACTTTAAAATGGCCACATCTCATTCAATTTCAAACTTCAAACGGATACTAGTAGAAACACGAACCGTACAACAAGCAGTACTAGTAATCCGTAATCCATCAATCACAATCACCTCACTACTAAACATCGAAGCACATTGAACAGTCTGTCTCATTATCTATTCCAAAATGTCAATGGAATCCTCGGATCTGCTTTCAGAGGGAACACAAAGTGATGGAGAAGGCGTTGGCGTTGGCATTGGCATTAGCGGGAAGAAACCATTTTCGTTCCACCAATATCTAGATGAAGTTGCAGGAAGCGATGTTGGATCCGATGATTCTGATGGTGATGGCGATGGTGACGTTTTGATGCCTACTGAATCTGGGCTTAGCTACGATAATGAAAATGATAATTCTCTTTCCATGGAAGATGCAGAAGAACAAGAACAAGTAGAAGCCATCGTTGACGTTGACGTTGATATCGGTATGAGGAGGAGTGCGGAGAACAAATGTATTAATACTGTTCCAGAGAGAGATCGTTTTGATATTGTGGAGGCGTTATCCATGGAAGAAGTTGAAATTGTAAGGAATAAAACAGACGAAGATGATATCGCTGCAAATGACAGTGGCAACGACAATGATAAATCTGTATCAGCATATGCATATAGTAGACCTGAATCTGCATCTGGCAAAATATCTGCAAATTATCCCAATGACAATAAAGATGCCGAAATCGAAACCGACATGGACGTCCAAATGACGGACTATAAATTACCTGTACCATCTAGTCCACCACCTAAAATTTTGCCCAGTTTATCCAAGGAGGAAATTGAGATTATCAACGTAAACCAAAACCAAAACCTCAACACTGATGAACCTAAATCCATGGAAACAGATAGCACAGTCACAGTCACAGATACAGTAATCAATACAGCAGGTACAATTTCAGGCATTAACATGTACTCTCCCCCACGTGTGTATTCAACAAGTGCTGTTGCTGCGGCTAACATTAATAGTCCTGCCAGTACCCTTTCGCAAAAAACAGCAACACCGCCATCGTCCATTAAAAGAGTACGAATGTCACCATTTGCCAAAACTACTCCCTCCAAAAGAGCAATGGCAACCCCTCCTAGACGAAGCAATAATAACAACAACAAGCAATCTCAGCAATCTCCCTCTCGAGAGTCACAGTCAAAGAGACCCAAGATTATCAGTCCATTTAGTCCCAGAGCGAGGAAAATGAGGATGAAACAACCTAGTACAGTCGCAGGGCAACAAGTGGAATTCTCATCTCAAGTAAAGTGGAGTATGGCTCCAAGTCGGAAAGTATCCATTCTCGTCAATGTTTCACCGCATATTGATGCTACTGTATCCAATAATGATGAAGAAAATACGCTTTGTTTATATCCCAATGTTGCATTTGATGAACAAGGGCAGGGGGGGATCAGCGGTAATGCATCATTGGGATATAATAGTCCAGCGAGGTCAATTCGATCTTCTTATTCTGTCACTTCTCAATCGTCTATTTTGAATAAAGCTGGGCCGGGGCAGGAGCTTATTCTTGTGAATCCGAGTGCTTTTGGAGATATGATTCCCACTTCCATCACGGTGGAGACTGCACGAGTGGTGCAGCAGTTTAGTCATATTGCAAGTGAAGATTGGGTAAGGAAATTCAAATTTGATGAAGTTTGTTGGCCAGATGTCAAACAGTTGGTGGGGATCAAGAAACAGAATACGAATGCCACCATGGATGATATTAGCAGAGCTACTGTTGCAGACGTGATCAATGGTAAAAGTGCAGTTTTGTTTGGATATGGAGTTCACCTTAGTGGAAGGCTGGAGTCCATGTTTGGATCTATCGCAGGAAAGGGCATTGATCCGTTGAGTACCATTGGAGGTCGTAAGTCCATTGGTCTTGAGCTGGGTTTATTGGGTTTGATCGTGTCTAAACTGTTGGATAAGCAAAAGATTGAAATGAAACAAATGACATTCAAAGTATCTATTGTGGAGATTCTAGATGAAGATGTCATTCGAGATTTACTTCAGAAGCCACCGTCCAGTGCATCAAGAGTTGTTGAAAAATCAATTAGAATTCGTCATCCGGATAATAAAGGTGCCATCATTGAAAATGCAATTGAATTGCAAATTAAAACTTTGGCAGAGGTAAAAAAGGCTGTGAAACGGGCATTCCACTCCAAGTATAATATTCGGGAGAGAAAAATGGTTGGTGGACGTGGACACATTGTTGCCACTGTGCATGTTTTCCCAGATGGCGAAAAGATACCTCAAAAGGGTGGAAGAAAGAATTACAGTTATCCATTAATACAGTTGGTGGATCTAGCATGCGCAGAATCTGAGCAAATGGAGCAAGAGAAAGCGTCTGGTCGATCCAAGATACAAATGACTAGGGTGCAAAACAGAAGACTTGGTTGTATTCGGCAATCAATGGCGGGTCTGGGTGCCATTCTCCGACGTATGGTAGCTGCCGAAGTTCTCAATCTGCCGCAGTCAAGCATGTATCGTGCCTGCACTTTGACCAAACTGGTACAGAGAGCATTGGACAATGGAAAAAGTCGGGGAATCATGATCAGTACTGTTTGTCCTCGAAAAGAATCTTATAAACAGACATTGCATGCATTGACTTTCATGCATCGCCTCCTTGTGAAGCCCACCACAACTGCAGAGAGTCCTTTCGAGAACAAGGTTGATGAATTTGATGGTCATTCATTTGGAGGGCATCTTTTTTTCTCTCCTGGAGATCAATCCATCGCACACTCTGTGGCACACTCGGTAGCTTCTTCGGTGGCATCCGAGGCAATTAGATCCGAATTTGTGCATGCGAAAGGAACCAGAGCATTTATGAAGAGTCTCACCACAGATCCGAGGCAAAGGTTGGCAACATTAATGTCGCCGAAAGAGAGCCCGAGTTTTGTTGGATCTCATGCTGGGCTTCCAATGACGGAAATCACCACCATTAATGAATTAGACAATGATGCTGGTGATGATGTCGACGCGAAACTGTCAGAAAGCATTCAAGATTCAACCTCTGCCCATCCTGATTTTGAATCGTTAGATTCATCTGTTGTTGAGAAGGAGGCTGACCTTAGTCATGGTAGGCTTTCGGCACTTTCGGATGAATTGACGTTCGGGGGAAGTCGAGATGGAACATTCGACAACAGTCTGCATTCAGAACCAGAAAGTGCGACAGAGAAGCCAACAACGTTTGACAAAGTCCTTGATCAGCTTGACGAAATCGATGCTTATAGTGAAGATGATGACAGTGATTATCTTGTCAGCGAAGAGGGCAGTGTTGAGAGTCTACAACCAATCGATACATCAAATACCTCCGATGTAGACGAAGAAAAGGATAAAGCCGTTGATGTTTTGCAAAAGGGAAAGGAACCTGAAGGTGAAATATACGAACCTCAACCTGTCCCGTATTCGAGACCTGCAGAACCTCTTGTGAATACTAGTGTTCTCGATCAAGAGTCTCAAAAAGATCAGAGTGTACTAGACACAGAGGATCCAATTGAAACTGAAGTCCCCCCACGTCCAGATCCAAGCGGTCAAATTGCCGACGAATTACCAGATCAAAGCACTTCGCGGGTCTACCAAGCTCGTCAAACGCCAATACAACCAACTGTTGGTGAAGACAGGTCGGGTGGAGGAGGGCATTCGGAAGAAGAAAGTTATGGCAGATTTCCGGATGACGATGAATTCACGCAATCACAGGTGTCAACTCTGACACCATACGATATTATGACGAGAGATGATGAATCTGAATCACACCGAAGCGAGGACGATGATAATTCCATGAGTTCAGAGGAGTCATTTCCGAGAAACTCGTCGCGTGGCGATGATGGTGACGACGAATCATTCCCAAGATGTGACGATAATGATGTAGCAAGTGATGCATCATTTCAACGTGGCAATGACGAGGCGTCCTCTGAGATTGAGCGGGAAACAAATATAGATATGCCCAGGGGGGGAAGTGAAGAGATCCCATTGAATAAAAGTGAGACAGGAGCCCTTTTACCAGAAGATAGGTCACGGTCCTCTTCAACATCCAGTCGCAGCAAAGAGCATGTAGGAGATACTATAGGCGCCAGATACGAATACCCACCTGATGATTTACTGCCAAGTGATGCTGATGTCTCTTCCTTAAATGATTTTGGTGAGGGATGTTTACAAGATGAAAAGGAAATAAACGACTCTCGCGTTTCTGCCTCTCGTGGAAGGGTCTCTGTGACAGAGTCAAGTCGCGCGAGAATAGATCCAGATGCATTCTACGAGGCCGATGTTTACGAGCAAAAGGTTTCTGTACGCGAGTTGCATAATCAAAGTCCTGCTCGGTTGCCAAAGAACGATATTATTTCAGAATCTACGAGTATCAAGAATCAAAGTCGACAAACTGCTTCTGCAATATTAAGTGATTATCTCTTTGACGATTCCCCTGATAGCAGTCAAGACGAAGATACGAAGTCACCCCCAAGCTGGACTCGTGAGGATGTCGATTCTCCCATTCGTGCGTCGGATAGAACTACTGTTCGCGCTTATGAGGAAGGGCCGCAGAAAGTGGACATTGCAACTGACGCAAGACTTTTCGAAGATAGTGATCAGTACGCAGACAATATAGATGTTGGCGATAATAGAAGAAAGCAACCTTCTGTCAGTATGCGAGATAATAGACACGGTGCAACTACAGAGCCCCCATTTCGAGATGAAAGCTATCCAGGCGTAAATGTCGGTACAGGTGCTGTTGATTTAGACACAAAAGAGCAATCTGGACGTATTCCGGTCAATACGGGGCTTGAAAGCTCGCTCAGTGTTGATCCCATTGTTGTTCTTAGAAATGTCAACGAGAATGAACCGACTGGAAGCTTTCCAGCAAATCAGCCTGGTAATTCTCAGCTTCGTAACGATGATTCTAGTTCTCCTTGCGACGACGATATTAACCAAAGTGCATTTCGTGAAATTGCAACTGAAACTAGTCGAAAGACCCAAAATACTGATAGTGTGTTGCCATTTAAAGGTGCACGAGTTCAGTCCACAACTCATGGTATTGCACAGCCGAGTGCGATCATAAAGTCTAACCAGACTCCTCAAGGGAACGAGAGAGATGAAGAGTTGCTTTGTGAAAGCGATGGAAGTCAGTCAACGGGTCCTTCTGAAGATCAAGACAAAATAATTCTTATTACTCGTCAGGAAAATAGAATAGAAACTGAAACGAGAAACAGAGGCCTAAGAGAAGACAGATCTTCTGTTGGTCAAAACATTGGTGCCGCAAGTCCTGTACAACCTTACAGAGGCCAATCTAGCATGAGGTATGTGAGCCCAGTTGAGGCAGCGAAAGGTAGTGATCATATGCTATCTCCTCAAGACGAAGGAAATGCGGCTTCTTTTGATAGACCAGGTCCAGTGATTAGTTCTTCTGTTCAGACAGATGGAGATGCAGCTGATGTAGGTCGCGTGAGCGAGCTTGGAGGTCGAGGTGGAGATGTTTTTGATATGGGCTCCTCTAACCCTGTTGAAGGAGGAGGAGGAGGAACTCGTGATCATATGCTATCTCCTCAAGACGAAGGAAATGCGGCTTCTTTTGATAGACCAGGTCCAGTGACTAGTTCTTCTGTTCAGACAGATGGAGATGCAGCTGATGTAGGTCGCGTGAGCGAGCTTGGAGGTCGAGGTCGAGATACTGCCTCAGATGCTAGACCTGATTTGGCATCTAGGTCTGAACAGATTCTTGATGTGGGCACTTCTGGATTGAGGTACGATAACCCTGTTGAAGGAGGAGGAACTCCTGATCAAATGATACTTCCTCAAGACGAAAGAAATACAACTTCTGTTCAGACAGATGGAGATGCAGCTGATATAGGTCGTGTGAGCGAGCTCGGAGCTCGTGGTGGAGATATTTTTGATGCGGGTTCGTCTGTCATGAGGAATGAGAGCCCTGTTGAGGCACAAGGAGCTAGTGATCAAATGCTTTCACTTCAAAACGACAGTATTGCACCTTCTATTCTCATACCAGGTTCATTCACTAGTCTTTCCAATGAGACTGATAGAGGTGCAGCCTACGCAGGTCGCGAGAGCGAGCTCGGAGCTCAAGGTGGAGAAACTACTTCAGATGATCGACCTATCCTGGTATCTAGGTCTGGACCGATTCTAGATGGAGGTTCATCTGCCATGGGATATGAACGCGCTGTCGAGGCACACGGAGCAAGTGATCATATACTATCTCCTTCAGACGAAAGAACTACTGTTTCTGTTCACAGTCCAGGTCCAGTGACTAGTTTTTCTAGTCGGACAGATAGAGATACAGGCGGCATAGGAAGGCAGCTTGAAGCTCGAGGTGGAGATACTGGTTCAGACGATGGACCTGGGTTGGGCCCTGATTCTGCACGTCATGGTAAAGATGAAGTTTATGCGAGTTACAAGGACCTTCATGAAGGCGACACATCTGCTAATCTCCCTTGCGAACAAACACGAGTTATTACCGATAGTTTTCAGAGTGACAGAGATGGAGGAAATATGAGCCACGATCACCAGTTTCCTCAGTTGTGTGAAGAAAGTCAACTTTCTCACGATATTGAAAGATCAACCCTGCCTTTTCCTTCCGCTAACCAACCATATAATGTAGGTGCCTATCCTAGCCATAACGACGCAGATGAAACTGAATTGGAGTATGAGAAACTTCCTGAAGTTGATAGGCTAAATGATCAGGATTCCTCAAAGCTTTCTGCCGATTTATCGGCGTCGACACCCGTAGATCACATGGATGACTTTGACCACTTATCAGAAGGTCCATCTGGAAATGATTCTTTATCTTCTAATATTTCAAGTGAGGTTGGTTCTGTGAGTCAACACCACGAATTGCTTGAACAGGCCAAAAGGGTTCCAGTGACAGAATCTCTTGTAAGTTCGGTGGCAAATTTGAGCGAGCAAGTTGAAGACCAATTGAATGAGTTTGACGAGCAAATCTTGACTGATCCTACTGGCGACAGAGAACGGGGTGATACTCAAGAATGTGTTTCAAAGACAAAAGTCACCAAAAGAGAAGTGTATTTAGAGTCTCCCTCCAGAACAGTAAAGAAATCTGTGGTACACACGGCAAAATCGCTTGTTAGTCGTTCTGATGCACTGCGAGCATACTCTCCAGATGGTAAAATTGACCCGAGAAAGAGTCTTGAAACTTACAAAACGATGTTGATGGAAAGTCTCAAGGCGCTGGATGGTGAAATGGAAGGTTCGTCGATAGGTGGTCTTTCTTCTGATGGCGACGATTATGATGAGCGTGAGACGTCCTTCGGTTCTGCCGTATCCTCAAAATTTAAGTCATACTCAGCGGGCATAACAACTCAAGACGATCTTGCATATCCTGCCTCTGATGAGAGCAGCAATGATGGTGACAGCCTTACCTTTGATCCGGTACCTTCCGAAGAATTCCAGAGTGATATCGATAATATTTCCTCTCAGAAACGAAGCACACATGAACGACCAAGTCGAACCGAGATTTCTCCCACTATTCGATCAGAAATTAAGATATTACAGGAATCTCTGAAGCAATGTGTTGACAGTACTAATGAGTCTGAACTGATCACAGAACTTGCAGAGGACAATTTTGATATTGCTGAAACTTTTAATTCTGATGAAGAGCCGATTGTGGGGACAATAAAGCGATTGACTTCACAAACTGAAGCACTCCAATCGTTTATCAACTCTACTATGGATCAACTTCAGGAATCCCGTTCGGCTGAACGCTCCAAACAAGAAGAAGTTGCGGAGACAAACTTGAGACTAGAAGAGACCCTTGACGAAATACAGTCTCTAAGGTCATCCAATAGAGTTTCAATTGATCAGATAAAACAAGATCATGAGGATGCTTTGAATGAAGCCAAGGAAAAGGAAATTAAACAAAGTTCCGACATGAAGGCTAGTGTTGAATCTGCGGCTCGTGAAGAGATGGAAAGCAATTTGAGAAGTTCTTTGGCTTCGGAGCAAGAAGAAAAAGAGCTGCTAAAGTCGTCCATTTCTGCTTTGAAACAAGAGATCGAGGACATGGAGAATTATCGTGTTTCGTCAAGTGAAGAACACCAAAGATTGGTGCAGCTACATAGCAACGAAGTATCATCTTTAGTTGAAGCATTAGACAAGAATGACGTGGAAAAAGAATCTCAATCATCACAGCTTCGCAATCTAGTTCAAGAACTGCAGACCCAACTTCAGGATCAAAAATCGGGAAGACATAGATTGGAGAGTTCGCTTGAATCCGAGAAAGCTATATCTACCAATGTTACTGAAAGACTGGATTCTGAACGTAAAACCCAGGTTGCCCTGAAAGACGAGATAAAAACGTTGGAGTCACGCCTAGCAGATGAAATCATTGCGAACAAGGATGCCTCATTGAACCTTAAAGGTCGCTACGAAGAAAACAATCGTACGTTGAAGCATACGCTCGAAGAGCAAACCAAAACGCTGCAGAAACGTTTGGATGCTGAAGAGAGGCAGAAAGACGACCTTGAAGATAGGCTGACAGACGAAGTGAACTCATTACAACACATTCTTGAGAGCAAAACAAAACAAAATGCTGATCTTAAGGATTCTATGATTTCCTTGCGGTCTGAGTTTGAAGAGCGGATGAAATGTGAAGGAGGTGACAAGCAAACTTTACACAGTGATATTAACATCCTACGGGAGCGAGTTGCTAATGAACTAGCGGCTAAACATGAATTGGAAGCATCTCTATTGTCAGAAATCTCGAAAGTAAAAAGCTCGCTTGATGGAAACGTGAAATCAAATAAGAGGTTGCAGAATGAAATGGAGGAACGTTTGAAATCTGAAAGGAGCGAGAGGTCAGCTTTGGGTGACAAAATTCTTTCTCTACACGAGTCGCTGGAAAGAGAGCGACGGGAGAAGAAGGAGACTGTTGCTAGATTCACCACTGATCTATTGATTTTAGAGGGTGATTTGAACTCACGCAACAATGCGTGCGCAAAGTTAGAGGAGGTATTGAAATCTATGAGATCTGAGCACAACAAGCGCTTGGAATCAGAGAGGAACAAAACAAATAAGCTATCTGAAAAGGTTGACGAACTTGAAGAATCGCTCAAAATTTCAGAAGCTCAGGGGCATCTTTCCATAGAGAACTCAAAAATGCGTATTGCGGAGTTGCAGGATGACTTGATTGAAAATAATATGATGAATTCAGAGCTTAAAGATCTTCTTGAGGATACGAGAAGTCAGTACGAAGAAGAATCAGATTTGCGTACGAATCTCGACCAGAAGGTCCAGGATCTGGAAGAACGCTTGAGCCATGAAACATTAGACAAAGACGAGATCCAAGCAGAATTGATGCAGAAAGTAAATGCTCTGGAAGAAAGTCTCAAGATCAAAGAAGAGGACGAATTATTCATGAAGAACGAATATGGAGATCGCCTTAAGTTAGAAGGAATCGAGAAAGCTTCCCTTGAAGATGAAATTCACACTTTACAGGAACGTTTGCAAGAGGAGGCGCAAGATAGAGACGATATCGAAGCACAATTGACGAACAAAGTAGTAAGGATGAAAGATGATCTCGCTACAAACAAGAGATGTACTGATGATTTGAGTAATGATCTAGAGGAGGCTAGACAAGGCTTAGAGTCAACGATGCAACTATTGGATTCTGAAAAAAATACGACGACTTCTCTCGAACAAAACAATGTTTTGCTACGGGAACAAATCGATGAAGATTCAAAGGTAATTGGACAGCTGAAAGAAAGCCTGTCTGATCACCAACTCGTCCAGGAAGAAGAGCTTGAAAAGAAGTCACAAGTAATCAAGGAACTGTCAAATCAATTGTCTGATTTTGAGCAAAAGCTGGCCGAGTTGAACTCTCGCTTAACGTCCGAACGCAACGAGAAGAATTCACTTGCAAGCGTACTTTCAGCTATGCAGCTTCATCTTGACAAAGAGTTAAAGGGAAGGCAAGAGCAAGAGGATTTGCTAAAGCAGAGTATAGATGCGCTAAAAAACGAGATGAAGGAAAATTTGAAAGAAAACAGTACTCTTTCTCAAGAAGTGGAGTCTCTCAAGAAAAAGCACGATCATCTGCAAGGCAAACTAGTGAACGACTTTACGGAGCGAATGCAGGAAAAGGCATCATCAGATACTCAAATCTCATCTTTGGAGATAGAATTGAATGACCGAGCTGATCAACTTGATGATCTGAACGAAACTCTTGATAGGATGCGTGGTGAAAACGAACGGCTGAAAGATCATTTGGAAGTGGAGATCGGGAAATTGACTTCAGAGCTCACTGAACGAATGAAAGAGAAAGCAAAATACGAAGCTGCTGCTGCGACTCTTGAAGCTATGTTAGAAGAATCCAATCAGGAGCGGGATACTTTACGAGACGATCTATCCACTAAAAGACAAATATTTGTCGAGTTGGAGGACCGAATGAACGCTGAGGTGGAAGAAAGAAGCCGTCAAGAAGATACTTATTTAAGCCGGATAGAGTACCTCGAGAATGCATTGAACGATTGCTGCAAGAGCAAGGAAGAGCTCAACGAGATTATCCGCATCCTTGAAGTGGAGAAAGAAAGTCTAAATAGTCAAGTTGCATCTTTGACTTCTGAAAGAGATGCTGTGCAACAACAAGTTAACGACAACAAGGAAGAACGCGAGGCTCTCGAACAAGAGATATCTGATACTACTACAATTCTCGACGAAGTGAAGAGTGAGTTGAGATCAGCTCTTGAATCTGTGGAATATCTAGAATTAGAGAAAGAGGTAACTGCTGGTAACGTTTCCAAGAATGCCGCCAAATGGGAGAATAGACTGAGTGAACTTTCCACTGAGCTTGCAAAGGAAACTACTTCGAGGTTGCAAGAGGAAACCGATCACTCAGGCAAGATCACAGCAATGACTAGCGAAGCTGAAAAGCAGAGACAATCACTGCTGAATCAAGTTTCCAATGCTGAAGGAAAATATTCCATGTTTCAAGACAAGATGAAATCTGAGCTTGAGCGAGAGCAATCCATTCACGCGAACGATGAAGCAATGATAGCAGCTCTTAATTCTAAATTAGATGAAAAGGACAGGATTGCCAGAGAGATGGAGACAAAATTGGAAGATGCAGTGCAAGACCTTTTGTCGTTGAATGAAAGGCTGACGGGGATGTCGGAAGAGCATTCGGAAGCAACTCGATTACATACCGAGGTGTCAAATTCACTTTCTCGAACCATCCAAGAAAAAGATGAGGACATCAGAGCACAGGCCGAAGAGTTTAATGCTGAGCTGGATGAAAAGGACAGGATTGCCAGAGAGATGGAGACGAAATTGGAAGATGCAGTGCGAGACCTTTTGTCGTTGAATGAAAGGCAGACGGGGATGTCGGAAGAGCATTCGGAAGCAACTCGATTACATACCGAGGTGTCAAATTCACTTTCTCGGACCATCCAAGAAAAAGATGAGACACTCAGAGCGCAGGTTGAAGATAATGTAGGTCTGCAAGAAGAAATCAATCGATTGTATCACACCTTGAAAGAAGAGATTGAAAGCCATGTCAAATCCGAGAAATCATACAGTGCAAATGTTTCGAAGCTTCAAAATATTGTTTCAACAAGTACTATAGAAATTGAGGAAATTACTTCCCAATTATCCAAACAGAAGGTGGTCACAGAAAAGGCAACACACAAACTGGCGAAGGAGATGGACGACAAAACCAATCTTGAAAGGAACCTGCTTATATCTCAGCATGATGTGAATTCGCTTCGCAGCCAAACCTCTGATCTACAGGGAACAATCCAGACTCTTCAAGACGAACTTGAAAGATCTAGAAAGGATGCCAACTCACAGCAAGAGCAAACGAATCATATTCAGTCAGAATTTGCGGATTCAAAGCGCACGTATGAAAGGGAGAAGAGATCTTTTCACGATGCATTTAAAACCAAGCAAAAAGAACTAAAGACGCTCTCTAAATCGGTGCAAGTTATGGAGAAGACTGTAGAGGACAAAGATGGGTTCATCAACGACCTCAAAAACACGGTTGATGAATTAAAAGTATCACTTGAGTCAGAGATGACCAAAGTCTACTCCCTTTCCATGACGAAAGATACCAATGTAGAAACGTTGAATCGGCTCGCACAGGATATTAGCTCTCTCAAGGACCAAATGGCTCAAGAGAGAACTTCGCAATCATCTGAGCTTGAAAAACTCAAGACCCATCTGGATTCCAAGGTATCCGAGAACACTGAATTGAAAGAAAATGTCGAGAGTGCTCGCCAAGATAATGCCGAACTCAGAAGGACTATGGAAGAAGCCCTAGAAGAGAGCAATTATATTCAACAAGAGTTTACCGAGACTCTCCAACGAGCCAAGGAAGACCTGAAAGCAAGAATCCTTGAGTTGGAGGATGACAAGAGGTCTAGAGGCACAGCAACTAAGAAAAGGGTTGAAGAACTCTCCACACGGATATCTGACCTGTCAATAATGAAGGAGACGTTACAAAGCGAGAACGTCTCATTAATGGAGAAGGTCCAGGAAGAGAAACAATCACGAGAGAAAATTCTGAAGAAGAACAAGCAATTGAAAACAGCTCTATGTGATAATGAGACAAAGGTCCGCAATGAGATGAACGAACTGGAGTTCACCATGAACTCTTCCATAACCAAAATTGAATCAAAGCGTAAAAAAGCTATTGAGGAAGAAAAGGCAAAGATGTCATTGGCGCTTGATAAATTGGAAGATGAGAATGATAGTTACAGAATCAAGATTACTCAGTTGGAAAGTGCTGTTCGTCGTCTCGAACGCCAATCATCCATGGGCATTCGTGGTCGTGCAAATAACGACTCTCAGGAAGAAGCCGATAAATTGCGCAATGAAAATGAGCGTTTAATGAGACGTATTCGTATTCTAGAGACAACTGAATCATCAAAATCGTTTTCGAACACGGAAGAACAACGCACCTACCGAGGAACACCCGGCCGTGGGGATAAAAGGCGGGGCACTCCAGGATCTCCCGGAGGAGATGGCAACGGCAACGACTACTATATAGTAGAATATCGATTGGAAAGGGAAAGAAGGATCAAGGCTGAAGAATTTGCAGCTGCAATGGCGGCTCGTGCCAAGGCTGGCTTTGAAGATCGCAACGAAGAAATAGTAGGATTACGAATGAAAATGTCAAGCCTAGAGTCAGAAAAGGAGAATTTTGATCACCAGCGACAGTTGATGCTCACGGGCACAGCATCTTCGCAAAATCCTACCGATCTTCTCTTGGCACTTCAGGAACGAAATGAGGCTCTTGAAGAAGCCCAAAGATACAAATCTATTGCAAATCAGTTGAATGAGAAAGTAGTCATGATGAATGGAATGATTGGGGCTGATGAAAATGATGACAATGATGCAGCAGTGGCAGTAAACACTTCTGCCGATAGTCATTCATTTTGAAGAGTGTTAATAAATTCCACGATTACTATGTTCAATGTATAATAAGGGATCAAAGTTATAATATTTCAATATTCACTACGTGTAGCGCTGTATTCGTACCACCTAAAGGTTCAGTTACAGTTGAAGCCTGCCCATCAATCTGGACTGGTGATGCTTCTTCGCTACTGGGGGTGAAAGAAAACAAAAAATACAAGGCATTAGCTAGATTAGCAAGAGTCATTGTCAAGAATCCTACAAGTATCAAAAACGGACATTTCTTTTTAGATGTTTGAAATCCTATGCCGCCATCCTTCCCGAACAGTGTTGGTCCAAACTATCAAAAATCCCAATCTATATTCATAAAAAGACACAAAACATGCTCACTGATATCAACGATAGCGATAAATCTATCATGTCTTATTTGCCAGCGAGACCGAGGATCACATCATCTGCATTTCCACCAGAGTCTTTCATGACTCCTGCTGCTTCTAGAAGACAACGTGCTCCCACTTCGCCTCTTCTGCTCAACAACAAGAGATTGAAACGTTCCTCAATGCGACTAACTGGATGCGAGTCGTTAGTGCTCTTTCCTCTCCAAGTAGAGTCTTCGAGCTCGTCATCTGCAATAAGACAGCGTTTGCAGGACCCATCGGAATCATCGGAGTTTCTAACAACCTCCCCGAGCCCCAATGACAAGAGATTGAATGATATCTTGTTACTGACCACTTTGACCGAAATAAAAGCAGATTCTTCTCCATATTCTCCACCAACGAAAAAGAGAGCAGCACCCCATGTTATTAGTCCACTTCATGCGGCTTTCAAGCTTCAAACGTGTTGAAGAGGATGCCAATTTCGAACATGTTGAAGAGGATATCAGAGAATAACAAGAACGAATACTATATTTGATAAGTGGTGTGCATCATTGAGACTTTAGTAAAGTGTAAAGACATAAAACTTCCTTTATTTCTAATTGTTGTGTGCTGGTGCGTGTGAAGTAATCATGTTATTCTTGACCGGCATCTTTACTGGACCATCGCCCTCATGACCCTTCCAGCCAAAGCAAGAGAAACGATGTAGTAGAGCATGCGATTTCACATTCGCGTGCAAGCGCAAGCGTGTCTATTGATAGAAGTGATCTCTGTTCCCTATATTTCCAAGCTAGTAGCAAGCTACTGCTATCTTGCTAGAGAGCTACAAGTATATGATTTTTTTAAATTTTTAAATACAAGGCATTAGCTTCAAGCTAGATTAGCAAGAGTCATTGTCAAGAATCCTACAAGTATCAAAAACGGACATT
>Ga0209712_10002051_pt1 | contig 16856 bp, 11 predicted proteins | sample ArcOceMetagenome_FD_187443 | JGI IMG/M metagenome (GOLD analysis project Ga0209712, IMG submission 187443) | Marine eukaryotic phytoplankton communities from Arctic Ocean - Arctic Ocean - Greenland ARC118M Metagenome (SPAdes) (version 2) | ecosystem: Environmental > Aquatic > Marine > Oceanic...
CAGCGTTTATTGAGTTTTTACATCCATCAACAAATGAAAAAATAAGTTTTACCGTTGAAGCAGAATTTTAAAAAACAAATCAATTTTATCCGTAATTTTGCAACTGAATTATGAGCATTATATCTAAAGACATACAAAAAGCAATTGCCCTTTTATCCAACGAAGAATTGGTTGCCATACCAACAGAAACGGTATATGGTTTGGCCGGAAACATCTTTAGTGAAAAAGCGATTAAACGTATTTTTGAGACCAAAAAACGTCCTTTTTTCAATCCTTTAATTGTACATATTTCTTCTGTTGCTCTATTAGAAACGATTGTTTCTGAAGTTCCTGAAAAAGCACAAACATTGGCCAACACTTTTTGGCCTGGTGCAATGACGTTGGTTTTAAAAAAACACAAAGATATTCCTGATATTATTACCGCTAGTAAAGATACAGTTGCTGTTCGTGTCCCAAATCATCCAGTAACCATAGCTCTTTTAAAACAATTGCCTTTTCCTTTGGCGGCTCCGAGTGCGAATCCTTTTAATAATATTAGCCCAACAAAACCAGCACATGTAGAACGTTATTTTAAAAATGATATTAAAATGGTTTTAGATGGTGGTACTTGTAAAAACGGAATAGAATCGACCATTATCGGTTTTGAAAAGGGTGAACCTATTATTTACAGATTAGGTGCTTTGGCTATAGAGGATATTGAAGCTGTTGTTGGTAACGTTATTATAAAAAACAAAAAGAAGGAAAACCCTGACGCTCCTGGAATGTTAGACAAGCATTACGCTCCCTTAACAGCAACGATTTTAACAACTGATATAGCATCGGAAATTAAAAAACACACCAAAAAAAAAATAGGGATTTTAGCGTATAATTCCTCTTTTAAAAATGATACAGTTGCAATTGAAATCATCTTATCTAAAAACAGTGATTTACAAGAAGCTGCCTCAAAATTATATGCTGGGCTGCACGAATTAGATCATTTAAATTTAGATGTTATTATTGCTGAAAAACTACCTGAAACTGGATTAGGAAAATCGATAAATGATCGCCTGCAAAGAGCTGCCTTCAATTCTTAGCGCCTTTTATTGTCATGGAGTTTTAGCGGATTAAACGCGGAAAACCTTGCAGTTATCAGATGCTTCAAGATGCTTCAATCGCTAAACTTTAATAAACGTAAATTCATTACTTCTTATCTTCTTAAAAAAGTGAAAATAAAATCGGCCTAAACAAAAATGCATCAAAAAAGCCTGAAACAGTAAAACCATTTACGAACTTATCTGCTAATAAAATAATGATTATATTTATTATAAAGATAGATAAACCTGTATTTACGAGAGTTGTTGTCAATGTAAATACCACAAAAACGAGTCTTACAAACATATTTAATAAAGCAAGACAACAGTAACAATAAAAGCAATAATCTAACTAATTACGGTTACTCCCTGTAAAACAATAGCTAAAACAATCACTGCTAAAGCCGTGAATAAAATTTTTAAAAAAGTTTTCATATACTATTTTAATACAACTCCATAAGAGCGAAAACGATATCAAATAATAAAAACTGTATTTTTGGCAGCTTTAAGAACTCCTTTATTTTATGCTTAAGATTAAAATTCTCTAATTTCTGATATCAGAAACTTTTACTAAAACTAATTTAGCATTAATAATATAGGATTGCGTTACTCAAGAAAAACATTCAAATAAAATAATAATAATAATAATAGAAACCCACATAACTCATTCCTTTCAAAATAGCTTATGTCGAATACTTTAATATAATTACCATTAAGCGTTAGTTTACGGTATTTAAACGTGCAAAAAACTACAATCACCTCAAACTTTAAAAAAAAACATTCTAACTTTTAGTTTTACTTTATATTCGCACAAAATATAATTTTAACAAAACCAGCACCACCTACAATGAAAATTTTTAACCGTTCCTTTCTATTCCTTTTTTTAATTATTTTCAGCGCTTGTGAAAATAAATTTAAGCCACCGGTTATAGATCCTAGTGAAGTAACTATTGGCAATTTACAGGCTATCTCAACCTTTAATTGGGAAAATACCCATGACGCTAAAGTCACTATATACACAAAGGATAACGCTGGTAAACCAGTCCCGAATGTAAAAGTGAGTATTTGGACGAATTTTGAAGAGGAAAATGGTGTTGAAATTATTAATGGAGTAACCGACAACCAAGGAGCTTTCATCCTCGACTATAGCTTTGAAGCTGATATGACCGATGTAGTATTAAAAACTGATTTTATCGGTTTTATTAATGAAGCGAAAGTGCCTATTGAAAATAGTAACATTTATTTTACGTTTGGAGGAACTAGAGACAGTCAAAAAAGTCAAAACTCTAATCTTAAACCTTTCTATTCAAAACTTGAAAACACCCTTAAAAACAAATGGAATTCGAATATTAATATCAACTATATTGGTGCCTATGACGGTATTGGAGTTCCTGATTATTTAGAGCCAGAAGGCGATTATATTAGCCCCGAATTCCTAGATGATCTAAATGTAGCTTTTCCAGAAAGACGTCCAGTACCTGCTTATCATCCTGAATATTTACTCGGTGGGAATGAACAGAACTTAGTTATTTTAGATGAAGCCGAGGTATGGATTACTTTTGTTTCAGAGGGCGCTGGATATAAAAATGTACTTGCTTATTACACATATGATAGAGATTTTCCACCTACAAGCCCAGAAGATATAAAAGATTGTTATGTGATTTTCCCAAATACTTCATTTGCTGGTTCTGGAGGTGGCTTGTATTCGGGCGATAAAGTTTCTTTAGGTACTTTTCAAGAGAATACGGTTATCGGTTGGATGTTAATGCGTAATGGTTGGAATGGAAGCAGTAAAAAAGCAACAGAGGGCAGAGGTTTATTATATTCAAATTTCGCATTAAATCCGGAAGAAAATATCAATGACCAACAGCATTCTGTTTTACTTTTAGATGAAGAAAGAGAGGTAATATTAATTGCATTCGAAGATTTAATTCGCCCTGGTGGGGATAATGATTTTAATGATGCTATTTTTTACGCAACCGCAAATCCCATAGAAAATATTGAAATAGAAGATATCCAGATAGCTGATCCTAATCCTGTAGATACAGATGACGATGGTATTTATGATAGTTTTGATGATTATCCAGAAGATCCCAATCTAGCTTTTAATAATTATTATGCGAGTAGTGGTTTGTTCGGAAGTTTAGCATTTGAAGATTTATGGCCGTCAAAAGGAGATTATGATTTTAACGACTTAGTTGTAGATTATAATTTTAATAGAATTTCTAATGCCCAGAATAAGGTAATTACCTTGCAAGGAAAGTTCGTTGTAAGGGCAATTGGAGGCAGTTTTAAGAATGGCTTTGGTTTCACAATAGAAGGACTGGATCCATCATTGATTGAATCGGTTTCAGGTACTGAATATACAGAAGGGTTTATACAAACGAATAGTAATGGAACTGAAGCAGGACAAAGCAGTGCTACAATAATTGTATTTGACAATGCATGGAAACATGGTTATGGAAATACCAAGCAAGGTGAAGCTTTTATTGTCGCCGATACCCTTAGCGTAAATATAAATTTAAAGACTCCGGTGGCTGCAGATGATTTTGGTGTAGCGCCATTTAATCCTTTTATAATCATCAATAAAGAAAGAGGTAAAGAAATTCATTTAGCAAATAACCCGCCAAGTGATTTAGCAGAAGTGACTTACTTTGGTCAATCTGCAGATGATACACAACCGGGAATTGGAAAATATTATAAAACAAAAGAAAACTTACCTTGGGCTCTTAATTTTCCTAGTAAGTTTCAATATCCAGTGGAAAAAGCGAGCATCGATGTAAGCCATTTAAATTTTATTAATTGGGTTTTAAGTGAAGGGATAGATTATAAAAATTGGTATAAAAATAATACAGGCTTTAGAAGTACAACCAATATTTACCAAGAATAATACTGAATTCGTAAACTGATTTTAAATAAAGAGGTCGCTGTTTTAGCGACCTCTTTTTGTTGCTATTCCAAATACACTTTAATCAATTTTTACTTTATATCCGTCTATGTTTTAAAGCTAATCTGACATCATCAAACAATAGTTGCTGCTGAATCTTTAGATTTTAAGATTTCAATTTTAGTCTCTAAAAGAGTTAAGCACAGACGCAACAATAACAACAATTTTAGACAAAGAATAAAATTATAAATCTCGCATCCATAGAAGTTTACTTTTCAAGGAAAATATTTTATTAGTTAGACTGCGGACTTAAAGTATTTATTCTAATCAATATTTAAAATCGACATCTTAGAACTTTAGTACCAATTCAAAAGGCATCAAACCCAAAGTATCCGTGCTGCATATCGTTCTGTAAGCGAAAACGAAATGACTTGTAGCATTTCATAAAATAATAAAAAATCTAGATTTTTGTTTCTTTGCATCAAAGGAAAATAAAAATGGATAAAGTAATACGTTTGCACTCTAAATTGTAATAAAGAGATGTAGTCGAATTACGATCTGGCTTTATTAAGGAACAATTACTTCGATAGTAATATCGATTACTAAAATTTGTGTTTTTGGCAGGTGCACAGAACAATTTAGTTTGTTTTTAGACCAAAAAAAACTAGCGATTCACTATCAAAAATATAAAGTATTTAAATGCCCCTCTTTTATCATCAACCCTGAACTAAGTGCACCGTAAATCGGCCTCTAAAAAGTTTTAACTTATTAATAGATCTATTTTATCTTAGAAATAAAACCAATGGATTAAAAAAAGATAACAGGCATAACAAACCTTTTGGAAAATGCAAGGCACTAGCATTACTATTTTTAGTGGTCTATAAATTACTAAAAACAAGAAAACAAGGGCAACTAAAAAACCTGAAAATAATATTTGGTGGACTTATAGATGACCCTTTAAATTGAATTTTACCATACTGTAAAACTATTTTCAAAAAAACATTGAAACCAACTATCTACTAAAGAGCTTCTCAAAGAATTCTTTTCAACTAGAAATAAACCTGTTTTTCTGCCTTAAAATTCTTATCCGAAGACTACTCTAAAATCTTTAGGAAATCTTCAAAAGCCACATAATAAGGTTGATTTTTAAAAACAGGATTTTCCACACTTTCGGCATTGGCAATTCCAACGCCAGCAAACCAAACTTTAGCATTTTGCTTTTTAGCATGGTTTTTAAAAGTTTCCATCCAAACGGTGTCATATTCATTTGGACTCTGAATATTATTGGTTGCTTTTACTAAGACAAAAATTGTAGGTTCTCCTTTTTTAAACAAGACATATTGTGGATGCCTTTTTAACTGGCTATTTATTGCCTGAAATTCATACCCCATTTTTTCTAACTTCTCGCCCACAATATTCATTGCCAAATTATGAAGTTCTTGTCCTGTTAAAACCTGCATTACTTTTTCTTGTTATGTTTGTTGTAGTTTTTATCTCCTCTCGTTTTTGGTTTCTTATATTTCTTCGCAATCTCTCGTCTATAAGAACCACCTCGATTTACTTGACTATTTTTTTCACTCTTTTCATGAAATGCTGGTCCAGGAACATATTCTAATGACGTTCTGTTTTTAGAAATACCTTGGTCTTCTCTTGGACGCTCATCTTCTGTTAACAAAGTCGCAATTTCGACTTCCTCCGGAAGCTCTAAAATCGGAATTTCATAATTCATCAACTTTTCAATTCCCTCTTTTGATTCCTGCTCTTTTTCTGTAGAAAATAGCATGGTTTTTCCTGCCTTTTCTGCACGACCTGTTCTACCAATTCTGTGCATATAATTTTCAGGAAAATCGGGTGTATCAAAATTGATAACATGAGAAACTTCATCAAAATCTAAACCACGTGCCATCACATCTGTAGCTAACAAAATCCTATTTTTCCCCTCTTCAAACTGTCTTATCGAGCGAATTCTATAATTCTGTGTTTTGTTAGAGTGTATCACGCACATTTCGTCATTAAAACCTTCTTCCAAATGTTTGAATAACAAATCTGCCGTTCTTTTAAAACCAACAAAAATCAATACTTTATGGAAGGTTTTTTTATCCCTTAAAAGATGATGTAATAAATTCACTTTTGTAAAAAAGTTAGGGATATTATAAGAAACCTGCTCAATATTATCAAGAGGAGTTCCACTAACTGCAACAGAAATTTTTTCAGGATTTTTAAAAAAATCATAAATTAATACATCTACATCTTCTGTCATCGTTGCAGAAAACAAGATATTCTGTCTTCTTTCTGGAATTACGTCAAAAATATTCATCAACTGAAATCGAAACCCTAAATCTAGCATGACGTCAACTTCATCAATGACCAATTTCTGAATAGATTTCATCTTTAAGGCATTGCTTAAAGCCAAATCGTAAAGACGTCCTGGAGTTGCAACAATAATATCTTGACCTTGTAAAATAGCTTGTTTTTGGGTATTGATATTTGTACCACCATAAACTCCTAAAACTCGCGTATTAATGTATTTTGATAATTGTTCTATTTGCTCAACTACTTGCAGCACCAACTCTCGCGTTGGCACCAAAACTAAGATTCTAGGATGTTGTTGCTTAGAGAATTTTAAATCTCTAAGAATTGGCAACATATAAGCAAACGTTTTCCCTGTACCTGTTTGGGCAATTCCAACTACATCTTTACCAGATCTAACGACAGAAAATGCTTGTTCTTGAATTGGGGTTGGATTCTCAAAACCCAAATCGTCAATTGCATATTGTAGCTGATTTGATAAATCTAATTCTTTAAAAGTCATGTCTTTTAATTTTATGCAAAGATACGTTTTCTTTAATCCATGTTTTTTATGATTTTGCAATTGTTTTTACTCAATAAATAACTTTATCGTGACCTTTGTTCCCTCCTTTAGATCTTCAAAAAATATTTGATGCTTTTGTTTTAAATGGTTGGTAAATACTGCTAATCTTTCTTCCGTAAGTTTTAAACCAATAGACGCTCTTTTTATAATTTTTTGAGCTTTAAATTCTTGTGCTTTTTTTCTTCCGATTCCATTATCTTCAATAACGATCTCTATACAATTAGCTTCTTTTTTAGAAATGGATACTTTTAACTTTTTCTCTCCTTCTTTCGGAGATAAGCCATGCCAAATTGAATTTTCTACAAAAGGCTGTAAAATTAAAGGCGGAATTTTTATCGTTTCTAAATTCACATTATCATCAATCTCTATTAAAAATTGCAATTCATTTTTAAATCGTAAGTTTTCTATACTTACATACAATTCTAGTGTATCCATTTCATCTCGCAAGGAAACTTCTTTTTCTCTTGAGATTGTTAAAATTTTACGAATTAGTTTTGAAAACTTATTCAAATAATAAACGGCATTTTCCTTATTATTCTTTATAATATTTAGCTTGATAGAGTTTAAGGAATTAAAAATAAAATGAGGGTTCATTTGACTTTGAAGGGAAGAAACTTTTAAAACTGCTAATTCCTTTTCAAAAGCCAACTCTAACTGTTTTATTCTTTCTTCCGCAGCAAATTTATTTAATGAAATAATTTCTGTAGTTTTCATTTCAACTTCTTCCTTTAATCTTTCTGTAATGGAATTTTTAAGCGCTTCATTTTCTCGGTATTGTTCTATCAATTTTTCTTGAGAATCATTTCTTTCTTCTAATATTAAACGCTGTTTTTTCACCAAACCTAAAGAGAAAAATATATTTTCTATAAAAACACCAATGTAAAAAAATGACCAAGCCCCGTAAGAACTGCTGTTTCCAAAACGCGAGCTTACTAAAGCTAAAATTGAGAAAATTGAAAATGCCAAACTCCCTATAATAATGTAATATTTTACAGGAGTTTTCATCTTAAATAAATAGTAATAGATATAAATACTTAGTAAAATTAAAGCAGGAACTAACACAAAAAGAAAACCTTTTGCTACCAAGCGTAAATCAAAAACGACATCTAAAAGATAAAATATTATTAATAAATAAGCTAAGTATTTTACAATGTTTTTTATCTTTTTTGCTTTCTTATTTTCAAATAAAAACAAACCACCAAACTCAATAACAAAAATTAAATAGGCACTATTATAGGACCACTCAAAAGCTACATGCAAAGGATAAGTGATGCTTAAATCTATATTTAAAATGGTTTTATAATAAAAACTTGTATTCACTAATGTTTGATCTAAAATGATGATTAATGCATAAATTGCATACCATAAATACACATTATCTTTGTATATTTTATAGAAAAATATATTTTGAATTAATATAATTACTAAAAGACCTAGTATAAAAACAGAAAAAATAGCTAGCGGTCTTATTTCAAAAAAGCGACTAATTGCTTCTAACATTTTTAACTATATTTTTTGCATCGCATCTAAAATGTATGCTCTGTTAGGTTTAGAAACAGGAATAGTTTTCCCATTTTCTAAGGTTAAATAATATCCTTCATTTTTTACATATTCTTTTACGTAATTCATATTTACCAAATACGATTGATGCACTCTAATAATAGCATCTGTGCTAAATAACTCAAAGACATCTTTTATCTTTTTAGAGTATAAATAAGATTTACCATCTTTTATATAAATAGTGGTATAATTCCCGTCAGATTTGCAGTAAACCACTTCATCAACATTTAAAAAAACAACCTTTCCACTGAAAGGAATAGCTATTTTTTTATTTTTTTTTTCAATGTTAGGTAATAAATCTTTGATAGAAAAACCCAATTGCTTGTTTAATTTGTTCTTTTTAATTTTATAAACCACTTTTACCAAATCATCGTTATCAATTGGTTTTAGTAGGTAATCAACAGCATTTTCTTTGAATGCTTTTAAGGCATAATTATCATAAGCAGTTGTAATTACCAAATCAAAATCTCTAAATTTTAAGTGTGACAACAATTGAAAACCATCAATCTTTGGCATTTCTATATCTAAAAAAACACAATCTGGCTTTAAATAATTAATTGCAGAAATAGCTTCCTCAGGATTTGTAAAGGAATCTACAACTTTAATTTCTTTACAGAACATATTTATTTCCCAAGCTAAACTTTCTATCGCATCTTGCTCATCATCAATTAATATGGCTGTTATCATTTTCAAACATTTTTAGGCATAATACAAAATAGTATTCAGAAACACTTCATACTTATTATTTTTAACTCAGTCACTTCATATTCAACCAAATATAATTCATAATTAATTATTTGTTCGAATAAATCTAAATATAAACTGAATACTGCTAAAAATAAAAGAGATAAACCTAAAAATAGAACTCAATTCATCTATTAGAAAAATCCATGTAAATTTAAGGGATAAAGATTATAAATAAAAAAAAGAAGCTATGTCAGAAGATAAGATAAATAGAAAAAAAGCCCTTATAAAAATAAAAAACCACACTAAATATTATGCTTTAACAGCAATAGGGACTTATATCATGCTACAACCTAAAAAGGCCCAAGCTACAAGTCCTGAAGCTCCTGGAATTGGATTTTAAAATTAAATACTATGAAAAATATAATATTACTTAAGTTAATCTTAATCTCGGCTATTAGTTATTCTCAAAACTGGAATCCTAAAATTATTGAACAACCAGTTCAAGGAGCAAGTCATCATTTCGGAAACTCAGTTTCTATTGATGGTGATTATGCTGTTGTTGGTGCACCCAATGAAAATGACCAAACAGGAGCCGCAAACGTATTCAAAAAAGATGGAAATGGTGACTGGAATCATATTCAAAAAATTACTGCTTTTGTTGGTTTAAGTATTGATGAATATTTTGGAACTACTGTCCATATTAAAGGTGATTTTATTTTCATTTCTTCACCAACAGACAGATTAAATGAAGATAGATTTGAAGAGCCTGCAGGTTCTGTCTTGATTTATAAAAATAATGGAGCTGATAATTTTGTTGGCATTCAAAGAATACGTTCATCCGATATCAGTCTAGGAGATTTTTTTGGTGTTTCTATAGATAGCCATGGAGATTATTTAGTAGTTGGCGCTCCTAGTGAAGATCATGATTTAGCTGGTGGTAATGCCTTAGCAAGTGCAGGTGCTGCTTATATATTTAAAAAAGATATGAATGATAGTTGGAATCAAACTCAAAAGTTAATTCCTAGTCATAGAGCAAGCTCTAATAGAATTGGTTATAATATTGCCATTTACGGCGATTATATTCTATTAGGAAGTCAAAATAACACTGATGTAGATAATCTTAATCCAGTGAATGGAAATGGTGCTGCTTTTGTATTTAAAAAAGATATTGGTGATAATTGGAACGAAATTCAAAAGTTAAAACCAAGCATATCTCAATCTGGGTCTCTATTTGGTCACGATGGTATCGATATAGATGGAGATTATATTGCAGTTGGTGCAAGAAGCTCTAAAAACACACTAAATGAGACAACAGGATCAGTATATATTTTTAAGGTAAATAATGATGGTAACTCTTGGGTACAAACTCAAAAAATTGAGATCACTGAAAATAGAGGAACTATTGATTTAGGTGAAAATTTAGCATTAAAAAACAACTATTTGATTGCATGCGCCCCTTCAGATTATATGACTGTTAATGGACAAAACATAAGTGGTACAGGGAGTGCCTATTTTTTTGAATTGAATAATAATATCTGGACAGAACGTTTTCGCATAGAATCGCCAGAACCTGAACTAAATGCATCTTTTGGCGGCTCCAACTTCATAGCAACTTTTCAAAGCAACTCTACAGTAGCATTTAATGCTACAAATTTTATTATTGGAACTCATTTAAAAGATGATGTAGTTGGAGTTAATAATTTATTCGATGTTGGAAAAGCATATATTTCTGATGATATAAATACCTTTATAGGACAAACAATTACTTGGACAGGTGCAGTAAGCACAGATTGGAATACTCCTGGTAATTGGGATACAAACTCTGTACCAACTGCAACAGATGATGTAATACTTGCTGATGTTGCAAATGCGCCTAGAGTAAATTTTAATCAGAGTCATGCTGTAAATGACTTAACCATCAATGAAAACTTAACCATAAAAACCAATGCAGGTTTAACTGTAAATGGAAATTTAGATCAAGCAGCTAACATACAAGTAGAATCTTTTGTTACTGGAAATGGAAGTTTTATTTTAAGAGGAAATCAAACCAATCTAAACCCTGCTGATATCATTTATTTACGATATATAAGTGGTAACAACTGGCATTTATTTTCTAGCCCTGCAACAGGTATGGATATAGATGCTCTTGCAGCAGCTACCCAACTTGCAGAAGGCCAAAATAATAATAGAGGTATTGGTTTTTATGATAATAATGCAAATCCTAGATGGAGTTATTATCAAGATGGTGCTAATGATACGGGAGATTTTATTGCAGGAAAAGGGTACTCTTTAAGAACTTCTGCGAATGCTTTTTTAATTTTAACTGGTAAATTAAAAGCCACTGATTTAAGTAACTATATAATTACAGAAAACTTAAATAGCTGGAATTTAGTAGGCAATCCATATCCTGCATTTATTAATGCAAACGTAAATGCAGATGCTAATGAGAACTTTCTTAGCGAAAACGCAGATCAATTAGACCCTGCTTTTGCCAATATTTACCTATGGAACCCAAGCACAACTTCTTATGAACCTGTTGGTAATGGATTAGGCGCTAGATATATTGCTCCAGGGCAAGGCTTTTTTATAAAGTCTAAAAACGGAGGTGGTACAATAGATATTAATAAAACAATGCTAACACATCAAATAGGAAATTTATTTTTGAAACAAAATCAGCCGCAAAAAATAGTATTAACAATTGATGATAAAACAAGTATTTCAGAGACTACAATCGCCTTTAAAGAATCAATGACCAAAGGTTTAGACATTACTTACGACGCAGCTGTGTTTTCGGGAGAAAGTAGAAATTTATCTTTATATACACATCTATTAGAAAACAATGAGAATGTGTCTTTTGCCATTCAGTTTTTACCAAAATTAGAAAATAATGAATTTGTAATTCCTGTAGGAGTTTCAAAAAATGAAAATTCAGAAATTACATTTTCGTTACAAGAATCTACCATTTCTTCTGATGTGAACATCTATTTGGAAGATAAATTAGAAAATACGTTTACAGAAATTTCAAAAACACCAAATTATACGTTTTCTCATCAAAAAGCAACTAATGAAATAGGCAGATTTTACCTACATATTCAAAAAAACACTTTAAGTTTAGAAAATGTACAAAAAGAAAACATCACTATTTATAAAGATAGTGCATCATCAATTTTAATAAATGGTGTTGCTGATGGAACGCTTAATATATACTCGATTACTGGGGAAAATGTTATGAAAAACAGAAAAATCAACGAAAACGAAAAAAGGATTCAACTTCCAACCCTTGCAAAAGGGATTTATCTTTTTGAAGTTAAAACCAGTTCAAGAAAAATTATAAAGAAAATTATTTTTTAAAGTTGATGAAATAAATTGCGATACCTTCTCTTAAAGTTGAATATATCCTTAATTTTGCGGGCACATATTCAACTTTTTTAATGATTACAGATACACATACCCATTTATACTCGGAGCAGTTTGACGAAGACAGACAAGAAATGATGCAACGCGCAAAAGATGCCGGTGTTTCACGGTTTTTTATTCCTGCAATAGATGCTTCGCACACTGATAGCATGATAAAGCTAGAAAATGAGTTTCCGAATGATGTGTTTTTGATGATGGGTTTGCATCCAAGTTCTGTAAAAGAAAATTACTTAGAAGAATTAGCACATGTAAGAGAATGGATTGATAAAAAAGCTTTTTACGCTATTGGCGAAATCGGAATTGATTTATTTTGGGATAAAAGTTTTTTAGCACAACAGCAAGCAGCTTTTAAAACTCAAATTAAATGGGCCAAAGAAAAAAAGTTACCCATCGTAATTCATTGCAGAGATGCTTTTGATGAGGTTTTCGAAATTTTAGAAATTGAAAAAAGTGATGACCTAAGAGGTGTTTTTCATTGTTTTACAGGAACCTTAGAGCAAGCAAAACAAGCTATTTCTTACAATATGAAATTAGGAATTGGAGGCGTTGCTACCTTTAAAAATGGCAAGATTAATAAATTTCTAAACGAAATAAACATAAAACACATCGTTCTAGAAACCGATGCTCCTTACCTAGCTCCTAGTCCTTTTAGAGGAAAAAGAAATGAAAGTTCTTACATTACAAATGTTATTGATAAATTAGTAGAAATTTACGGTATTTCATTTCAAGAAATCGCGGAGATCACTACTCAAAATTCTAAAGAGGTTTTCGGAATTTAATTCACAAAAGACACTCGATTTTTAAATCGAATCTCTAGTCAAAAAAGCTGGGGATGATTAACTACTCTTTTAATCCGTTTATATTGATAGCTAGATTACTATTTGTAATAGAAGATATATTCAAACTATATAGAAATAGTACCGCTTTGCTTTCTAAATCGAGCATTCCTTTTAATTCTAATTCCCCATCATTATAGGAATCTTCAAAAGCAGTAAACTTAATTTCCTAAATCCCTTCTTTTAGAAATTTTAAGTGGTATGCGGCATTTGAAGAAACGATAGTGCTGAAGTTGCATTTGCAAGTTCAACATTACTAGTTCCCTGCCCGCTAGCTTCTGCTTCCTTATAAACTCTAGCTTGGTATGCAAAAAAAAACAATAGTTTCAGCCGTAGTACTGCTATCAGAGATAGAACCTGTTGCTTCATTATTTAACAATCTAAAGACTTTTAACAATTCAAATTCTAGAACAAAATCAAAATTGAATTACAAGCATTTAATATTTTAAAAAATAAAAGTGTTTTTTAAATGATTTAGAAGAAAACAGATAGATTTAATTACTTTTGACAGTAAAATATAAACATATTGAAATTAGAAACTACATACTATAAAACACCAATAGGGACTGCAAAGATTGTAGGAGACAAAAACGGAATTCAATCTGTATCTGTCTTGGAGGATGCTATTGAAACATCCAAAGACACCCCTTATTGTTTGCAAGCGTGTGTAGCTCAGTTAGAAGAATATTTTAACGGAAAAAGAGCCAGTTTTAACTTAACGGTGAACCCAAAAGGAACTGCATTTCAAATAAAAGTATGGAAATCTTTATTGAAGATTAACTACGGTAAAACAAAAAGTTATACAGCACAAAGTAAAGCTTTGGGAGATTTAAAAGCGATTAGAGCCGTAGCGACTGCAAATGGTAAAAACCCTATTTGGATTATCATTCCATGTCACAGGGTTATTGGTTCTGACGGATCATTAACAGGCTATGCTGGCGGAATCTGGCGTAAAAAATGGTTATTGGCACATGAAAATCCTGTAAAGCAACAAACTCTTTTCTAATATTATTAGCACAAGCATGTATTAAAAAAATTATTTTTGCGTTCTTTAGGTATCGTTTATATGGACAAGAAGATTCTCTTTATTATACTAGTTTTAGTTGGGTTTTCAATCCAATCACAAACGGTATCTAAAAATTTTCGCTCTAGATTTATTGAAGTGAAAAAGGATACAATTCAATTAGACTCTGTTGCAATCAATTCACAGCAGTTTAAAATTTTTGATATTTCTAAAAAACGTATTTCTACCTCAGAATTTAAAGTGAATTTCAACAAAGCAACTTTAGTTCTCAATGCTAAAAAATACAAGCAAATTACTGTTGAATACTTTCGATTTCCAGATTTTGTCACCAAAATTTACACACCTTTTGATGAAAAACTCATTATAACAGACAAAATAAACAGTGGAGTCTTATACAGTTTAACCACCAATAAAAAAGCGTCTGAAATAAAACTATTTGAAGGCTTACAAACTAGAGGTTTTATTAGTAGAGGAATTACAAGTGGAAACAACCAAAACGCAGTTACAAATTCTGCTCTAGATTTAGAAATCTCAGGAAAACTATCTAAGGATGTCACTTTAAGAGCCAATATTTTTGATACTAATATTCCGATTCAAGAAAATGGATACTCACAAAATTTATCAGATTTTGACAGGATATTTATTGAAATGTTTAGCAAAAATTGGCGCGTAAAAGCGGGTGATATTTCTATAGAAAACAAGACCAGTTTCTTTTTACCATTCACCAAACAAATTGCAGGTTTAGAGGTGGAGGCCAATATTACAGACAAATTAAAAGTGGCTGCTTCCGGTGCAGTTGTTCGAGGTAAGTTCAATAATTTTAAATTTGTTGGTATCGAAGGTAATCAAGGTCCATATAAACTTTTTGGTGCAAATAATGAAGCTGCCATTTTAATTATTGAAGGTAGCGAGCAAGTTTTTATAAATGGAATTATACTTAAACAAGGGGTAAACAACGATTATACAATTAATTATAATTTAGGCGAACTAACGTTTACAACCACTTATCCGATTACAAATAACATGAGGATTACGGTAGAATTTCAATATTCTGATAGAAATTACACGCGTTTTATCACTTATGAAAAAGCAGTTTATAAAAGTGATAAGTTTAAAATTTCGGGCTTTTTCTATGCTGAGAATGATGCCAAAAATCAACCCTTACAGCAAAGTTTAACAGAAGCCCAAAAACAAATTTTAGCAAACGCTGGTAATAATACAGCTTCAATGATTGCTGAAAGTGCCTTTATGGATACTTTTAACGAAAATAAAATTTTATATAAAAAGATCTCCAATACAAACGAGGACTATTTTGAATATTCAACCAATCCCGCAGATGAATTATTCAGCGTAAACTTTTCTAACGTTGGTATAAATTCTGGCGATTATATTTTAGATAGTACAATTGCCATTGGTAGTATTTTTAAATTTGTGGGCATTAATCAGGGAAATTACAAACCCATCATACGCTTAATTGCGCCAACAAAATCCCAGTTTTTTGTCCTAAAATCAGCGTATCAAGCGAACGAAAAAACAAGTTTAGAAACCGAAATTGCTTTAAGTAATAACGACGCAAATCTATTTTCTACCATCGATAACAGTCAGAATAAAGCACTTGCCGCAAAAATTGGTTGGCAACAGGTTTTAATGGATAAAAAATGGCAATTAAGTACAAATATCAGCCATGAATATGCCCACAAAAACTTTAGAAGTATACAACGTTGGGAAACTGTAGAGTTTAATAGAGACTGGAATATTATAACAAATAACGCTACTAAAAACTATTTTCAGTCTGAACTTTTACTAAAAAATAAAAAGAAAGATTTTGTTCTATATCGATTTAATAATTTGGATTATTCCGAGACTTTTAAGGGGATTAAACACGATTTTCAATCTAAAATCAACTTTAATAAAACTACTTTCTTTGCGGATGCTAGCTTCCTAGCAAATACCTCCACTTTAGAAGACAATTCGTTTTTAGTTGCGAAAGTAAAAGCAGAACATCATCTTAAAAAAAGTTGGTTTGGGGCATTTATAAATTTCGAAACAAATAGCAGAAAAAATATTGAAACGCAAGATTTCATCAACACAAGTCATCGCTTTAAAAAATATGAAGGCTATGTTGGGCTTGGCGATTCTACCAAGGTATTTGCTAAAATCGGTTTTAACTATACAAATAATGATAGTATAAAAGCAAATAAATTTACAGAGATTAATCACCGAAAAACCTTTTATATCAATAGCAAACTCATAAAAAACAAGAACACTAACTTAAGTGTGTTTGCGAATTATAGAATTACCAAAAATAGTTTTACAACGGATGAGAAAGCATTGAACTCGAGGGTTGTTTTTAATCAGAAACTGTTTCAAAACTTTATTCATATCAATACCATTTACGAAACCTCTTCTGGTAATGTTGCTCGGCAAGATTTTATTTATGTACAAACAGAGCCTGGTTTGGGCTTTTATACTTGGATTGATTATAATGATGATGGGGTTAAAG
>Ga0209712_10002052_pt1 | contig 16851 bp, 14 predicted proteins | sample ArcOceMetagenome_FD_187443 | JGI IMG/M metagenome (GOLD analysis project Ga0209712, IMG submission 187443) | Marine eukaryotic phytoplankton communities from Arctic Ocean - Arctic Ocean - Greenland ARC118M Metagenome (SPAdes) (version 2) | ecosystem: Environmental > Aquatic > Marine > Oceanic...
ATAAAATACGTAAATCTGCCGCGATCATTTTGCACTTTTCAGCAGCACTTTGTAATTGTTTAGCGTCTTTAAGTACAGTGCGATACACCACTTCAACATCGCGGCTAATATCCTGCATTTGCCTACTTGAAAACGTCTCGCCAAAATACTCACTGGCAATATCAGGTATTTGATGGGCTTCATCAAATACCACTAGATCCGCTTCAGGGATGAGCTCACCAAATCCAGTATCCTTTAAAGCCATATCAGCAAAAAACAAATGATGATTAACCACAACTACATCTGCATCCAATGCTTTACGACGTGCTTTGACCATATAACAGTCTTCATAATCGGGGCAATCTTTACCCAAACAGTTGTCAGCAGTAGAGGTGACAAAAGGCAAAACTTTAGCATCTTCAGGCAACGTTTTCATATCGCCCATATCACCGGTTTTGGTACTCGAAGCCCATTCGCGCACTTGAGTGAGTTCAGCCAGCGTTTGTCTGTCAATCAATGTACTGTTGCCGCCGTGTTGCCTTAAGCGGTGCAAACACAAATAGTTAGCTCGACCTTTTAACAGAGCAGTTTTGCTATTTGAACCTAGCGCCTTTTTAATCAAAGGTAAGTCACGATGAAAAAGTTGCTCTTGCAGGTTTTTGGTTCCTGTTGAGACAATAGTTTTTCTTTCGGACAAAAGTGCGGGTGCTAAATAAGCAAAAGTTTTACCTGTGCCTGTTCCCGCCTCGACAATAAGCGGTGCCTTATTGATTATGGTGTTTTCAACTGCAACCGCCATATCGGTTTGAGCTTGGCGCGGAACAAACCCGTCGATAGCCTCTGATAGCTTGCCATCGACAGCAAACAAATATGATGTTTTGGACATAGCACCTTAATGAATAATGAGGGTATAAAAACGAAGGCCGAGATTATGCCAAAAAGCATGACAACTAACGAGTAAAAAGTTGTTCCTTATAAAACACAACTTCCTTTGCCTATTTTTGTTTTCATGTTATTTTTTGCTATAAATTATTAAAGAGTCCTTTAAATGCCAAAAGCCAGTGAAATTAAAAAGAATGCCGCCGTTGAACATAATGGCAAAACTTATATTGTCAAAGACATCAATAAAATGACACCAAGCGGTCGTGCTGGTGCCAGTTTGTATAGAATGCGTTTGTATGAAGTAGGCACAGGCGCTAAGGCAGATGAGAGTTTTAAAGCCGATGAAATGCTCAACCTAGTCGACTTTCACCGAAATAAAGTAAGCTTTTCTTATGTTGATGGTGATGAGTATGTGTTTATGGATGACGAAGACTATTCATCCTATTCTTTAAACTCAGAAACTATCAGTGAAGAATTACCTTTTATCAGCGAAAATACCAAAGGCCTGCAGATTTTATTGGTTGAAGAAAAACCAGTAGGCATTGAACTTCCTGCTTCTGTTGAGTTGGTGATAACTGAAACCGACCCATCGATCAAAGGTGCTTCGGCCAGTGCACGTACTAAACCAGCTACATTAACAACAGGGTTAGTAGTTCAAGTGCCTGAGTACATAGCCAGTGGCGAAAAAATCAAAGTTAATACAGCTGAAAGTAAATTTATGGGGCGCGCTGACTCTTAAATCAAAAACTAAAGATTAAGAGCTATTCACCACAGAGGAAGAGGAGCGCTGCGCTACACAGAGGAACAAATGGATCAGAAAATCAGAATATTGGAAAAGACATTCTTTTGGCTTTTCTCTGTGCGCGGCACCCGGTGACCTCATTTTCCTCTGTGGTTCCAAAATATATTTAGCTTTTAGCTTTTAGCTTTTCAGCATTAAGAGATCCCCACCACAGAGGAAAAAGAGTGCTGCGCTACACAGAGGAAGAAATGGATTAGAAAATTTAGAATATAAGAAAAGACATCCTTTTTGCTTTTTTATGTGCGCGGCACCCGGTGACCTCATTTTTCTCTGTAGTTAATTCTTTTTGAGTGTTATTTCTGTTGCCTTTAGGCTTATCACCACAGACTTATACGCAGGCGTATTGCTTTTATCTGCAACACTGCTAAGCGGGATCAAGTCATTGGTTTCAGGGTAATAAGCGGCGGCGCAGCCTCGGGGGATAGCATATTCAACCAGAGTAAAATCTTTTACCGTTCTAGTTTTTATCTGTTCGTTCGGCCAATGGCTATGAATATCCACTAACTGCCCCGGCTTTAAGCCTAAATCTCTCAGATCATCTGCATTCACAAAAACAACTCGGCGACTGCCATGAATACCACGGTATCTGTCATTGTTGGTATATACAGTGGTATTAAATTGGTCGTGACTTCGAATGGTCATCATTAACAAACAGCTTTCTGGCACATGAATGGGGTCAATATCATGCACTACAAAGTTGGCTTTGCCGCTAGAAGTCACAAACTTACGTTCGTCTCTTACCGCGTTGGGCAATTCAAATTCACCTAACTCATCGATACGTTGATTAAAGTTCTCAAAACCAGGTATCACTTGGGCGATACCATCACGAATTAACCGATAATCGTTCTTCATCTGTTGCCAGTTAATATGACTGCCCGGTAAAGTTAACGTAGCTAAGTCAGAGACAATTGCCACTTCACTTTTTAATAAATTTGAAGCGGCTGGTATTTTACCGTGCGAAGTCTGCACCACACCCATAGAATTTTCTACAGTGACGGTCTGAATACCAGATGATTGTTGATCAATTTCAGTACGCCCTAGCGCTGGTAAAATTAACGCACTTTTACCTGCATACAAATGTGATTGATTTAACTTAGTTGAGACTTGTACCGTTAAATCACAATTAGCCAATGCTTGTTTAGTGGCAGTGTGGTCTGGTGTCGCACGATAAAAATTACCACCTAAAGCAAACAATACTTTAACCTGTCCTTGGGCCATAGCTTGGATGGTTTCTATGGTGTCGAAGCCATGTTCTCTAGGCACATCAAAATCATAAGTCTGCTGCAGAGCATCTAAAAAAGTGGTGGATGGTTTCTCCCAAATACCCATAGTGCGATCACCTTGCACATTGCTATGACCTCGCACTGGGCAAACGCCGGCGCCGGGTTTACCCAAATTACCTTGCAACATTAAAAAGTTGGTCATCAGCTGAATATTAGCGACTGCGTTTTTATGTTGGGTCATACCCATAGCCCAGCAACAGATGGTTTTTTTGGAGGCACATGCAATATCTGCTGCTTGATTAATTTGGCTTCGACTTAAGCCACTATGTTGTTCAATATTAGCCCAAGGTGTGTCTAATAAGTTCTGTTTAAAAGCAGCATAACCGTGACAAAAATCTGTAATAAACTCTTTGTCTAATATATCTTGCCCAGCATCATCTCTTTCAATTAATGTTTTACACAAACCTTTTAGAAAAGGTATATCACCATTTATTTTCACCGCTAAATACAAATCCCGCAACTCAGTGCCAGCACCAATTACACCCTCAATTTCTTGCGGGTTTTTAAAACGTTTTAAGCCAGCTTCATCCAACGGGTTAACCGCTACAATTTTGGCACCTTGGCGTTTAGCTGCTTGTAATGAAGTCAACATTCGCGGGTGGTTTGAACCGGGGTTTTGCCCAAAGATGAAAATGGCTTCGCTATGTTCTAAATCATGCAAGGACACAGTACCTTTGCCCACACCAATAGTTTCAGTTAACCCAACGCCACTGGACTCATGACACATATTTGAACAGTCTGGTAAATTGTTAGTTCCAAATTGGCGTACAAATAACTGGTATAAAAACGCCGCTTCATTGCTGGTACGTCCAGATGTGTAAAATGCAGCTTGATTAGGTGAGTCGAGATTGGTTAAGTTTTCTGCGATTAAATTTAACGCGCTTGACCAGCTTATTGGTTGATAGTGGTCTGATCCTTCAGCTAAAAATAGTGGTTCGATTAAACGCCCTTGATCATTTAACCAACGATCAGATTTTTGTTTTAAATCATCGATACTATGTTTGGCAAAAAACTTGGCCGTTACACGTTTTAAGGTAGCCTCGTCGGCGACTGCTTTTGCGCCATTTTCACAAAATTCAAAAGTTGAACGTTTTAAGAGTGGATCAGGCCAAGCACAACCTGGGCAGTCAAAGCCTTCAATTTGATTTAGTTGCGCAAGTAATCTTGTGCCTTTAATTGAGCCGACTTTTGAACTGACATTTTTAAATGCGGAAATGACTGCAGGCAAACCTGCTGCCCAGTCTTTTTGAGCAGTCACCTGTAAATTTTTTACCTTAATGGTATTTTTTGTCATTGCTACTTAATGCCCTAGCACTTTAGCAGGGTTGATCCTCGATGCTTTTATCGCTGGATAAAGCGTGGCTAAAACACTTAACACTAAGGCGATGATCGCTGTAAGATAAACTTCATTCCAGTTTAATTCTGATGGTAAAAAATTTATAAAATAAACATCGCCAGATAAAAATTGCACACCCAATAAATCTTCAATAAAACGAGCAACAGCAGCTAAATTAGTCGCCATCAAAATACCTAATGTCACGCCTCCTATAGTGCCAATCAGGCCATTAAATGTACCTTGCAACATAAACACTGAGATAATTAGGCTGTTTTTTGCACCCATACTTTTAAGCATAGCAATTTCACTTTGTTTTTCGTTTACCGCCATCACAAGAGTAGAAACGATGTTAAAACATGCCACAGCGATAACCAGACTCAATGCGATATAAACCACGGCTCTAACCAGCTGAATATCTTGATATAAATTACCATCATTGATAGTCCAATCCGACATATAGACCTCAGGTGTTAAATTATAGCCAATTTCACGGGTTAATTGCCGTGCGACAAAAGCATCGCGAAACCTTAACCGTATTCCTTGTGCACCATGTTTAATATTTTGTGCTTGTGCGGCTAATGACATATGCATAAAACCAATATGATTGCTGAGTTCGCCGCCCATATCTAAACTAGCAATAACATTGAGCCGCAATGTTTTTGGCGCACTTAAACTCAAATCTTCAGATAACTGAGGTAATAAAATTTGCACTTTATCACCCACTGACAAACCTAACTTTTGCATAAGACCTATGCCTAACATAGTGGCGTTTTCATCTGTTTGAAATTGCTGCCATTGTTCGCTAGTGACTAAACTTGGGATTACCCCATCAGAGGCATAAAGAGGATCTAAAGCAGTCATCTCCACCGCCTTCATTTTATTGCCCTTTTGCAACATACCTGTAGCGTTAACGTAAGGTTCAACAAAAGTCACTTCGGGGTGCTGTTGTAAAGCCTCTACTTCCGCAGGCCAATTTTCAATGCCACTTGCATACACTGATTTAAATTCTGCATGGGGAATAACAGACAACAAACGGTCTTTTAACTCTCTTTCAAAACCATTCATTACCGACAACAACAGAATCAGTACAAAACAGCCTAGGCCGATACCAAAAGTTGAAGAAGCAGAAATAAACGAAATAAAGCCATTTTGGCGTTTGTTTGAACGAAAACGCCACGCCAATAACCAAACTAAGTGCACTAGAGTGTGCCCTTTATATGTTGCGTCACAGCTTCTGTTAATGTGTTTGTTGTCACTGGTTGGCTTTGTGCATCAGTCAAGCAGCCGTCAATTAAGTTCAAAGAGCGATCTAATCTTTTAGCTAATTGTGTGTCGTGGGTCACAACCACAAAACTGGTATGCATTTGTTCCCGCAAGTCACTGAGTAACTGATAAATACTTTCACCTGTTTTTTGGTCTAAATTCCCTGTGGGTTCATCTGCGAGTATTAACTTGGGTTGGGTTACTAATGCTCTGGCAATTGCCACTCGTTGTCGCTCACCACCAGATAATTCAGCAGGTTTATGACTATATCGATGCGACAAGCCGACCTTATCTAACATGGCCATAGCCATTTCATTAGCTTGTTTAATAGGCTTCTTTGCTATCAATAATGGCATAGCTACGTTTTCTAACGCGCTAAATTCAGGAAGTAAATGATGAAATTGATAAACAAAACCAAGAGATTGATTACGAAATTTTGCTTGTTGGTTGCTACTAAAAGCAAATATGTCTTGTTGTTCAAACGATACTTGCCCTGATGTGGGTTTATCCAACGCACCTAACAAGTGTAATAAGGTACTTTTACCTGAACCTGAACTACCCACTATGGCAACTTGTTCGGCTTTATCGATAGAAAAATTAATGCTCTTGAGCACCTTAACGTTATTTTCTCCATCGCTGTATTCTTTAGATAGATTGGTACACCTGAGTAGCTCACTCATAATCAGCATATTTCCCTAATTTGCATTTGAACTGTTTGTTTTTTGATGTTTGCGTAGACGTTTTTTTTCTCTTCTTTTAGCCAATATCCGCGCTAATTTTCGCATACTGACCACTTGGTCGCTTTCATCAATAATATCGATACCAAATAAACTCTCAACCAAGTCCTCAACAGTTAGCAGGCCTTCTAAGCCACCATATTCATCTACAATTAGTAACATATTTCCTCGTTGCGAATGCAAAGGGGCAAAAGCCTTAGCTAATGACATGCTGCTTAATATGGTGACCATATCCTTTTGATACGTTTTAAGCTCTTTTTCAGAATTGCCTCGGGCAAAGGCCAGCAATAGATCTGACTTTAATACGTAACCGGTAATTTTTTCTGGTTCACCATCTTCATAAATAGGGATCCTTGAAAAGGACACATCCGCATGCTTTTGTACAAATTCTGCAACAGTCAGGGTATCCGGTAACGAAAACACAACGGTTCGGTGGGTCATTGCTTGGCGTACTTTAAGTTGTTTTAAACTAAGTAAGTTCTGCATAACTGTTGCCTCTCGAGCGGCAATTTGGCCTTCTTCCAAAGACAAGGCAGCCATTGCAGACAGTTCATCTCTACTCAATCCAACAAGAGGTGACTCGTCCTGCATTCTAGATGTCATTTTTTGCGCCATATATACTAAGGGCCACAAAACAATTATTAAATATTTTAAAAAATGCGCAGTAGCTGGTGCAAGTTGACGCCAATAGGCTGCCCCAAGGGTCTTAGGGATAATTTCAGAGAACACTAGGATCAACAAAGTCAAAACGGCCGAAGCAATTCCTAGATAGGCATCACCGAATACCACTGCGGCCTGAGCACCTGCCCCTGCGGCTCCCATGGTATGCGCAATAGTATTTAAACTCAAAATAGCGGCAAGGGGACGATTAATATCGCTGACTTGTTTTTTCAATAACTTGCCAGACGGATGGCCAGTTTTTTCTAACACAGAAATATAAGCCGACGATATGCTAAGGATAACTGCTTCTGCGATAGAGCAAATAAACGAAAAAAACAACGCGACAAAGATATATAACAGCAACAAAAACATAGGGATTAAATCTCAGAGGATGGCGTAAAAAGCATCATATAAATATAGGTAACAGGCATAACATAAGCTTATCAAACCATAAGCAGATATCGTAGTATTAATAGAGTAGAACAAGAATTTTTACTTAGGAAGAGACTGACTAACAATTTAATGGCGGAGTGGACGAGACTCGAACTCGCGACCCCCGGCGTGACAGGCCGGTATTCTAACCAACTGAACTACCACTCCGCATATAAATTGTAATTTGTTTTGATGTTGGCGGAGTGGACGAGACTCGAACTCGCGACCCCCGGCGTGACAGGCCGGTATTCTAACCAACTGAACTACCACTCCAGCCGTAATCAAAACATTTACTCTAAATTTCTAACTTATAGATATCTTGAAGGATTAACTACAAAACCAAAAACCCTGAGTAAATTAGACAATATTGAAGTTGGCGGAGTGGACGAGACTCGAACTCGCGACCCCCGGCGTGACAGGCCGGTATTCTAACCAACTGAACTACCACTCCACAATCTTCAATGTTATCAAGCGGTTAGATAAGAAATAAAGGATATCCCTTGTCAACCGCGGCGCAGATAATACGGGTTCACCCCATACTAGTCAATAGCTTTTTAGTACGAAATACAGTTAAAAGCATTGATTGCTGCAGTATTGAACAATTTGTTTGATAAGCGGACAAACATTCATTCTTTAGGGATGGGTAAGTCCATGAACCCCGGGTCGGATTCAGCTTTATTCTGGGGTTTATTTTCTAATGTTGTTTCTTTAGATTTACGTTTAAAGATTTTTGCAAAAAAACCTACTTTTTTGTCAGCACTTTTTTCATTTGTCGATGTTTTGGGTTTTTTCTTAAATTTAAAATCCGGCTTTTTATCTAAGGTAAGCCACCAAATTAAACCACCACCCACTAACAAAATAAATAAATTAATACCCACAATCAGGGATACAAGTGTCGAAGTTGGCATGTTTTTATCAGCAGCAGGAATTTCTTGCTCTGACATTACATTTTTTTCAATTACACTATCGGTTATCGCAGCGTCGACAACACCTACTTCAACAGCAACAACTGCAGGCTCTGGCTCTTCTGATAGGAAGCTATACTCTGGCACATCCAAAATAAACTCTCTGCCTTCAATGGTATTTCCATAAGCAGTTAACTTAACCCGATATACGCCATATTCGTAATTAACAATCAAATACTCTCGCATTTCGGAAGACATATCAGTAATCGAAAAATTCTGAATGTCGCCATTTGGAAATTGGACTTTTCCATCAATCAATAATGTCGACATATCTACATATTCACGTTGAGCATCGACACTTAGTTTATGGTAGCCATCGCCTCCCCCATCAAGCTCTATGTCGACTTTAATAGGATTAGCTAACAACATAAGGTTTGGGTCAACCTGCTCACGGGTATACATAGGAGTAGACACAGTAAATGTAGGGATCCATTCGCCATCGGCAATGGCGAGATTAAATTGCCCAGTAAATATTCCGTCTAAAGGCCTCTCATCCATGCCTTTACCGTTGTCTTCAAAAAATGCCACGATTTCTGTGTTAGCGCCAAAATTATTAAAATTAGGGTTGTTAGTACTAGACAATGAAATGGTCAGTTCAACCACATCTCTAAATGCGGTGTAATCAATCGGAATACCATTATTGGTTAAGTAAGCCGTTTGTTTAATAATTTCACCAGAAAATATAATATTGGGTAAAGGGTCAGCATGTAATGCTAGGTCGCTAATAACCATAACTCGACTTTCAGGCTTAATTTGACCTACCGCTTGCCATGGTCCTGGGGTGGGGTTTTTAATACTGATCATGTCGTATGTGCTGGTATCAAACCAAAAAATACTTTCACCATCGGCACTGGACTGAAAAATTTTGGACCCATCCGGCCGCACTAAAACGATAGGTGCAGAACCGAATTCACGAAAAAATATCATGGTGATTTCGTCTACTTCATAGTCAATTCTAAAACGGTTTTGCAGTAACTCAATACCATTGTGGTATTTGCTGCCTAATTGAGTAAGAGGCGAAACATCAGCTTGACTAACATCTTGGTTATTTGAAGATTGTGCGCCATCCTGCATACTTTGCGGAACTGCTTGAACCGCAAAGCTCAAATAAGCGAACAGCCACAAAATAAGAGCAGATACGACCGATTTTAACATGTTTACTTAACTCACTATTTTGTCAGTTTTTTCATTACTTTGTCACTATTCGCGCCATACACAGGCGCCACCTTTTTCAGCCACTAGGTCCAAACGACTTTCATGCTGTTCTAATTCATCGGCCGTTGCCATAACAACCTTTAACGGTTTTCTTTGTGGCGACAGTCGGCGGATAGTTTCTACTTGCACGCCACCTTCGCCACTAGCCTTACCACTTAAATTAAGATCGGTTTGGCCACCTGTCATCATTAGATAAACATCGGCCAAAATCTCTGCATCTAACAACGCGCCGTGTTTTTCTCGGTGGGAGTTATCAATACCATAACGCCTACACAAGGCATCAAGATTATTCTTTTGACCTGGGTGAAATTGTCTTGCCAAACCCAAAGTGTCAAGCACTGTGCACATCTTGGCAGACTCTTTAACCCCTAAGCCTGAAAGCCGATTAAACTCATGATCCATAAACCCGATATCAAATGGCGCATTATGAATAACCAGCTGAGCGCCACTAATAAAATCAATAAACTCTTTAGCTATAGTGCTAAATACCGGCTTGTCTGCCAAATATTCATTGGTGATCCCATGCACTCCAATGGCTTCTTGTTCTACCAGACGCTGAGGATTGATGTAAACATGAAAGGTATTCCCCGTAAGACGACGATTTATCATCTCCACACAGCCGATTTCAATAATTCGATGCCCTTGTTTGGGATCTAGTCCAGTAGTTTCTGTATCTAATACTATTTGGCGCATTTTAGGCTCTTTAAAAAATATAGAATTATAAAATTTTATGGCATTAACATTATTGGCTATTATACTGCGCTAATTTTAAAATTCTTGAATTTATCCGGGTATATATCCAAACAACATCAAAATTAGGCATATATGAAACAAGTAGAGATTTTTACCGATGGATCTTGCCTAGGCAACCCCGGTCCTGGTGGTTATGGTGCCGTAATGATTTTTGACCAACATCGAAAAGAACTCAGCCAAGGGTTTAAACATACCACCAACAATAGAATGGAGTTGTTGGCCACTATTGAGGCACTCGCTATCTTAACTGAGGAATGTTCTGTTAACTTAACCACAGACAGCCAATACGTTAAAAATGGGATCAACCAATGGATTAAAAATTGGCGTAAAAATGGCTGGCGTACCTCAGATAAAAAGCCAGTGAAAAATGTCGATTTATGGAAACGTTTAGACCAACAAGTCGGTAAACATAAAGTCAGTTGGTTCTGGGTAAAAGGTCACTCTGGTCACCCTGAAAATGAAGCATGCGACCAGCTTGCTAGACAAGCGGCTGAAGGTAAAAACATGCCAGAAGACAGCGGTTTTTTTGGCTAATCTACACATTTAACTTATTTACGGTAAATAGTCTAATAAGTCCGTTGCGGCTACTTATCACTCCACATCGCGTATTCGTTGTTGTTTCCGTCGCAAAAATGAAACCTATGACCGCCAGGAAATTCAAAGGTAGCTGTTTTGATGGTTCCTCCAGCCGACTCTATAGCGGCTTGGCTTTTAACTAAGTCATCACTGTATAACACAACTAAGACACTCCCCTTATCAGCAGACACGTTATGTTCAGACACGTATAAACCGCCGTCTATTCCGGCACCAGTAATAGCCGCATAATCATCTCCATAGTCCACAAATTCCCAACCAAACACCTGATTAAAAAAGGCTTTACTCGATGCTAGGGCTTTAACTGGAATTTCAATATAGTTAATTTTATGGTGTTGGCTCATAGTATTCTCGGTTCGTTTAAAGCATCATGTTAGCAAGTTGTTAATGTGATAATTCACTAAAATTCATTAAAATTGAGGATAACCAATGCGCGTAATTGAAAATATTTGTTTGTTATTAGGTCGGCTGTTAATGGGCAGCTACTTTTTTGTGTTTGGCTTACAGAAAATAAGCAACTATCAACCTATGACAGAGTATATGCTTTCACACAGTGTGCCTGCTAGTGCATTTTTATTGCCTTTTACTATCGTTCTACAAGTTGTCGCTGGCTTGGCTATTATTATTGGCTTTAAAGGTAAAGTTGCCGCTTTTTTATTGGCTGGGTTGACTTTGGTTATCAGTATTTACATGCACGACTTTTGGAGTATGGCTGAAGGTTTGCAACGTGGCCACGAGACTCAAAATTTCATTAAAAACATGGGGATCATGGCCGGACTACTCATGGTTGCCAGCCTAGGTACAGGCTGGTTGAGTTTAGATAATCGGCAATCAAACAAAACTTAAGTATTTTGCTTGCCGTATTTCCATTCGCTGGGGATGATAAATCGCTCGTCGTCTTCAATTTTGTAGACATTGATGACTTCTAGTAATGTCATGGTTACTTCGGATAACTTACTAGCAGATTGTCCAATTTCTTGGGCACCCTGCATATTTTTATTTGACATGGTTTCTATTTCATTCACATTTTGACTGACTTCCTGCGCCACAACACTCTGTTGTTGAGTACTGACGCTGATAGAGGTACTCATTTTCTCAACATTTTGTATGCTATTTAAGATCTGACTAAATGCTTGGTCAATTGCACTGGATAATTTTACAGCTTGTTGAGACTTTTCCTGCCCTTCAGCAATACCCAACATAGCTTGTTTAGAATCAGTTTGTAATGCCGCAATAATAATTGCAATTTCTTCGGTTGAACTATGCACTCTTTTTGCTAAAGCCCTAACTTCGTCAGCAACAACAGCAAATCCACGGCCTTGTTCACCGGCTCTGGCAGCTTCAATTGCTGCATTTAGTGCTAAGAGGTTAGTTTGATCGGCAACAGATTGAATCACTACTAACACACTAGAAATGTTTACCACACCTTCATTTAGAGCACCTATAACACCGTTTAAATTTTCGACTTCTGAAGCTACACTCTTAATACTGCTCAACGCTTCATGCACTGTGCCTCTGCCTTCATCACACTCGCGTACCACTGATGAAACAGAATTAGCCGACTCTTGAATTTGTTTACCTATGTCTGCTACACCAACCGATATTTCTTCCACGGCTGCAGAAGCACTACTGGTTGCCATTTGCTGCTTTTCTATATTTGAATCACTATCCACTACAGACACTATAGTGTCGTGTGTTGATGACACCGCTTCATAAGCCGTTTGGGCTATTATGACAAAGTCGCTGCGAATAACTTCTAAAAGTTCATTGAATGTTTCGGATGACTTACCAAGGTGATCTTGTGATAAAACTGGAATTCGCAAGGTCAAGTTATGATCTCGCCTTATCTCAGCAATTGTATTACGAATAGCCTTTGCCTGATTACCCATAGTCACAATAGTAATTAACACTAGGTAGGCTAGAAGCAACACTAGTACTAATAAAAACAATTCAAAACTAATTAATCTGACTGCTTTTGCATATATGCCGTTAATATCGTTATGCATTTGCTTGATGCCATTTGACTCAAGATTTTTTAGACCGCCAATTCTGCCTGTTGCAGCATCAAACCATTCTTCTGGTTGAACTGTAAATTCATTATTCAATGCTTCACTCAAAACCTGTTTACGTAATTTAATAATGTTCTGGTTTTCAGTACTATTTTCGTACCTAGTGAACCTAGTGGACCATTCTCCATCATTTGGCATAGATTTAATAAATGCATCTTGATAAGCATCTTGTTGAGCAATAAGTGAGTAAACGTGCTGTTTATTTTGTTCAGAAAAGTTTTCACCCGCTAATATATTGGTTAATACTGCTCGTTCAATACCGGACTTTTCTTTCACTTGCATGAGGTTATAAGAGGCAATTAAACCTTGCACTAATCCATTAGTATCTAACACTTCTATTAGTGCTAGTGGTTGATTAATTAAGGATTTGTTTCGCGCAGTATAAAAACCCAGTGCATCAGGCAAAGAGATAGTTAGCTGGTCTACTCGACTACGAATTTTTTCTAATTGACTGAGGTTATTTAAAATACTTGTTATGCTGGTTTTTAAGCCATCACTAAAATCATCCGCATATTTTCTTGTGAAATTCCTATAATCACGCAATCTTTCATCCACAAGACTTCGCTGCACCGCAAGCTCCGGTCTAAATTTAACACCTTTTGAACCGAGATAACCTGCTGACATGCCACGTTCTTTTTGCAGCTCATGTATCAAAGACGCGGCGTTATCAGTTAAAGACAATAAACTAGCGCCGTTAGATGAGTCACTCACATCTTGAGCGTTGTAAGTTAAGTTAATCAGCACAATGATAGTTAATAAAACTGAAGGGATAATAATCAAAAATGAGACGTAACGTGAAACAGCTTCCTTAAAACGCATGTAAATCCTTATAACAGTTGAGTACCAAGACAAAAAAAGAAGAAATAAATGCTTAAGAGCGTTTCTTTATAAATCTAATTCGATATTTAAATTAATCTATCACTAAATACACTATCTAGAATTAGTAAATATACGTAATTAATACAAATTCCTAACAATACATTTATTCAATACTTAACAGGTAAAAAAAAAGACCAATATTTTAACAATATTAATCTTTTTTTAGCTTTAAACACTATTTAAAACTTGGCGCCAACCCATACCCAAAGTTTGTCGGCATCTACTTTAATATCACCAGCAGAATATGCTGCATATTTAATACCTACAGAGTAATGTTTAGCGTACTTTTTCACATACGATAAGTTGAGTTCACTGCCTAAATCGTCAACAGTTTCACTGGCATCATCAGCTTCAAAGTTGTGATAGATCACCTTCCATCCCCCCCCCAATGCTTTACCTGCAAATGTGATATTAGTATCCACTAAACCTTGTGAAGGTGTGCCTAAAAACTGATCAGACCAACCATTAAACTTGTGGAGTGTGGCTAGAGGTGTAGAAAACCCAAAGGCACCATCATCCGAACCCAGCACTTCATAACCCACTTTTGCGGTGATACCACTAAACACAACTCCGGCTTCAAGATTTATATAATCAACATCAAAATCTGCCGTCGCAGTCTCACTGCTCTGACTAGCATACTCTGCGCGATACAATATTTTAGTATCTCCCGCTTTAGTGCTACCAGCAAAACTAACACCAAAGGTATCTAAAGCATTAGCGGTACCATTATCAACTTCAAGCAAATAGCCATAACCTGTCAATGTTCCCGCTGATGTTTTATAAGACGCGTTGATTAAGTGGTCCTTCGCATCCAAATCAGCGTCTTGTGCAAAGATACGGTTACGTTGAGTAATATAAGCATATTGCAAGGTTAGGTCTTTTACAGGCGCATATTTTGCTGACAAAGCATCAAAGGTTTGTCTATCCTGACGCCAGCCAACATGGCCAACAAATCTATGGCCATCCATAGTGATCACTTGTCTGCCTAACTTTGCACTAAAATCATCATTTTTATACTGAATATAACCCTGATCCAATTCGGTGTGCTCAGGATCAGCAATAACCGAATACTGACCAAGGTTGTAGCCACTTGGCCCCACTGTGTAATCGCCTAGGCCTAATACAATACGGGTATCTTCCACCTCAACTTTAGCTGAAAATCCATTATAACTGCCTGTTTCATAGGCCAGTAAAGTGCGTAATGTCAGTGCACTGGCATCTTCTAGGGCATTATCTTGATCAACACTCTCATAACGCAGGTTTAAATTTACACTTGCCTTACCTGAAGTCAGAGCTTCGGTAAATTCGTCAGCGTATGCCATCTGGCTGGTCACGCTGCCAATAAGTGCCGTTGCTAAAGCAATGCTGATAGCATGTTTATTCATTTGGGTTTTAGTTGTTCTCATGGTTCTCTCTCTAGTTTTAAGCACAAATCTATCGAGTCGCAGAATAAATTCTGCCACAGATTTCTAATTCTATTGAAAAATAGGTTAACAGTTGATGGTTATAATCTTATAACTAGGCAACATTACTTTGATTTGAAACACCCTTTTGTTTGGACTGTTTTTTTCGATGTTCGTCAACAGACTCCACTTTGCGCTGCTTTTCATAGAGAAATTTCAGCACTTCGTGGCGGTAATGATTGTATTGCTGGTTATCGGCTAATTCGATCCGATTTCTGGGCCGTGATAACTCAATGGGTAGAATTTCGCCAATAGTAGCCGCAGGACCATTGGTCATCATCACAATTCTGTCTGAAAGTAATACCGCTTCATCCACATCATGGGTGATCATAATAACGGTATTGCCTAACTGTGCGTGGATCTCCATAACAGAGTCCTGCAGGTGAGCCCGAGTTAACGCATCCAGCGCTCCAAAAGGTTCATCCATCAACAATACTTTTGGCTCCATTGCTAATGCGCGCGCAATGCCAACACGTTGTTTCATACCACCTGAGATTTCCGCAGGTAATTTGTCAGCGGCATGACTCATATGTACCAGTTCTAGGTTATGTTCAACCCACTCTTTCATTTCCTTTTTTGAGCGACCATTTGGGGTTTGTTTAACCGCCAGTTCTACGTTTTTATAAGCACTTAACCAAGGTAATAACGAGTGATTCTGAAATACCACTGCTCGCTCTGGGCCTGGTTCGTTTACTTCTTGATTATCCAAGATAACGCCACCTTTAGTGGCTTCATATAAACCCGCGACAATGTTCAAAACTGTAGACTTACCGCAACCAGAGTGACCAATTAATGAAATAAACTCACCTTTACTGATACGCAGGTTAACGTCTTGCAAAGCGTTAAATGGGCCCTTAGGAGTGGGGAAATCCATCCCTACTTGTGTCAACTCTAAATGATGCTTGTTACTCATTACTTCATCCTCAAATATACTTTCGGTTACTTTCGGTCACTATCCATCTAAGCGAATTGCTTAACGCAATATCGCGTTTTTGTCCCAACTGAACTTTCTCTGTAGGGCTAACATTAATCTGTCTAGTGCAAAGCCAATCACACCAATCGTTAATACTGCCACCATAATGCGCGCTAATGATTCCGAGCTACCATTTTGAAATTCATCCCAAACAAATTTACCTAAACCAGGGTTCTGAGCGAGCATTTCTGCAGCAATCAATACCATCCAACCTATACCTAATGACAACCGAAGGCCGGTGAATATGGCGGGAATAGAAGCCGGTAATACAATTTTAGTCACATGTGAAAAACCATTAAGGCGCAGCACTTTACTCACATTAAGTAAGTCTTTATCGATACTTGATACGCCAACAGCCGTGTTGATTAAAGTCGGCCACAAACAGCACAATGCAACAGTGACGGCTGAAGTAACAAACGATTTAGAAAACATCGGATCGTTGCTGACATACACAGCACTTACTACCATAGTCACTAACGGTAACCATGCTAAAGGTGATACTGGTTTGAATAATTGGATCAATGGGTTAATTGCCGTATAAGCATTCTTGCTTAACCCACATAAAA
>Ga0209712_10002053_pt1 | contig 16848 bp, 10 predicted proteins | sample ArcOceMetagenome_FD_187443 | JGI IMG/M metagenome (GOLD analysis project Ga0209712, IMG submission 187443) | Marine eukaryotic phytoplankton communities from Arctic Ocean - Arctic Ocean - Greenland ARC118M Metagenome (SPAdes) (version 2) | ecosystem: Environmental > Aquatic > Marine > Oceanic...
TACGTTACACACACGTTACACTCTACAAGAAGTAATAATTCCTTCCAAAACGAACGAAATTGTTCCGTGTTTTCCCACTTTTCATCGACGACATCGGTCGAAAACGTGGAAGAAGGGGGGTCGATTTTATTGTCTCCCATTCCACTTGAAAACCCCTTTCTCTCATTTGCTCTTTTTCTTACTCTCTCCTTCTTTACGTTTATTTATTTCTGAGAGCCATCCATGTCAAATCCACCGCCCTCCTCGCGGAACAAAAACAACAACCAACCAACCTGGCCTGAACCATCTCGCTCTCACCAAAGCTAAACTCTCTCACAGAACAAAAATACACTACATTTCTGATTTCTGTGTACGTTTATCATCTGACTGAATTTGACTTTCTACAGCTTGGTATTCATCCAAGAAAATGAATAGCAACCAGCAGGTTAAATCGGTAAATGGGAGTCGCATTAGGTTTGCATCTGCAAAACAACGTGCCAAGAAGGCATCAGCCGATGTGTACCGAACTTACAAACGTCGCACGGGAGTCGTAACAAGTGCAGCATCAAGAGAAGAACGAGTTCATCATGGAGATCAATTCAATGACTCTTCAGGCAGAAAAAAAAGAAAAACGATTTCATCTGGGAGAGAGTCAAAGGCTGTTTTGGGGGGTAAAGAGGATTTCGATGAGTCTGAGGATGAACTTGAGTTGGAGACGTGTTCAACCTTTCAAATGGAGCTTGATTTAGCAAAGGATCGGAATGCATCAGCATTATTTACGAATCTTCACTATGAACTATCTCTATATGTTGGATCTTTGCCAGAAATTCTGCACCACGCAAAGAAGATCGTGAAATTACTGCTTTGCTATGTGCTTTCCCCATATTCAAAGCCTCACATTGCTTCTCCTGAGGAGCTATGGGATGTTGATTCAAAGAAGGAACGGGAGCTATTTGTGGTCAATACTGCGACGACTGATGTTCTCCATTTGCTTTCTGTTTTGGCAAGAGATTTGCGGCATGAAATACATCCCTATGTTCACAATTTGATTCTTCCCCGTATTGTCAATGATTTGATTAATCCACCAACAACTGTTTCAACTTCTGAAATGAAAGAGCAGCGCACTTTGGATATTACTGTGGTTGAGACCGGTTTCCGTACGTTGTCTTATATTTTTCGATATGATACCAACGCCTTTCTTTCAGAGGATGTCGAAGGAAAGAAAAAGAAGTCTAAAAAGGATGATGGAAAGAAATCAGAGGGGTGTTTGGAGCTAATGAGGAAATATTATGGTTCTACTTTGGCGCATAGAGCAGACTTTGTGCGGAGATTAGGTGCTGAATCATTTGCGCCTCTTGTACGCAAATTGAGAAGTAATGCATCGAAGAAAAAGCACATTCGCAGAGTTCTTCGTTCTCTCGCTACGTCTGCATCAATGCCGGCCACTTTTTTAGAAGAGGCACCTGATGATTTTGCGGAGGACTGTTACAAACCAATAACCTCCATGACAACTAGAATGGAGAGAGCCAGTAATGATGCTATTGATGGTGTCGCACTTTTGCTTTTCTACACAATTCGTGGTGTACCTGGACGTCTGCATTCCAAAAGCCAAGCTATTATTAAGATTATGCTCGGAAACCTTTTACAACGAGAAAGTGATTCTAATACTGAGAATGGAAATATCGAAAGTTACAAAAGATATGTGATATACAAAGTGATTTCAGAAGTTTTGTATAAGGCACGTGGACACATCAATAATGGGCCGAACTTTTCACCCATTTGGGATGAAATTTACAGCAGTTTGTTTGAAGTGGTTTGTGCTATCAAGAAAGGGGATAACAGTTGCGCGTGTGGTCTTGGGTATTTAGCACAGCTTATGAAGGAATGTGTTTCTTACGGAAATGGAGTGCTGTTAAGAAGTCAAGACGTGAGCAACTTGGACTTCAAGAATGATCAAGCTGATAGAATTTCACATATTTTGAAGGACATGGTTGATCCTAAATTTTATGATCGATTGGGAAAAAGAAATCAAGCTCATACCTTGAAACTTCTCTGTGCCGCTTGGAAAGTATTTCCGGAGCACCCCAAGTTTGCTCATCGGCTTTGTGGTTTTATTCCAACCATTGCAAAAGGAAGTGTCGCTATAGTAGATCCAATTTTAGTCCTCGCCAAGGATCTGTTGCCATTTGTTTCGGAGGAGTTATCCGCGAGATATCTAGCACCGGAAATATTAAATGCGGCTGCAAAGAGAAACTCTAAGGATGATAGTATTGGGGTACAGATGACCTTGCATGCTGTGGCTATGTCTAGTGTGACGAGAAATATTGAACTTCAGTCAAGTGATGAGGACAAAGATGATTTATTCAGCATAAATCTTGCGCCCAAGTGTGTGATTTCACTTTCGGACAAAGCTGCTTTAATTGACACCTGTCTACGAGATCTGACATTGCAAAACTCGAAATTGGATAAAGATGATTTCGTTCGTCTCAGCTATGTTACAAGGGTGATGCCATTCCTAGCTCTCGTTGGATGCGATGGACCGGACAAAGATAACTTTGCTCTTGTGAAGAAAATTACAAAGCACATTACAAATCTGTTGAAGAAACTGGATAAGGTCGAAAACGCAAGTAGTTTCAAGGCAGACTTCATTGTAACAGAGGCCTTGCTGATTGAAGCACTTGCCTTCATTGCGTCGGGTGTTGCTCAAGATTCGGTACATCGACCTGAGATGAAGAAAATCGTAAAGCAAGCACGTGAATTCGTTAACAAATTTCTCTTCCAGAATCCAGCGTCGCTGCTGACCGTGAAATCCTGTGCAAAAATGGCGATTGTCATGGAAGAATTTGAATTATATCTCAACGATAAATCCAATGAAAGTTTTGATGCCCTGAATGCCAATCTTAGCTCCAGTAACCATTTCATGCGTCTTCATACTCTGAGTCTTCTGAATACATTCCCCCAAAGACCTTATGTGACGGATTTCAATGATGTAGATTTATCCGAGGATCTTGATGAGATTGACTACCAAGTGAAAAATACTGATAGTAATGTTGGTTCCAAGACTTCCTCTTCTCTATCGGGAATGTGCGATATTGTCGAAACACTTCTCCTGATTGAGAGTACCCCACCAGGATTTAGCAATGAACGTCGGCTTACTATGGCAATAAATCGTGTTGAAGTTCTTGGCCGTGCTGGGAAGTTACCTGCACTTTACGCTGAAGCGGCAGTGAATCATATGTTTGGTATCATGCATATCAAATATCAGGCATTATGGAGTGCTTCGGTACGCGCGATTACAGGGTTAGCGTCTGGTCATGAATTGGCTGCCTGGTCGTCAATTTCATCGCAGCTGAAATTAGTGACGGAGTCAACATATTTTTTGAACGACTCAAAAGCGGAGGTCGGAGTGGGAGGCTCGTATGTTGACAGTAGGAGCGAGGTAGGAAACGAAATGATTCGGGATCATGAGCTTATTTTGAAGTGGGACAAATCCTCGGGAGATAATGCTGATCTGTTTCAACAGCAAATTGAGGCAGCAAAAGGTTATGGTAGAGTTTCAAGGCACCAGTCGACTGATCAACTTACAATATTTGAACAAGTTTGGAGTGTGCTTGAGAGTATTCCTCAGTTGACGACGAAAAAGTCCCGCTTCGTTGTTCCCCTCTTCCTTCAATTTTTGCACCATCAGTATTTTCTGTTTCATGATGATGATCCTGATGCAAGAGAGTTTCAGCTCGATAGACATATTGAGAACGACATGGATGCACCTGAAAGGTAAATACAAAGAACGCAATGCTTCGATATATATATATATATATCCCTCTTGCTTCTCTCTGACATGTCCTTCTGTCTATTTGTCTATCCACCTCTATTATCAAATCTTTTCGTTAAGTTCGAAGTGGTCCCGTAGTCAGCTAGGTCGCAAGATGCTTTTTAAAAAACTTCTTTCTTTCATGAAAATGTTTGCAAGTGTGAATGGTATGCAGCAACTTTACAAGCATAAGCTCCTGTTAGTCATATTCACCTCTTTCCTTTCCAACCCGGATCCATTGACTGCTAAATTGTCTTTAGACTGTGTGATCCGGTTTAAACTCCCTCATGTGAGGCCATACCTTGATCAGCTGAAGGGCTTACTGATGAAGGGGACATTGAGAGAGACTCTGACTAAAATGAATCTGTCGCGAAACGATGGAGATATAGATGTCCAGCATCGTGAACAGCTTTTCCCTATTATAATACGTATACTATTTGGGAGACTTTCAGCAAGAGGTTCTGGGAACAAATCATCGAAAGATTCGCCAGCTGTCAGGAGAGCTGCAATTCTCTCATTTCTTAGTGGACTAGATCAATCCGAAGGGGAGTTTGACTACTTTATTTATACGATGGTCAGACCTTTTGTGCCCAGTACTGTTGATATGGACTTGTCGGATATTGGTCACGGGAACAAATCACATATCAAAAGCATGATCAAGGAAGTATACACCATGGCATCGATGAAAGAAGTATCTACAATTCCGTCGCAGCGTCAAGAGGGTTTACTAAATCTACTTTCTGAAGTCATCAAGAAGTTTGGTTTTAAAGTGCTTGAATTTGTACCTACTTTCATGAGACTTATTCTCATTGTGCTGGAACACGCAGAATCTCTGAGAAAAGAGTCAGATGGGTTCATACCGGAACCTCAAATTGAAGCTGGGGAGTTAAATGATGATGGAAATGAAATGAGCAACGACGGTCGACCAAATAGAGCTGGAAAGATTCGTACTTTGTGTTTTCTTCGCTTGTCAGATCTGATGTCTCAGTTTGCAAATAGTGCTAACTTTATTGCCTTCGGGGATGACATGAAGAGGATAATTCAGCCCGCCTTGAAAAATCTCCCGAATAGCACAATAAATGCTGCCAATGCACCAGGTCTTCTCATACTCCTACAGACAATGTCATCGCACCCAGAATTAATTCCCTTGTTAGAACAGGACAACTGTGCGGTTCAATCTGTCTTCAAGTGTATATCGGATTCGAGCAACTTTGGTGTGATGGACTGTACTTTAAAGTTTGTTGACAATCTCTTGACGGAGGGAGGACTGTATGACCCTGAAGAGGATCTCAGAAGTACACCAAGTGGGAGGACCGGTTTAAAACTAGTGCGGGCTAATGTTGATCTTCTTCTCAGCCAATTTACGAGGAGATTGAAATGCAACGATGATGATCACTCAAAGTTAAATGCAACACAATCCCAAGAATTGAGTATTTTATGTCGAGTGACATATTTGCTTGTCGAGAACGCTTCTACTGATGACGATTTAGCACGGACGTTGAGTACTCTATGCGATCTTCTCATCCCTTTTTTGAGGTTTGGTCGCAATATCAGAGAGAAGAATCGGCTTGATATACTAGACATTTTGAGTTCTATACTCCCGCGTATTGGGCATGAAGCTGCGTACTCACACCTACAAGCATTCGCTCGACTTCTCGGTCCAAATAGAGGTAAAGCTGGCATCAAATCCATTGACGTTAGACAGCGGATTGTTGCTTGCATTGCTGCAATTGCAACTAATGAGAGTGAATTGTCCAAGGGCTTAAGCGCAGTAGTCGCAGCCATGCACAATCTAAATACACCCAACCCCAAACGTGTTGACGAATGGGATTTTGAAAAAGTTCTCCCTGTTCTCAATGGTCTTGGTAGCGAAAGTAGTGCGGATAAGAGCTGGTACTCATTTTCCAAAAGCACTCTCACAGAAAAGCAAGGTCTTAAAGTGCTCATGCCGTTGATGTTTTGTTGCCTTCAACTGCTCTACGACACTGATGGTGTTTTAAGCAGGGGTGCTTTCAAGGCATTATGCACCCTCATCAAGACTGCATCCGAACAATCATCAAATGATGAGATGTGGCAAAGATTGATTGAGACATCAATGATGGCTTCCATAAGAATCGGTATCAAAACGCACAACCTTGCAGTCAGAAAGAGCTTCATTTTGCTACTTTCTCTTACAGCCAGGAGTTTTGCCACTAAACAATCACCACATCTATGCAGCGATCTTGTTGTTCTCATAAATGATGATGATCCCGAACTTGATTTCTTCCTTAATATTACACATGTTCAAATACATAGAAGGTCTCGAGCTCTTGCACGACTTCGAAAGTTCCTTGGAGGTTTTACCGACATGAACGATTGTACTATTCAAACTCAAAGTCTCATGTCAATTCTTTTGCCATTGGCCTTGCATCCTATATATGAATGTGAAAAGAAGGGCGAAGAAGCATACGCGGCGGAGGCAATTGCTACAGTTGGTACCATAACAAAATACCTGCCGTGGGGGAAATATCAAAGTACTTTATGGACAGCTCTGACGCAAATATCCCGTCACGAATCGCAGGAACGATATGTTGTAGCCATGGTATGCGCGATCATCGATTCGTTCCATTTTGATGTGATTGTTCCAGATACTCCTGATGCCGACATGTCGGAAGAGATGAAATCGAGCGAAAAGAAAGACGAAGAGTCTAGGATTGCTAAATCAGAAGATTTCATTTGGAAACAGCTTAATAAAAAGATGATTCCCACCATTGAAAGCTACCTCATGAAAGACACAGTAGATCGCAAAGGCAAAAAGAATAAAACTCTCAGGTCACAGATTGCCTTGGCCTTGGTTAAGCTTTTCCAAAAATTGCCTCAGCATGTCTTCGAGATGAAATTTCCCCGTCTTCTGTCTGTAGTTTGCCAATCTCTGACAAACAATGAGTCAGATGAACGTGACATTGCGAGAAAGATACTGTCTAGGGTTGCGGCGTCAATTGATGTCAAATACCTTTCCGATATTATCGCAGCGTTAGCCGTTGCCTTAAATGAAGGCTATAAATTGCATGTCAGATCGGCAACCTTGCACTCTATTCTTATTGCCATCTCAAAAGTGTATGTGCGTCCAGAGTACAAAGCTGAGGCTCCCTCAACCAATTCATTTGATAGTTGTGTACCAGCTATGATGGATATCATCCAACAAGATATATTTGGGACAGCAAGTGAAATGAAAGAAGTTGAAACTGCGAGAAAACGACTTGTAAAAGAAGCAGGTGGGACTAAGAGTCTCAGTTCTCTAGAGCTCATTGGAAGGCTAGTTCAGTTCAACCCATCATCTGTTGCATCGTCAACGTCATCTTTTTCAGCGGTTCATGCATTGGTAAATCCATTCCTTGAGAGACTTCGAGATCCTGAGGTCCTATCCTCGATCATAGGCAAGGCAAAAGAGTCAATGAGCCGTATTGTAATTGGTATATCTCAAAATTCTTCATCGAGTTCTGCAGAAATGCTCCCGTTCGTATTCGCCACTGTGTCGCCCTTCGTCATTGCCAATGGCGAAGTACCAGATAACGATGATGATATGTACGACAGCGATGAGGAAAGAGTGAAAGGGCTTGAAGTCAGCAAAACAAAAAGGTCAACCAAGAAAGAAGACAATCAAGATGCTAACAATGCTGCAGTAAGAAAGGTCTTCAACTGGGCGCCATCTGGATTGAAAGATGCGAAAGATAGCAAGAGTGCATACGAAATGAAGATACAACAGAAGCTAGACCTAAGAATGGTTCAGGATGGCGCGAATGCGCCAAAGTTAACTGGATCGTCACGATACGACAGCCTCAAGTCGAAAGGGACAGATCTAAATTCTCCCGCCACATCATGTGCTGTGTCTTTTGGATTGAGTCTTCTGCATGCGCACTTAAAGATGAACAAATCTAATGGCATAGAAATGATGTGTGATCCGTTTGTGAAAATCCTCACTCGATGTGTGAAGCATTCGAACGATACAAATGCGATTCTTGTTTCGTTGAAGTGTTTGCAAGTGCTTCTCCGTCTAAACCTTCCATCCATTACTATTTATAGGATGGACCTGGCAAAATGTATACTGAAGATACTCTCTTCCATGTCGTGCAATACTCAAAATGAAATGGTTCAAGGCAGCTTCAAGACATTGACTCTATTGCTAGCTATTGATAAGAAGAGTGCAATTGAATATCTCGACAATACTAGGTTGGATGATACCAATGCCATCACGGCAGAGAATAAGGTATCAAACAATGAAGACAGCGAACCTATTTTGAACCAGGGGCAGATGCAGGTTCTGGTTTCAATTTTACAATCAGCTTTGACAGATGCTGAACACCACAATTCGACGTTCGGAGTGATCAAAGCGTTAACATCGAGGAAATATGTATCTCCTGAATATTACGACTTGATGGATACCATCCTCAAAATGACAGTTCAAAGCCAAAAAGGTACCATGAGACAGGTAAGACCACGTCCCCGTGTACTACTGCTGTATCTGAAGCAATTTTTGCCTCAATTTCTAATCAATTGAAAACTGCATTTCCTTATCGTCCAATAGCAAGCTGCAAAGATATTCATGCAGTATTTAATTGAGTATCCAATGGGTAAAAACCGCTTAGAGAGCCACTTGAAGCAAATGGTTCTTAACATAAAGTATGACTACGAAGATGGAAGGATGTCTGCTCTTGATCTTATAAATGCTGTGATCAATAAGCTGCCGTTGCCATTGCTCGAAGAGTGCACTCAATTGCTATTTCTGCCTCTTGTACTACAAATGGTTAATGACGACTCAAAAAGATGCAGAGAGCGTGTCGGAGAATGCCTCACAGTTTTACTATCGCGTCTTTCCACCACAGTTCTCAATTCTCTTTATGAATACTCTTTGAAATGGTCTGCTGATGATTCTGCAGGGCAGCTTCAGAGAACCTCTGTCCAGCTTTTTGGATTATTTTTAGATGCCCGGTTAGATTTCATGAAGAAAAATAACAAGATAGAGAAGTTGGTAGATTATCTACGTCACCAAATGGATGTTGAAATCGGCAGTATTGACCACACGAATGTACTTGTAGCCAGAGAATGGGAGATGACATATTTCTGTCTTCAGACGATCGAAAAAGTCGGGAAAGCTCAGAAGCACATTTTGTGGAGGGATACCCGTTTGTGGGAGTTTATAATACAATGCCTGGCGCATCCTCACCCCTGGGTGAAGCTTGTCGCATCAAGAACTATATTTACTCACCTCTCTACTTGTGAGCTGAAGCAATTTCAGAATGTCGATGATAATTCGCCATCTTCGATTATATTGAAGAACCCAGGATCTTTGTTTGAAATTACTCGGAATCTTTGCTTCGAGCTCAACTCAGAAGAGGAGCACCAATCTGATGACATCACTACTATGGCTATTAAGAATTTGTCATGGGTAATCAGAGTTATGCACGAGTATCCTGCACTTTGTTTCAAGGACGGAGAAAGATCAGAGCTTGCTGCCGATGAAAGCGGAGACGATAATGAAGAATCGACTGGTGATAGAAGGACAGCACCTGTTACATGGCTCATCATCCGTCTATCAAATATTGCCAAGAAAGTTGGTTATCAACGGAGAGAGGCGATTTTCAAATGTTTCGCTGCTTTTGCAACAGTGTGTGATAAAAGTATTATTTGCAATCATCTTGAGCTTATCCTCGAACCACTGAGTAGAGTCATAACAGACGCTGAAGCCAGAGAGGAGAGATCGTCGTACAAGAGAGGGCCTGCTGGTGCCACCTATGCTGCTGCAGATTTACCAAGGGAAGTTCTCCAATTATTGGAAGATAAATGTGGAACGGAAGTTTTCATCAATACCCTAGCCTCTGTGAAGTCGAAGGCGAAAGAGAAACGTGAAGCGCGTAAACAAAAGAAAGCCGTCGAAGCCGTACAAGACCCAGAAAGTGCAGCCAAACGGAAAATAGCCAAACAACAGATGGAAAAGCAGCGCAAAAAGCGTCGAGTCCATGAGAGAAAGGTAGGACGCGGAGTGTTTACAAAGAAGCCAAGACATTAATATTTTAACTTAAACACGCCTCAACACACGAGTATTTGCATTAGACTACTAGCTTCAGAGGATGATGACGAGTCTATGCCTCAACCAGTGTTTTGTCAAGATTGAAGATGGACACTTTGAAGACGATAATTAATTACACCAAGAGACATTCGTGATATTGCTCCGAGAAATGTGAATTGATCGCACATCCTTCGCTCCAGCAGCAGCCCCCGCGCGCCAATCGGATTGCTGACGGAACAATCTCGACAGTTTCCTGCCTTCCCAAAATCATCATCAAACCATCGCATCAAAACTCGAAAAATTATGCTGGAAGGAATCTCCACATTTGGCACAAGGTACAAAATCAACCACTGAATTGCCGCCATCCTCCTGTGACAGCACTATACACCAGGAAATCTGCACTAAATTCAAATCTGTATGGGTTTTGTCTCAAGTCATTAATTCAGTTTGCATTCGGAGAAACAACCTCTTCCCCAAGTATACGCGAGAGAAAGTGAGGGCCAGAACAGAACCGAATAATCTGAAATTCGGAGACAGATTCTGACAGATTTCATTTTTCCATTTCGGCTAAATTACCGTACGGTACGGTATCAGATCCGATCCGATCCCTCCTTCCTGTTGGAAGTTCGGGTGGGTGGTCCGGTACCGGTACCCGGGGTACAGTATCATCATACAATCATTCAAACATCATCATTCATCGTATGCGTTTGGTATAATGATACTATTGTAATATCAGTATTCCTTCTCCGTAACCAAGCCGTAACATAGCACAATCCACCAAAAGACTGAGCAGGCCGTGAACTAAACTGTTACAATCAGATGTACAATACAAATACTTCGACTTTGTTCAAAAGAAGACACAAAAAGCAAGCAAGCAAAACAAGAATGTTGACGACAACATCACCCGCACCCGTAATTGAGGGAGCAGCAAAATCATCCTTTCGAAACCTAGACGAGCCGAGAAATCCACCACTGACAAGAATTATTGCATGCATTTACATTATATCTGGCGCAACGCAACCCCTATTAGTTACTCTTGTCAAGCTGTCAGGTCTTGGCGATCATATGTGCCAATTGTACATGCTTATGTATTACATTGGGCCGGCAATGGTATCCTTTACTTTGTGTAAACCCGGAGCAATTGGGGTGCATGGGATTTGGTCCTTCAAAACAATAAAGGCATCAGGGATTGCGTTGATTGATATAGCAGCACAAACTATGAACTATACAGGTGCAACATTGGCCGGTCCCACAATTTTCGCCATTATTTACTCATCCGTTACGATTTGGACAGCCCTTTATTCTCGCATCCTAATGGGCAGGAAGTTGAGTATCATTCAGTGGTTTGCAATATTTGTTGTTTTCGGAGGGCTGGCAATAACTGCGACAGACTCTGTTTCTGTCGGGCCTGATGTCTTCAAGGGATCTCTCTTGGTCCTTATTGGATCATCTGTTCATGCAATGACTTATGTGCTCAGTGAGGCGATCATGAAGGATGGAGAACAATTTAGTCCCCAGATGAATTGCGCGATACAAGGAACTGTCGCCTCCGTAATTTATCTTTTATGGCAGTTGTTTTACACATCAAAACACCTTCAAGAACGTGTGATCGCTCCAATGGAGGCTGCCGGCACTTCGATACCGAGAGCGATCTGTGTACTTGTATCGCTTAGTATATCAAACCTTGTTCATGCCCTTTCATTCTTTTATACGTTGAAAAATTATCCAGGTGGCGCGACGAGTGCCGGTGTGATGAAGGGTTTACAGGCAGTCTTGGTATTTATATTTACTTCTATTGTCTACTGTGGGTCGATAGGCGGTGATGAAATGTGTTTTTCGGTCATCAAATTAATCTCACTAGTAGTTGTAATTGGGGGCGTTGCACTGTTCACAGCGGCAACAGATCTGACTGGAACACGCGTGGCTACCAAGCATAATGGATATGCGCACGTGAGAGATGTCGAAGAGGTATACGTAGTCTAACCAACGCCAAGTACATTACAAGATGCGATTACAACACATTACGTTTAAGTTTTTGAAGATGTGTTATGCTATTGGTGTAAAGTACGAGTAACATTAGATAAAGGTCAGTCTGCAGAGGAAATAATAACAAGAAGGAGCTCTTCAGAGCTTGCCCAGTGGCGAGTAACATTCTTTGCTTTATTTGGAGAACACTGCTCTATAATTTTTAAAAGCAGGTTGGTGATTCAAGACTCATCTACGTGTACCATGCAATAGCCTTTTTTGTAATAATAGAGTGGTAATTCGCATGACCGAGAAGTCTTCTCGAATCAAAGGCAATATTCCGCAATCTCTGAAGAGTGGTGTCAGTCAATCTCTATTTTTCTCACATACGAGTATTATCTAGAAGTCCATTATTCGCATCCCTTGCTCTTTTGTTTGACACTCTCCAGAAGGGAAACGATAAATACAATGGAGATGATTCGGTGTGCGATCGTTCTTCTGCTCTTGCGTCCATCAAGGTCTGAAGATTTTTACGAGCTTTTATCAGACGAAACTGCCCCCACAAAAGGTTCGTCGTTATCACTTGCCGATTTTCAGAGTTTGCTGCATACAGAAGTAAACGACGAGATCGAACATATCTTTGCAGATGGATCTACAGATGAAGATGAGAACTTCATATACAGGAAGCTGAAGAGGAAGCTGAAGCAACCCGAGAAGCTACCAGAGCTCGTTTGGGACCAGATGGTGGATCACGGCTGGCAATTAACGAAGCACTTTGCTCATAGAAATATTACCGATACACCCGATGCATCCAAAGAAGATTGGGACTCATTGTTTCCTTTCCTAGTTTGCAGCCGAACGCCGTTACTTAAATCAGGAGCCCAGCGACTTCCTCCAATCATCCAGTTCACTGGCGCCCAGGAGAAGGATATTGTCATTGTTTCCAATGATGACAATCAGACTTGTGTCATTGTTACCACTTCATTTAAAAATGCCAAATTTGTAGATAATGCCATTTCCAATGATGAGTATGTGATTACGCCCTTGACAGATTTGATGAAGATATCTACATCTACAATGCAGCAAGTCCAAAGTAAGGAATGGTCGATCCCATCTGCAAATCAGCGTTTCCATCAAGTTCTCCGAGGCGAAGGATACACCCCTAATTGGGAGCGCGTTATAAGGGTAACTTTTGCTGAAGGGGGACGTGATGAAGAATCTAGTGGAAAGTTATTGATGCAGAAAGGACATGCAATCTTAAGCGACATCAAGACAATGGGAATAGAAGGGTCTAAACGAAGACAAAGGCGATTGTCATCAAATCCAACCCATGACGGTAAAGAATTTATTTCGCTTACAGACGCCTTTTCTCTTACAAGTTCAATTACGTTGAATGAAAAGACCTACCGCAATGCTAGAGCCCTATCGTCGAGTAGAATAAATTTCTTCTCTCGGTCGCTAGAATTTGGAATTGAAGCAAGTCATTGCTGTGAAACTATGTTTCAGTATCTTGCGATGCGCCCCGTTATCGAAGGCAATAGCATCGATATCATATTGAATCCTGAACTGAATAGTACAATGATGCATAGTCTCCAAGACTTAAAAGTAGAATCTTCTGCATCTAATTCTCATTGTGTCATTTCATTGGTAATTGGTCTATCTCTCCATCCTCAAGTGCGCAATATTGAGATCGAATGGCCTGTATCCCTCGATGATCACCAGTCTCAATGGATTAGTCAGAGTGGTATAGATGGTTATCGGCCTTTATTCGACTTGGGTCTAACAGGAAAGGACCAGATTATCTCGGTTACTGACAGTGGATTGGACATTGATAACAAGTTTTTCGGGCCAACAAGTGACGAAATTCACAATGTAAGTACACGTAGTACCCGTTCTTATCAAACAATCCCTTCCATTCCTTCTTTGCAAATTCTAAAAGAATCCAATATGAATATATTGCACAGAAATGGATCACAACGGAAAGGAAAGTCGTCCGATATCAACAGAGTACAGCTGGAGACAAACTTGACCGATATCAGGTGAGTGCAGGCTTTGCGTCCAACCATTACTGTGTTTGTCTATCTTCTCACATCTATCACAACCACAGGGTCATGGGACCAGAGTTGCTGGTCTTATTGCAGGTAGTACCTTTGGTGACGAAGAGGATGAAGCTGATGGAGTCGCAAGGGATGCAAAAATACACATGTGGGACATTGAGAGAGCTGGAGGTTAGTAATTCTTATTTCGTTTCATATATTTTCATAGACTGAAGACCTCACATCTAGAATATTATGAAAACACGATTTCTTCACATTCGTCAGGAGGATTTACCGTACCTGGGCCTAACACACTTTTCAGCAGTATTGACAATGATGGGAAAGGTGCCAAAATCACAAATGGTAGTTGGTCTGCACGCTACCGTCCATATTCTACTCGCTGTCGTCTATACGATAGTTCACTTCGGGACGACAAGTACGATGATATTTTGGTCGTAGCTAGTGCAGGCAATGCTGCTAATGACGTCCCTGGAAAGACCACGAATACTATCGGAGAGCCAGCCTCTTGTAAAAATATTATTGCTGTTGGTGCCAGCCAAAGCCACGGTGAACGCCTATACATGTTTGACAAGGGCAAAGATTACCTCGCAGACTTTTCATCAAGAGGCCCAACCGTCGATGGTCGAATGAAACCTGATGTTGTGGCTGTTGGGTATACCTGTTTGGTACCTCGTGCTCATTTTAATTTGAGTAATAAGGAAGAAACCTACGAAACTTTCGGTACTTCCTTCTCTGCCCCTGTTGTTTCTGGAAGTGCTGCTTTGATTAGACAGTATTTTGAAGAAGGTTGGTTTCCTTGTGGAACCAAGGGATGTGGCAGAGCTATCTCCCCTTGCGGTGCTCTGGTAAAGGCAGTCCTCGCGAATGGAGCTCAGAGCCTGAAGGGTGTGCAAAAGGTTCCCAGTGGACCGATTACCGAAGAGCTCAGTGATTACGACAACGGTCAAGGTGGGAATAGTTATTGATGCATTACTTGACTGCGTGTGCCAGTTTACCTCATGAACTCACCAACATTCCTTTCCTTCATTTTCAACACAGGTTTTGGTTTGATTAATTTGGCAAAATCAATTCCATTAAAGGACGTGAACCAATTAAATGGATTTCTTGTAAATAATCGCGCCCTCCAAGATGGCGATTCAGATTCTATTATTTTGAGAACAAAAAAATGCTCATCCCCAGAATTGAGCGTAACTATATCATGGTACGATCCAGCTGGAGCAGTAAATTGCGCAAAGTGTTTGGTGAATGATCTGGATTTATCTATACGACATGGTGAAAAAAAGTTCTATCCAAATGGAAGAGATGACCCCGATAGGTTGAATAACATGGAGAGAATTCGTTTGACTGTCGCAGCTGGGGAGAATGTTGAGGTTGTCGTGAAGGCTAAAAATTTGGCGACCACGTCCCAGAAATATTCATTAATTGCAACTGGTTGTTTTGATGCAATTAGCGAAAATTCGACTGAAGGTATTTTCCCCTGTTGAGAAAATTACCCCTACTCTACGTGTACCCTACCCTATCAAGATGATAAAAGTTCGAATCAATAGCTTATGATAACAAGGCTATGGTTCAGATTTTACCTCAATATTAAATAGTACCTTTGAAAAATCTTTATCCGATGTGATCATATCTATCTACACTACTCGTACGTGTGTACGTGTAATTCCTCCAGAGGATCACCCGAGGATATTTCACTTTTTATGGCGCATGCAGAACATCTAACTACTAGCTAGTATTGGTGGGTGGGGGGCTTACTTCCAATGAATTAGTTTTGAGCGACAACGCGACCCCATGCGCCGATACCTCACGAATGGATATGATAGAACTAGACGATCCTTCAATGGAGACTTTCAGAAAGCACCATCGTCAAGTTATAATCACAACCTTTCTATCCATGTGATGCAAGTTTTTTGCGATCATCCAAATGTTTTGACCTTTGCCCCTGAGATCTTTGCTCAGATTGGATTTGATTCGGAGAAGGGAAGATTGATAAGCACATCACTTGTTGGAGTAGTAAGTCAATATTCATGCACTTCACTTACTTTTGAGGCAAAAAACTCAATAGATATTTTCCATCCATGGCATAGATCAAATTCGCGACCGCTTGTTTCACAATAAAAAAGTTGAAACGTACGGTACGGTAGAAAGTATTTGATCCTGGCAGGAATGCGAATCATTGCCTTGTCTTGATTTGTTCTTTCATTAGCGTACGCACTGCATGGAGGAGAAAAAATGACCATACTTCCAAAAATAAGTGCGACAGTTGCGGTATTTGGAGTTGCTGCAGGATATAGCTTTTCCTTTGGACATGCGGTGCTTCTTATCAGCAAGCGTGGCACATACATTAGTATTCTTCCTTTCCAGGAATGATGCAATAGTATTAAAGGCTTTAGATATCTTCCTTTTTATCCCCTGAAAATCGTATTCCTGGAACAAATTGTAGATCAAGAAGTGACCTCGGGTATGCATTGTAGAAATGATATTTTTTACTGCTCATGGTGGTAAATCTCGCCGCAGCTTTGTGTTCCTTGACACGTTTCTCAAAGGTGCATGATGCTGAACCAGCTCGGATGAATATTCCACGCTTGGTGTCTTTCACATGGTAGCACCCATGATTCTTTTTATCAAAAGTTCGTGTTGTTTTTCAAACATAGGCGAAAAGATCGTTTCATTGATTCCCGTGAACTCGAGTGTTGAATCGTCGCGGACGTGACGAAGTAATTTCAACAATGATGGAGAAATGGCAGACATGCATTCCTCAAAGGCCGCAGATGATTCAATTCGTCCTTTGACATGTCAAAGTGCCCTCATCTCGACCGACCGCTGCACTCTGTTGCATGATTTTGTCTACTTGTTCCAATGAAAGAATCAATTAGGACATACTTTGTGGATTGTGTGTATTGTAGCATTTCGAGTACATACATGTTTGTTGTGTGTTACTGTTTTGTTGTGTCGTCTCGGCCGGCCGGTTCGCTCGCTCGTCGTTAGCG
>Ga0209712_10002055_pt1 | contig 16843 bp, 13 predicted proteins | sample ArcOceMetagenome_FD_187443 | JGI IMG/M metagenome (GOLD analysis project Ga0209712, IMG submission 187443) | Marine eukaryotic phytoplankton communities from Arctic Ocean - Arctic Ocean - Greenland ARC118M Metagenome (SPAdes) (version 2) | ecosystem: Environmental > Aquatic > Marine > Oceanic...
AAGGTGGTCGTACTGTGGGTGCTGGCGTGGTTTCTAAAATCATATAAGTAACCCGTTTACTTATGCAAGAAAGGTCACCTAGGTGGCCTTTTTTATTGGCTATAATAAACATAGCTGCGCCATAAAAAGCAGTAGTTAAAAACGAGTAAATAGATAACAGTAATAGCGGGTTAACTAAACCTAGGACCAAGATGGTCGTGTGCAACGTAGTTAAAGAAAAATGAATGCCTGCTCCTCTGTTTGGCGTATAGCTCTACGTGAAGCACGCGTTATTTTCTGCGTTAGAAACTGTTGTTTGCTTTTTTAGCAATGATATAAATCCTATAAATGGTTATATTTTAATTATTTAGAATAGGTCACTTAGGTGACTTTTTTTATACCTAGATGGAAAAGTGACACTCTTTAAGGTTAAACACTAATAACAGTTTAATCTTAAAGCATAACTCCCTACAATCTGCCTATAAATTTGAAGTTTACAGTAATTTGAGAGAGCACAATGCATTATTCAAAACTAGGTAGTAGTGGTGTGGAAGTGTCTAGAGTGTGTTTAGGCAGTATGACGTGGGGTATACAAAACACTCAGCAAGAGGCTAATGAGCAGATTGAGTATGCCCTTAGCCAAGGCGTCAATTTTATTGATACTGCTGAGTTATACCCAGTGCCCCCATCAGGAGAAAAGCATGGCGACACCGAACGAATTATTGGTAATTGGTTAGCACAAAATCCCACTCGCAGAAAAGACATCATCTTGGCCAGTAAAATTGCTGGGCCTGGTTTACCCTATATCCGTGGTGGTGCAAAAATTAGCGGTGAGAATGTTGTTGAAGCCGTAGATGCCTCGCTAAAACGTTTACAAACAGATTATATCGATCTTTTTCAATTACATTGGCCTAATCGCACCTCCCCCCATTTTTCTAAACATTGGCCGGGTAAAGTGAAATTTTCAAGCTTTGACTCTCAACATGAAACCAATGAGATGTTAGAAATTCTGCAAGCACTAGATAGCTGTGTTAAAGCGGGGAAGATACGGTTTTGTGGGTTGTCAGATGATACGCCTTGGGGGATCAACACTTACCTTAAATTGAGCGAGCAACATGCTTTGCCAAGGATGGTGTCGATTCAAAATGAATTTAGTTTGTTACATGCTAAAGATTGGCCTTATTTAATTGAAAATTGTGTACGTGAAAATGTCGCTTATCTACCTTGGTCACCTTTGGCAGGCGGGGTGTTAAGTGGCAAATATCTAAATGGGAAATTACCGAAAGGGACTCGTTGGACGCTTGAGCAAAGAAACGGTATTTTCCGGGATACGCCGGGCACGCATGCCGCTACAGCAGGATATGTAGAGCTAGCCAAAACCTATAACCTCACTCCATCACAACTTGCGCTAGCTTGGTGTGACCAAGTTGATGGGGTCACTTCAACTATTATTGGTGCAACCAACATGGCGCATTTAAAAGAAAACATAGCCGCGTTTGCAACACCATTATCGGATGAAACTATGAAAGCGATCAGTTTAGTTTTTAAAGAGTACCCTGTCCCTTTTTAATTTTATGCTATTGGTAAAGCTAGCACCGACTTCAATTACAAATTGATGCAAGTGTTCGCTTTTTATTATCTTGATTATATTTTATCCTGTACACACTCCTAAAAGAAGAACTGACTAATTATGTTTTTTAAAAGTAAGCTTAGTATTTTTGCCTCAACCTTATGTGTTCTGATGTCGTTAAATGTGCATAGCACGGTAGTCGAAATTCGCACTTCACTTGGTATCATAGAAGTCAATTTATTCGATAATACAACACCAGAAACCGTAGCGAATTTTTTGAGTTATGCCAACTCCGGTGCTTATGCAAGCAGTGTTGTGCATCGTTCTGTTTCAAATTTTATAATCCAAGGAGGTGGCTTTCAATATACCGGCCCTGTCGCTGTTAATAGTTTTTCGCTAGACAGTATTGCAACAGGTACTCCAGTAGCAAATGACCCTAAATTATCCAATATGCGTGGCACTATCGCGATGGCTAAAACCAGTAATCCAGACAGCGCCACTTCACAATGGTTTATTAATCTATCAAATAATGCCAATAGCTTAGATGTGGCCACAAATGCCGGGGGGTTTACAGTCTTTGGTCAGGTGGTTGGTGACGGAATGCAAGTGGTTGATGCTATTGCTGCTCTAACGCTGTTGAATGGCGCGGGTGCATTTGGTGAATTACCTATTCGCAGTTACACACAAACAGATGTAAATAATGAGGTGCCAATTACCGATGATAATTTGGTTGTCATTTCTGACATAGTGGTTACTGATGCGTCTACTGATACAGCTGGTAACCTCAATCCAACACTTAATACGTTGGTGAATCCGCCAACAGGTGGAGGTGGTTCAAGCACTGGCGATGGTGGAGGTGGCGCAGTCGGTTGGTTGTTGCTTCTAGGTTTAGTGATGTTACAAAAAACTCGATTTCTTAAGCGTTAAATTATGACCCTTTTGTGAGGATTAGTGCGTGTCCCGCTCATACTAAGAGTCTTTATTATGGGCGGGTGGTAAATATGTATTTGTTTAATAGAAAAATTGTATCCTAGCTTAGTTTCAATTTTTCTCGTAAATGGCTGTGGTGGTTCTGGCCCAGATGTGGCTGATTCAATCATCACACCACAACCTTCTCATCTCCTTCGAGTTTTTTTAAGGCGTATTTATTGACTGAGCAGTTGAAGGTTTGGCCTTTAGCCTTGTTAGTCAATTAAGTATGACAAACTCGCATGGTCAGTCTCCTCAATTTCTAATATTGTATTTCCAACTGTAGTGGGTCACGTGATGATTTATTTATTGGGTTTATAAAGTTCTAGTAACTTCAACTGATAATCTGTGTATGAGCTACATGGCTCGCTTATTAGAGGTATTAGATGCAGATGACATACAGAGCAATGTTATAAGGATTGACGTTTCAACGCATAATCAAGCAACAGGAGCGGCTGTAGATTTTCCTCCGTCGACTTTGAGTAGTAAGTAGTGGCTGTGGTGGCCAATTTAGGCGCTGCTTATTTTTTTGGAATCAAAGAGCGTGTTGATGGTTATAGTTATTTTAATCAGACAATTATTTAAGAGTGACCTGAAAGTAAGCTTGTTGATGACTGAAATCGTTTTAATGTGTGGTATGTTGAGTTTCGAGCAGAATTTAGAAATTTACGTTTACAAATACCTTTAACAATCAAGCATACCGAATATAGATTAAATCAAGATAAAAACCTTGTAATGATACTTACAAGGTTTAATTTTTTGAGAGATTATTTGATTTCAATTAGCTCAACATCAAATAATAAAGTGGCATCTGCACCAATAGTTGGACCACTGCCTCTTGGGCCATAGGCTAGGTCAGACGGAATAACCAACTCGAACTTGTCGCCAACGTTCATTAGTTGTAACGCTTCTACCCAACCTTGAATGACACCTGTCACTGGGAATTCTGCCGGCTCGCCTCTATCGTAGGAGCTGTCAAATACTGTACCGTCAGTCAATGTACCCTTGTAATGTACAACGACTGTTTTATCAGACGTCGGAATTTCACCTTTACCAGAAACCACTTCTTTATATTGCAAGCCGCTTTCTGTTACAACTACGCCTTCTTTCTTCGCATTGGCTTCAAGATAAGCAAGACCATCTGCTTTATTTTTAGCGCTGTCTGCCTGTTGCGCAAGTTGCTGTTTCTCTTGAGCTTGTTTCTGAACTGTTGCGACTGCTTCTTGAATTTGTTCTTGAGTTAAACGTGACTCCGTTCCAGCCATAACATCGTCAACGGCCATAGTGAATGCGTTAACATCAAAAGTAAGCTCATCACGTTTAAATTGGCCAGCTAGATTTGTGCCGACTATGTAACTTAGCTTCTGCTCAATACTCGCTAAAGCGGGATCTGTTACACCATCAGTTGTCGCCTCTGAAGTTTCCGCCACTGTTGTTTCAGCTTCAGCTTCAGTTTTTTGTTCATTGCCACATGCAGCTAGAAATAAAGAGGATGCTGCCAATAAGGCAATAGAGTTCAATTTCATGTATTTTTCCTAAAATTTGGATGAGATTAATGAAGTAGTTAAACATGTCTATCAAATAAATATTATCAAGATAATTTTTACTAAAGTTCAGTATACCATATGATTACGAGCCACAGTATTCAAGTCTGAAAGACGAGATAAGATAAAAAAAGCCCCATTAATAAAAATTAATAGGGCTTTTTAAGTCGTTAGACCTATTTACTTCTTAGCTGCTGCATCACGCGCTTTGGTTTCTGTAATGACTTTTTCTGACACATTTTGTGGACATGGGCTGTAGTGTGAGAACTCCATAGAGAACTGCCCACGGCCTGATGTCATGGTGCGTAATGTTCCGATATAACCGAACATTTCAGAAAGAGGTATATCAGCTTTAACACGAACACCCGATACGCCAGCTTCTTGATCTTTTATCATGCCACGGCGACGGTTTAAGTCACCAATAACATCACCAACGTGATCGTCAGGCGTAAACACGTCAACTTTCATGATAGGTTCGATTAACTGAGGACCCGCCTTAGGGATTGATTGGCGGAATGCGCCTTTCGCCGCGATTTCAAATGCAACCGCTGATGAATCAACTGCGTGGAACCCACCGTCGTACAATTCAACTTCAACATCGAGTACCGGGAAGCCAGCTAGAACACCTGTACCCATCATGCTCTTGAAACCTTTCTCAATCGCAGGGAAGAATTCTTTAGGCACGTTACCACCAACAACTTTAGAGGTAAATGTAAAGCCTGTGTTGGCTTCGCCAGGCTTGATGCGATAATCGATTTTACCAAATTGACCAGAACCACCAGATTGTTTCTTATGGGTATAAGAATCGTCAATTTCTTGGGTGATTGTTTCACGGTATGCAACTTGAGGTTCACCCACTTGCAATTCAACACCGTAAGTACGCTTAAGAATATCAACTTTAATATCTAAGTGCAGTTCACCCATACCAGAAAGGATTGTTTCACCTGAATCTTGGTCAGTTTCAACACGGAAAGTAGGGTCTTCAGCTACCATCTTACCGATAGCAATACCCATTTTCTCAGTTGAACCTTTATCTTTTGGTGTTACAGAGATAGAGATGACTGGCTCTGGGAATACCATCGCTTCTAAGATAATAGGATCTTTGGGATCACATAAAGTGTGACCAGTTTGTACGTTACCCTTCATACCCACAATAGCGATGATATCACCAGCTTGTGCGGAACTTAGTTCATTTCGATCATCCGCTTGCATCTCACACATACGGCCAACACGCTCAGTTTTACCTGTAGCTGCATTAAGGATGGTGTCACCTTTCTTAAGTGTACCTGAGTAGATACGTACGAAAGTAAGTGAGCCAAAACGGTCATCTGTAATTTTGAATGCTAAAGCTTTGAAGCTTTCAGCTGCAGAAACGATTGCAAACTTACCATTAGCTTCACCTTCTTCGTCTGTAAGAGGTTGTGGATCAACATCTGTTGGACAAGGTAGGTAATCAACAACGGCGTCAAGAATGTTTTGAATACCTTTGTTTTTAAATGCTGAACCACAGTAGGTTGGGAACAACTCCATGGTGCGTGTTCCTTTACGGATACAACGATTAATCTCTTCAAGAGATGGCTCTTCACCTTCCATATAAGCCATCAATAAATCATCATCTTGCTCAAGGGCAGTCTCAAGCAGCATTTCACGGTATTCTTCTACTTTATCAACCATATCTGCAGGGACATCAGTGATTTCATAGTTTTCTGGAAGACCCGTGTCGTCCCAGATAAATGCTTTGCGCGTTAGAAGGTCAACCACACCAACAAAATCATCTTCGATACCGATAGGCAGAACCATGATTAGCGGGTTAGCACCAAGGACCTTTTTAGTCTGGTCAACAACGCGGTAGAAATCAGCACCCATACGGTCTAATTTATTAACGAAGATGATACGCGCGACTTTTGAGTCATTCGCATAACGCCAGTTAGTCTCTGACTGAGGTTCAACCCCACCAGAACCACAAAATACACCGATACCGCCATCTAATACTTTAAGTGAACGATAAACTTCAACTGTGAAGTCAACGTGCCCTGGAGTATCAATAACGTTAAAACGGTGATCTTTCCAAAAACAACTTACTGCTGCGGATTGGATAGTAATACCGCGCTCGGCTTCTTGTTCCATGAAATCGGTAGTTGATTCACCGTCATGTACCTCACCGGTCTTATGAATTTGACCAGTAAGTTTAAGGATTCGTTCTGTAGTAGTCGTTTTACCCGCGTCAACGTGGGCAAAAATACCAATGTTTCTGTACTTTGCTAAATCTGTCATTATTCCAACTTCAGTCTGAGTAAAAATTGCGCGGGATTATACAAGATATTTCGACTTGATGCCGAATTTCTTTTGTATAAAATTTAATAAATTTAAAAGCCGAAAGATTTTAGCATGTTGTTTCCATTTAATCTTAAAAGCAATCAAAGAAAAATAGAGAGAAAACATTATGTTTCTTAAAATCATGAGTCTTACTCGATACTCTGAAAGTTAAATAGTCACCAGTTTTAACGTCTAGAAAGCGCCTGTTAAAAACTTTTGCACTCACAGGCTTAGAATTGTTGCTAGTGATAATTTTGGGGTAGCAAAAGAGTTGGCGTCTAGTACGAGTGAGTACGTGATAGGCATGACACGATACAATACAAGCATAGGTGTACCTAAGAGCCTGATTGGTATGAATGCTATGAATGCTATGAATGCTAGAAATTTTATGCTTAGGTAATTATGGGATAGTTTGTTTTAGTGTTGCAAATATTTTTAAATTTTTATCAGCGAACTTTAAATATCCTGTTAGCTCACATGATCAGTTTACACAAAATAGCGATAATGGCAGAATAAAAATTGTTGTCATCGTTCTGAATTTAATCAACGTTAACTATTGGAGAAGGCTATATGATCAAAAAGGCTATAGCAGTAATTATAGGTACAGTGATGCTGAATACATCTACAGTGCTCGCAGAACCCGCTAAATCAGCTAAACAAGCTAAAGATGTAACAGAGTTTAGACAAGCTCTTTTCAAACTTGTGAAAAGCAATGTGGGCGCTTTGGGAGCGATGAACAAAGGTGTGATCCCTTTTAATGAAGAAACGATGCAAACCAATTCATTACGGCTTCAACAATTGTCTTTGATGTTAGATGATTATTTTGCGACTGATACAACCGGATTTGATATTGATACCGCTGCTTTGGATAAAATTTGGGTAAATCAAGCTGATTTTAAAGAAAAAATAAATGCTTTGTCAGCGGCTGCTAGTAATTTAAATAAAGTGGCTAAAGCGGGTGATACAACTCAGTTTAAGCCAGCTATTGGTCAAGTATTTAAAAGCTGCAAAGGTTGTCACGACAATTATAAAAAAGACTAAACTTATGGGCATTTCACTACTAGTGAGTCAAATGCCCATAAATTAATAATAATATTCTTCTAACGGTGGAGGGTTAATTTCAACCAACCAGTAAACAAAAAGACCTACCGCTATGACTAATATTAAAGCTTTAAATAACTCTGAGTGGGCGATGCCTTTAGATTTTTCAATGACTTTTTTACCCGTTAACATGGGCGTTATTAAGTCATGTTTTAAACCCCACTGATACCAAGTTATTGCCAATAAATGAATAACGATTAGGCCGATCAATACGTCAAAGATATTGTGGTGTAGCCACTGCATCCACTTCTGTATGGCATCGTTAACAGTATCGTAGTATGGGCCAGCATTGACTATATCGTCAGAAGTGAATAAGCCGCTAATGGCTTGTAAACCAACTAATATAAGCACCGCAGGTAATAACAACCCACCTAAAGGATTATGCCCTGTAGTAACACTTTTCTGCTTTGACATGAGTAACTGTAAATAGCTAATAATAGCCTTTGGACCTGCAATAAAACTGCTAAATTTTGCGTATCTTGTACCGAAAACCCCCCATAATAGCCTAAATATGATCAGCCCTAAGGTGAAATATCCAATGTAGAAATGGATATGCATAGAATCTTCTAACACCTCAGCAGTTAACCATTGACCAAACAAACTGAGCACTAATAACCAGTGAAATAATCTTACAGGAATATCCCAAACTAAATTTTTTTTCATATGAGGAACTATTTATTTGCCATTTACCAAATTAGACAGCCTTAACAAAAAATGTGTTAAGGCATGAAGAGAAAAAAGTTTAATGTACCCAATGATACTTTTGTGCTTTAGCATCTATTGCTTGCTGGGTTGCCTTTGGCATAAACAATTGATTGTTTTGTTCGAAGAAAAAGGCATTACGTTGTTGTTTGCTGCCTACTTCATTCATGGTTGCAGCCTCATACACGCGGCCATTTAACACTGTATATTCAACAAACTCACTGCGGCGAATATCGCTCAGTACGTCACCGTCTATAATCATCATATCGGCTATCTTACCTACTTCAATACTGCCTATTTGTTTGTCCATGCCTAAGTGAGTTGCACCGTCAATTGTTCCTCCTCGAAGGGCTTCCCAAGGGGTAAACCCACCTTGGGTCATTATCCATAACTCCCAGTGAGAGGCTAACCCTTCTCGTTGACCATGAGCACCAATATGTACGCTTACGCCTTTGTCTCGCAATGTTTTGGCATACTCAGCGACAGCGACATGATTGTATTGATTGTCTGGCGCTGTCGGGCGTCTAATTGAACGACCATCCACTAAAAAACTCGGGGTATAGCGCATTAAACGGGGGTTTTTCCATACTTCGGTTCTGTCATAAAAGTATTCTTCGCCCATCATGCCACCGTAAGACACCACAAACGTTGGGGTGTAGCCGAATTTTGTTGCTGACCACAGAGCGGTTAAATCATCATAACCTTTGGCAATGGGTAGCGAATGTTCAAGACCTGTATGGCCATCGACTAACATTGATATGTTTTGCTGAAGCTTACCTCCGCCTTCCGGTACTACCATCATGCTAAGCTCTTTGGCTGCTGCTAAGACCTGTTGGCGAGTATCACGTCTTGGCTGGTTATAACTTTTGACAGAAATAGCCCCAGTATCTTTTAAACGTTGCATGTGGAACAAAGCATCGTCATAACTGTTAATGATGGCTTTATAGCCAAGTCCTTCTGCCCCGTATAAAATAGTACCAGTAGAGTAAATCCTAGGGGCAACAATTTTGCCAGCCTTTTGCAACTCGGCAGCTGAAAATATCTCAGTGGTGTCGTTCGACGGGTCGTGAATAGTAGTCACACCAAATGCGAGATTAGAAAACATGCTCCAGTTTTGCTGCGGTATTATCTCATTACTGCCTTGTGAACCATGGGCGTGGGCGTCAATCAGCCCAGGTAAAATGGTTTTGCCTTTGGTGTTGATACGTAATGCTTCATCAGGGATAGTCACATCCCCAGATTTGCCCACCTCGACAATTTTATTGTCCTTGATTAACACTACGCCGTTTTCAATCACTTCTTGTTGCCTGTTAGCGTCACGCATGGTCACCACCGTTCCACCTACTAAGGCTTTGTAACCTGAGGGTTTGTCTGCTAATTGTTGGAAAGACAGATCAATGCCTTCACTGACTGGTTCTGGCAACTCTACTGGTGCATCGGCAAAAAAAGCAAAGGCGTCTTTTAGTTTTCGTTCATAAAAAGTGGCTCCGTGATACCAACTGACTGATTGATTATCAGCACTCCAAGTGAGATATTCACCTGCGCGACTAGATATCTTTTTAACCGGTAATGAAGACATTTCTGGGCCAATATTGACACGTCTACCCGTATCTACAAAAGGTGCTACATAGGCATTATATTGATGGACAAAAGCGACCCATTTTTTGTCATGGGACAAACGATATTCCGTTACTTTATCAGCACCATATAGATGCTCTCGTTTATCTTCGCCATTTAGATCTATACTGATTAATTGAGTTTCATTATAACTACTGCCTGCAACAGAGGTGGTCAAATAGATGCGAGTATTGTCACCAGAAAAATGTGGAGCTGAGCCCGATTTAGCTATTCGTTTTGTATTGCCATTTTTAACATTTGCAATATATATACCTGGTTCAATTGAATATTCTGGGCTGAGGAGGTAGCCACCTGTGACTTTTTTATATACCACTAACTTACCGTTAGTTGAAAAACTGGGTTCGATATAGTGACCAGGCATTGTTGTTAAACTTTTTCCTTTACCACCTCGCGCTTTGATTATTCTGACTGTTCCTAAGTCTTGATCATGCCATGTGGTGTAAACAATATTTTTACCATCATTTGAGTAGCGTGGATAAAATTCATCGTGGTCATTTTGTTTGGTGAGTCGTGAAGTTTTATCTGTTTTGATATTTTTGACATATAGCTTGCCCAATGCTTGAAATAATATCGTCTTACCATCTGGAGATTTCTGTGCCCAACGTGTCATTTTGATAGGGAAGTTGTCAGGCGCTACATCTACGTCAAAACGCAAAGCGTCAGCGTATTTAAGTTCGGTTTTAACATTCACAGGAATGGTAGCGATGGACTGGTCTTTGACAGCTAATATATGGAATTTCCCCCCCGTCCAGAAAACGATCTGATTGGAATCAGGCGTCCAATCAAAGTAGGCAAAATATCCTTCTGAGCCAAAGCCTTCTTGCATGTCTCGTTCAAGGTTCATGTACAGAGGTTTTTCCATACCCGTCGCCAAGTCTTTAATAAAAAGCCCTGTTTTTTCTTTCACTCTACGAATAAAAGCGAGTTGTTTACCATCTGGAGAAGGAGTTGGGACAACCGCGCCACCAGTACCACTAACAAAACTTTCTTCTTCGCCATTGGCTAATTCGTATCGAGTTATAGCAAAAATACCTTTTAAAGGATCGCGGTTATAGCTGAAGGTACTGCCACCTGATACATCTTGAGTAAAATATAGGTATTTGCCATCAGGAGAAAAGGCAGGATCAGCAATATTTTTTTGGTCTTTTTTACCGTTTACACGCTCTTTGATGGCCAGTCCGTCACCACCAGAATGATGGTAAAGCCAAATTTCACCTGCGGGGATACTACGACTCGACATAATGCCTTTACTCACCGCTATGTATTGTCCATCCGGACTCCATTTAGGTGAATGGATCAAGTTGTTCTTTTCTGTGCTGAGCTGTTTCAGATGAGAGCCGTCTTTGTCCATCACCCACAGGTTAGATAAACCATCTCTGTCAGAGATAAATGCTATTTTTGTTCCATCTGGGCTGACAGCCGGATGAATATTCCAGGCGAAATCCTGAGTCAGTACCTTGGCATTACCGCCCTTTATATCCGTGATGTATAGATCCCCAAGCATGTCGAAAACAAATTGCTTACCATCAGGAGTCACATCTAAACTTGACCAAGTAGTTTGGTCTGTATCGATTGAGACAGTAGATAAATCGAAAGGAGGGTTAAGCACATCCCAGTCTTTCTTATCCTGTATTTTATCTGTAGATGTTTGCTCTAAATTTTGTTGTGTTTGGCTAAACGCAGTACAAGATAAACTAAGTAATACAGCTAAACCTGACGCCTGTAACAGCATTTTTTTGTTCCGTATCATATTGGTTTCCGTAAGTTTTATTTTTTATATTTATGTGTAAATTAAGTGATTCAAATGAAATACACTATCACGGTGGTTATTATCTGTAATTTTGACATTCGAATAATGCTTCAACTTACTAGAAGTTCGTTATATGTCAAACGGCACATTGCTGGAGCACAAGCTAGGCTATGCCTAAAATTATCAATTTACCTAGTTCGAAAGTATTAACGCTAACCAGTCCCACTAATAATTTGTATTTGTGGGATATCAGTATCACCTTTTAACACTTTTAAGATCCCATCTTGGGTGAGTGTTCGCATTCCATCATGCATAGCTTGGGCTTTCATCTCGTGAACAGACGATTCTTTATATACCAATGATCGTAATTCCCCCGTCATGGATAATAATTCATGTACACCGGTTCTTCCCCTATAACCAGTATCACCACACTCATCACAGCCTTTACCCTTATATAACATGAGCGGTTCAGGTAAATTAAGCTCTTCTATATACTCCTGACCATATTGTCGTTTAATAAATGCTATGTCGGTTTCGCTGGCAGGGTACTTTTCCTTGCAATTAGGGCAGATAGTTCTAATCAGACGTTGTGCTAAAATACCGACACAGGCGTCTGAAAAATTCACAGGATCTAATCCTAAGTCTAACAAACGCGTAATTGTTTCTGGGGCTGAGTTGGTATGCAGTGTAGAAAACACTAGATGCCCTGTCAGTGATGCTTCTATACCGGCATGCGCGGTTTCTTTATCACGCATCTCACCAATAAGTATTATATCAGGGTCAGCTCGAAGAAATGCCCTCAAGGCATTAGCAAATGTAAAACCAATCTTAGCGCTGACCTGTACTTGTTGTAGACCTGGTTGTGTTATTTCTACTGGATCTTCTGCGGTCCAAATTTTCTTTTCTGGTGTGTTAATGTGTCCTAATACAGCATGCAAAGTCGTGGTTTTACCAGAACCAGTCGGTCCTACTACCAATATGATACCGTGGGGTTTTTGGACCAGCTCGAGGATCTTCTTGTGATTTCGTGGGGATAAATTCAGCTTGCTCATGGGCATTGCACCGCCTGCAGCCAATATCCGCATAACCACGCCTTCGCCTGCAATAGTGGGTATAGTGGCTACCCGTACTTCTATTAGTTGCCCTGACATTCTAAAAGACAGTTTTCCATCTTGAGGTACACGCTTTTCAGCAATATTTAGATTCGACATGATCTTGATACGCGCAATGACAGCACTATGGTGTGATGCCGGTATTTGGGTGACGTCCCTACATACTCCATCTATTCGCATACGAACCCGAGTAGGGGCATTTTTTTCAGGATCAACATGAATATCTGACGCATTTAATCGTTTTGCATCATGTAACACACGACTCACTAATCTAACAACGGCGGGCGCATCGTCAGACATCTCGTCAGATTGATCATCAATTACATCTGCACTGGTGCCTATCTCATCAAGGATTTCATCCATGGCACCAGGGCCAGAACCACCGCCTGCTGCTTCACCTAAATATTGTAAAATGATATTAGGTAAACTGACTGAAATTTCATAGCTGTCTATACCTAAAGCACTTTCAATTTCCATTAATAAAGTGGCATTATTCGGTTCTGCCATCAACACGATAGGGTTATCTTTTATATCTGCTAACACCGCTACAAAATTGCGCTTTAAGTAAGACAGGTTGAGCTTGCTGTCGCTTTGAAATAGATGATACTTGTCGGGCAAATAGGCTATATACGGAACTTGATAATGAACTGATAATGCATTACCTAAGTCATCCTCGGGCACTCGGTGTTCAGATGTTAAACGTTGTACTAATTGCCTATTGTCATGACTGGTTTCTTGCAGTTTTTTTAGTTCTTTTTCAGAAATAAGATTGCGATGTACTAAATAATCGAAAGGTTGACTGGTGCCACCTAATTCATAACGGAATTTTTTACCCATTATATCTGCAATGGCATTGGCGAGGGAAAGATCATCTTCAGTGAAAGCGCCATCTTTTTTATTGATAATCTGCATGACGCCCATTAGTACACCAGAGTTGAGGATCGGTATACAAATAATGTTGCGTGTTCTAAACGTTGAGTCATTGTCGAATTTATCAGCAAAGTTCAACCGTTTATGAATACTGACCAACTCTACTTTATTGTAAGGATCATCAATGATCAGGGGTAATTGACTTAGTGCCACATAACCTGCGATAGACATTGGACTAATAGGCACTTTTATTTCGCGAGTCTCTTTACCAGTCTTAAAACGAGCGACCAAATCTTGGTGCTGTCTTCGACGCTGAAAAATACTCATGCGCTCAGCATCAAATAACCCCAGTACGAACGGCTCAAATTTATTATACGCGTCCACAAGAGAAGGATACGTTTTTAGCAACTGGTTAATACGGTCGAGATGGTTTTGATTAAGTTTGGAATTCATATAGTTGCTTAATATACGTCTAGGCTGTTGTGATTTTATATACTCGAATACCTTACTATAACTGACACACACCAGACAGCAAATAGCTTTTAATTGAGTGAAGATATTTGATGTTATTACCTTAAAAAAAAGGGGAGTCAAGTGGTGATAGCAGGTCCAGTTTATTGAATCCATTTTGATCATAGACGGCCATTTAGCTCAGTATTATACTAATAAGGGAGCTATAAACATTTTAGAGGGTGTAAGTGCCATGCCAAACACAACATAGCCTATACTAGTCCAAATGTCTGTTATACCCATAGCCTAGATATGTGGTACGTATAGATGTGTCCACTAATATTCCAGATAAAAACGGATACTGGACCACAATGCGCAATAATTATTGTTTTGTCTTGGGGTGGCTTGCAATATTACTGCCCTTGTGTATAATCTGCGACCGCTGGCTCTGTTGAGCAAGTAGTTTTGGTTAGGGTTGAGGTGTTTTTACTGATATTCAATATACAACCAAAACAAAACAAGACCCCGATTGGGGGTCAGTAGTTTACATGCATTCTCCTGTCAATAATATTGACGGCGTGAATGATTTTTTTTGTTCTTTCGGTTGGAGCTTAATCGATGCCAAATCAAAGAATTCGTATTCGTTTAAAAGCGTTTGATCACAAGTTGATCGATCAGTCTACGGCTGAAATCGTTGAAACTGCGAAGCGCACAGGTGCTCAGGTTAGCGGTCCTATTCCACTACCTACTCGCAAAGAGCGTTACACAGTACTTACTTCACCTCACGTAAATAAAGATGCACGTGATCAGTATGAAATTCGTACACACAAACGTTTAGTGGATATCATTGAACCTACTGATAAAACAGTAGATGCGTTGATGAGATTGGACTTGGCTGCCGGTGTTGATGTTCAAATCAGCCTGGGCTAACAAGAGAGGGTTTTAACATGGCGATTGGTCTTATCGGTCGTAAAGTAGGTATGACTCGCATCTTCACTGAAGATGGTGTTTCAATACCTGTGACTGTTATAGAAGCCACCCCGAATCGTGTGACTCAGTTACGTACTGATGAAACGGACGGGTACAAAGCGCTTCAAGTCACCGCAGGCGAGAAAAAAGCAAGCCGCGTTAATAAAGCTGCAGCAGGTCATTTTGCTAAAGCTGGCGTGGAAGCGGGCCGCGGTTTATGGGAATTCCGTTTAGACAACAATGAAGGTGAAGGCATAGAAGTTGGCAGTGAAATTACTGTTGAAATTTTTGCTGACACTAAAATGGTTGACGTTGTCGGAACTTCTAAAGGTAAAGGTTTCCAAGGTGCTATTAAGCGCTGGAACTTTAGCCACCAACGTAACACACATGGTAACTCATTGTCGCATCGTGCACCTGGTTCGATTGGTCAAAACCAATCACCTGGTAAAGTTTTCAAAGGTAAGAAAATGGCCGGTCAGATGGGTAACAAGCGTGTAACAATGCAGTCTTTGGACGTAGTCCGAGTTGATACTGAGAACAACCTTTTACTAGTTAAAGGTACAGTTCCTGGTGCACCCGGTGGCGATGTCATTATCAAAGTTGCTGTCAAAGCGTAACGTCTGGGGAGTTAAGTGATGGAATTAGTATTGAAAGACGCAAAAAGCGCTCTTGAAGTATCCGAAGCAACCTTTGGACGTGATTTTAACGAAGCACTAGTACATCAAGTAGTAGTTGCATTCGGTGCTGGAGCTCGTCAGGGTTCTAGAGCACAAAAAACACGCTCTGAAGTTCGCGGTGGTGGTGCTAAACCTTGGCGTCAAAAAGGAACAGGTCGTGCCCGTGCCGGTACAATCCGTAGTCCTATATGGCGTTCTGGTGGTGTAACTTTCGCAGCTAAGCCACAGGATCATAGCCAAAAGGTTAACAAAAAGATGTACCGTGGTGCTATTCAAAGCATCCTTTCTGAATTGGTACGTCAAGACCGTTTAATCGTGGTTGAAAAATTTACAGTTGAAACACCGAAAACAAAAGAATTAATTTCTAAGTTGAAAGAGTTTGAACTAAAAGATGTACTTATTGTGACATCAGAAGTTGATGAGAACTTGTTCTTGTCAGCACGTAACTTATATAAAGTTGATGTGCGTGATGTTCAGGGTATTGACCCAGTAAGTCTTATTGCATTCGAAAAAGTATTGATGACTGTTGATGCAGTTAAGCAATTAGAGGAGTCGCTAGCATGATAAATGAAGAGCGTCTACTTAAGGTGCTTCTAGCACCACATGTTTCTGAAAAAGCAACGCTAGCTGCTGAGAAAAACAACACTGTTGTTTTGAAAGTAGTCAAAGATGCGAACAAAGAAGAAATCAAAGCAGCAGTTGAAAAATTGTTTGAAGTTGAAGTTGATTCTGTTCGTACCTTAAACGTCAAGGGTAAAACCAAGCGTCACGGTTCATCTTTTGGTAAGCGTAAAGACTGGAAAAAAGCCTACGTTGTGCTTAAAGAAGGTCAAGACATCGACTTTGCTGGCAGCGAAGGCTAAGAAGAGGATTAGATATGCCATTATTAAAAGCTAAGCCGACTTCAGCTGGTCGTCGTCACGTAGTTCAGGTTATTAACCCTGACCTACACAAAGGCGCACCTTATGCTCCTTTACTTGAAAAGAACAGCAAGTCTGGTGGTCGTAACAACAATGGTCGCATTACCGTGCGTCATATTGGTGGCGGTCACAAGCATCATTATCGTGTAATCGATTTTAAACGTAACAAAGATGGCATTCCAGCCAAAATTGAACGTTTAGAATATGATCCAAACCGTTCTGCAAACATCTGTTTGGTGTTATATGCAGATGGTGAGCGTCGTTATATTTTGGCTC
>Ga0209712_10002060_pt1 | contig 16832 bp, 12 predicted proteins | sample ArcOceMetagenome_FD_187443 | JGI IMG/M metagenome (GOLD analysis project Ga0209712, IMG submission 187443) | Marine eukaryotic phytoplankton communities from Arctic Ocean - Arctic Ocean - Greenland ARC118M Metagenome (SPAdes) (version 2) | ecosystem: Environmental > Aquatic > Marine > Oceanic...
AACAAAAGAAACATATCTGCAACACTCGTTGACTATGTACCATACTGACTGACTACTGACACCCATACGTGTGCATACTTGCAACTTGTTTGTACTGGCGTGTGTTTCAACCAAGACCACAACCCTACGAAGTACGCATTACACTTTATCACCATCGCACACAATTAATGTATTGTTTCTTCAGTAAATTTTTGCAACCATGAGAATCACCACGACGACATTCCTGCTTTACTACCTCACTACTACTACTACTATTACAAGTACTACCAACGCACTTCTCTCGTCCTTCCAAGTGCAACAGCACCAGCAACACCAACATCAACTGAATCAATTAAAAGTAAATGGTCTCACCTCCTGTCCTGTTACTAACAGAGCTTTTCTGCCAACTCAAAGCCATCAAAAATCTACTTCATCATGTCTGCACCTCCAGCAGCAGCAACCATCAACACCAGCAGAAGCAGCAGCCCAAGCAGGGGAAGACGGTTACAGTCTCCTTCGCCAACCACTCACTTGGGACTCTTCTACGGACCCGTCTTTTGAAACACCGTCTAATCTCGATGAATCCATAAAACCTTCGCAGAAATTGAATCAGGATTGGTTCCTGCAGAAAACGACGACGAAAGGAGCAGGGATTGACAACGGAGATCCTAATACTAGTACTGCTGCGAGTAGTAGTATTATGAGTAATGCCAATGCCAATAGTAATGATAGCATTCCAGGAAATGATAAGGGAGAATTCCAGCAAGAATTGGATCTCTTCCAACGGACCTTACAAACACTCGACTATCCCATTGTCCTCCAAGCCCTCTTGCAAAATTGCGAAACCATTCCTGCCCAACAAATCGTCACCCAATCCATCCAACCTAATCCTTCTTCCACTAAGAATATTAATACCTCAAATACAAATTCCAAGAGGAAGAAAAAGAATGGCATGACCACAAAAAAACTAACAGCAACCAATGTAGAAGGAATCCACGAACGCTACACCGCCGTACGGGAAATGACCTCCATCCTCGCGGGAGACGCACAACTCCCCAAATCTTCTACTCAAAAAGCCAAGAAAATCATCCCTCCACCGATCCTTGGACGATTTGATATTTGTCCCATGTGGGAAAAAGTCGATGGGGGTGGGGTCTTGGATGGACCGGATATTTTGGAAGTGGAGACGATCCTAAAGAGTTGTTTGAAAATTTATGATTGGTTGAAGGATTTGGAACGGGCGGAATTGTGGAGTGCCACCATTGCAGGTTTGGGCAATGATGATGATGATGATTTAGTGAAGGAAGCACCGTTTCAGCAATTACCACAATATGCATTGAGCATCTATGTTGATGAGGACTTATTAGATCTCCTCGAAACAGCCTTTGATGACTCAGGAAGACTCAGTGGAACGACCTTTCAGGGAATCGGGAGGTTACGGAATAAAATCCGGACGCTCAAATCTGATATCTTATCCACACTCGATACATTGCTCTCTTCACCTTCTGTCAAGAATAAAGTATCTATGGAAAGTGGTGGAGCGTTGTACAGTGAGGTAAATGGTAGAATTGTCATTCCTATTGCGGAAAAGTATTCCAATTCTGTGGGGATTGTTCATGATGTTTCACGATCGGGAAAGACATCGTATGTGGAACCGAGTGAGATTGTCAGGCCGACGAATGAGATGAATCAGGCGGTGATGGAGTTGCAACAAGAGGAAAGTAAGGTGTGGAGGATGTTGACAATGAAAATTATGGAATTTAGGGAGGATATTGAGGAAAGTATTGCGGTTGTGGCGCAGTTGGATTTGGTTTTGGCGAGGATTAGGGTGGGGGATCGGATTGCGGGGGTTATTCCCGAAGTCGGCGATGAAGGTGTGATTTCGCTCAAGGATGCGAAACATCCCGTTTTGCTCTTGAGGGATAATAATAAGATTGAAGTCGTGGGGTCCGATATTGATTTGGGACAGGGGGGGAATCAGGGGTTAGTGTTGACCGGACCGAATAGTGGAGGTAAGACGGTGATTTTGAAGTTATTGGGGCTTTGTGCGCTCATGGCAAAGGATGGGATACCCATTCCTGCGAAACCGGATGGGGCGCGCGTAGATTTCTTTGGACCCGTCTTGGCGGACATTGGAGATATACAGAGTGTGGACGATGATTTATCGACGTTTTCCGGACATATGCTCGTTTGCCGAGAAGTGCTCGCGAACAGTGGGAAAAATGCGCTCGTTTTGATGGATGAGTTGGGGTCGGGGACCGATCCGAATCAAGGAGTGGCGATTGCTCAGTCTATTCTGGAAGCGTTGCTTGAGACTGGTTCGAGGGTAGCCATTACGACGCATTACCTTCAGTTGAAGCAGCTTGCGACGTCCGATAGTAGGTTTGCGGTGGGCGCGATGCAATTTATACGTGGAATGCCCACTTATAAACTCCTTCCTGGGGTGGTGGGAGAATCGTTTGCATTGAGCGTTGCAGAAAGGTTGAATCTTCCGAGGTATGTCATTGATCGTGCGAGTGAACTCATGGATTCTGATACCAAAGAAATGGGCGATTTGATTCGAAATATGGAAGATCAAAAGGCGCTCATTGATGAACAAGTAATGGAGCTTGAGAACAAAAAGAAAGAATTGGAACAGTTGGAGCAGGAAATGAAGAAGCAACAACAAAAGCTAGAGAGAGAACAGTTGAATGCTCGAAGGGACGAAGCTGCAAAATTTGCAAAGAAATTGGAAGAGAAGGAACGTGTTCTGGAGGAAGTTTTGGAGAAGTTAAAATCCGACCCGTCAAAGAAGATGATTGCTAGAAGCTGGGATGAAATTAAGTATGTCCGACGTGATGCATTGACAGAAGCAGAGAATGTGCCCAGTGTCTTGAGGAAGAAACAACAGGCAGCTGCAGACGCAGATGAGCAATTTGCAGAAATGGTTCCTATATCGGAAATGAGAAATAAACCTGATCTCAATGAAGGCGATACGTTGGTAATTTGTAAAAAGGGTGCCTTGAGTGGCAAAGAGGCCACAGTCGTCAGTGCGAGTGGTAAGAAGGTTAATGTTTCCGTACAAGGCATGCAAATGTCACTGAAACTGGCAGAGGTTGCATTACCGCCCAAGTCGTTTGTTGTAATGAAAGCTAACGAGAAACGAAATATGGAAGCGAAGGATACTATGTCCAAGATGGCTCGGAGGGCACTCGAAGCTGAAGAAGGGGCTTTCACTGGAGGAGCTGTATCGGGCACAGTTAAAAAGGAGTCTAGCGGTTCTGTTATGCGGCTTAGCTCAAACACAGTCGATTGTTTAGGCTGCAGTTTCGAGGAAGCAAGGAGAAAGAGTGAGAATAAATTTGCAATGGTCATGATGAGCAAGAATCCCGTTGTTTACATTCTCCATGGACACGGAGCCAATGGCATTTTGAAACAAAAGATAAGAGATTGGTTGGGACGTGAAAAGCAATTTGTGAAAAGTTTTCGTGCGGCCGATACATCTGACGGAGGCGACGCATTTACGAAAGTGGAGCTGAAGACTTCATTGCTTTAGTTTCGATGATAGCATTGCCCATACTAAATAAACAGTGCATTAATAAATAGTAAAGGAGCCTTTCCCTCTATTGCGCATTCGATCGCAACCAGGAATTAAATGTACATTGGGCACTTGGTGGGCAAGACGTCTCATGAAATCATCCTTTGCCTGACGCTGCTGCAAATTTGTTGACGATGACAACATTGCCATGTCCTCAAGTTTGATGTGTCGCTTCCCATCTCGATTCGATCGCTTAATTCAATCTAATGGCAACCTGCGGCAATATTTTTGCTTGTCTGTGTACAAACACGTTTTATTTAGAATGAGAGTTTTATTTATACTCTTTCGCTCTTTGAAACACATTTGCGTTTGGATTTACTGGGAGACTCCTGTTTGAAGAAGATTAGTACAGATTTTAGCGCTGTCAGTTCATTTCTGAACGGCCAACCAAAAAGTGCAAGAATAACCCAACATGGCACCAAAAAAGAAAAAAAAGTCAAAGAAGACCATTGATCCAGAGCAAGAAGCGCTTGAATTGCGTCGCAAAGATCTCATTGGTCAAGCTCAGCATCTTACTGAAGAAATTGCTGCAGAGAACACAATAAAGCAGGAGTTCGACTCTCGACTCGAACAAACAGAATCCTTTTGGGAGATCGAAAAGAAACTTCTTGAGGTAAGGATTCGAATGTAGAAGACACCTTGCTGTTTTAGTGAGGGGAAACATTGGCAAATACTGTATCAACCGTCGCTGACTAATCTAAATCCATGTAAACTATCTCTATGGCATCTCCATGGCAAAGAATAAGAAACGACAGCTACAGCAGATAGAAGATGGACAAGAAGAGGCTTCGTCAACCCACGCCTTACATCTAAACGATATCAGGGAGCGAATTAAGCATCAATTGTATCAGCAGCAGAATGAGCTCACCCAAATAAAGAATAAAGCCCAACTTGAAGTCCTGCATCTCCGAACAGAGCTTTCACAAGTGGTTAGCAAAAAAAATCACGACATTGTCGAGCATCAAGATGTAATGAAAGAGGCTGAAACGGCTCACTACAATTTCATGACCAGGCTATGTAGCAATCGCGATGAAAAGGTAGCTTCTTTGCACAGTGATTTCAAGAGAAACTTTAGGCAGATTACGGAGCAATCAGAGAGGAATATGAAGCAAATTAGAGAGGAGAAAGAGGCTGTCACGGATCAAAAATTAAAAGAGCTGGAAAACGAAAGAGAGAACCAGAAAAAAAGATTGGAACAAAATTACGAGACGGTAGGTTCAAACCGCTGGATATTGAAGAAAGAGAGTACTATATTCAATAGTATGCTTGTGTGAGCTTCTTTCGTACTAACATATTACATAACGCGTTTGTAGATGCTGGACGACCTTAGAACGTTATACAATGGTAAATTGCATGGGGGGTTGGATGGAATTCAAGAACTCAAGAGGAAACTATCTTGTGTCCGAAAGGTGCTGAGGCAAACAGAAAAACAGACAGCAGATCTCGAAACCAAGCACAAAGATATTGTGGGACCGTTTGCAAAAACAAAGGAAGATATGATCCGGCTTGGCAAAGAAAGGGAAGACTATAAAGTAAAAAATAAACTATTGGAGGAGAGAAAGATCGAGTTGAATACAGAAGAACATAGATTGAAAGATCTCCAATGGCGCCACGAAGTCTTGTTTCAAAAATTTCTTCTGCTTGAGAAGGAGTCTAGGAATATCCACAAGATTATCGGAAAGAAGAGATTGGAACGTCAACAACGGCAACAACTAACTGAAATGGTTTTGGGCAAGCAAACGGAAGAATTGCTTGATTTGGGTAGACTCCATACTCATGATTTGTCGAAGCTGCTTCAAGATTTTGGTGAAGAATCTAAACTAGAAGCGAGGAATGGATCGCGTCAATACTCTTCAACACTAAACAAGGTATCAATAGAAGATCTGGAAAGTGTGCAAATAAATATGCAGCATTTGCATAACATACTATTGGCTCCAAAAAGGACAAGTCCAGCGTTAGTTGTATCTTCAAGCGCAACAAGTGTGGTGTGATAAACATACTAGGGTTAAAAGGTCTAAATATAGATAGGACTTTTCTCTTGGTACTACTGAATAAATAGCACACGTCCACTAGCATACGAGCAAATTGAAAGCGTAACCTAAACAATCTGACTTGGAACGCTCACAAAGATTCCTTCTCTAGTTTGGAATTTTTCGATGCTGTTACTTTTCCATTCTTGATATTTTTTGTAAGCGGTGGCACCGCCTTCCTCATCAACGCTGGAGCTGCCGGCAAGTTTATTTACGATGTCACGCAGTGTGACAGGATTACTGGCTAAGGCTAAACTTTCCGAGGTATCTTCACCAGGAAGACATCGATTGAGCTCCAATCGTAGGATCAGGCAAAGAGGTGAAATTCCTCTCGTCCGAGGAGAAAGACGACTCGGTGTTCTGCGATGGAAAATGATGATGTGCAGATTCACTTTGCAGATTATTCAAAATACTGAACACTAAATAAACCCAGCGGGGGGGGTACCCAGTCGAACCTGAAGTGAAGACTAGGTGTCGCTAAGCACTGCAAACCTAAGAAGTTACTGAAAAGCATGTTAAATGTGGCTGCCCATACATTCAGCCACGTGCAATAGCAGAGCAGAATGAAATTTCTTTTTGGACTTTTGAAAACCCTCTGGGACCTCCGCAAGCGAAGATCCATGGGCAAATGCATAGTTTCATCATTAAAGTGCTCATTGTGGAGCTTTAATTCCAATGTTCGAATGTGGTCTAAAACTAATACTGCAACCTTGAACAACGAAAACTGCTATTATGCGTAGTTCTGCCGTTTTTCATTATATGATGTCCATGCCCATTATGTCCATGCCCCCGATTTAATAAGAACGAACAATTAATTCTGACTATGCTTCAGCAATTGGAGCACACCACTACCTATTAGAAACCCCCTTCTCCCCTGCTAAAAATTAACAACTTTAGAAGGCTGTTGTAGTCAAATTATTCAGTGCCACATGTTTAGAATTTGTATGAACACCCGTAAACTCTTTCGTTTACAAAAAGGTTCCTACTTGTAAATAGTTTATAAAAACGGTTTACGGATAGCTTCCTACTTTGAACTTAAGGATAGCTCAATGAATAAAACACCCGAAAATCATACAAAGGGTCACGCGTAGATAGAGTTGTAGCATGGTTGTAATAGATTTTTTCTTTTATCCTCAATCAAGCCTCAATAGTGTAGTAGCCCCTCGCTTCTGTATCAAATTAATGTTGGGCTTATAAATACCGATTCATCGCCTCCTCCGGCTAATGACAATACGGACCCAGTTCCTTCCATCACGCCAAGGTGTTGGTTCCTATCTATTGTATCTGTATCCACCAAAAAACCATCTGTCCAACTCGTCAGATCAGTTTCATTCTGTGATTGATCATTTTTCCTTCCTTCATTTCTCTCCCCGCTAACATTCAGTTTTGGTCCTTCGCTCTCCGCATTATTTCCTCTCTCAGAGTTCGGAACACATTGATAATTGTAGTCATGCTGCCTTTTGTTCCAATTTTGGTACTGTTCATTTCTCACTCCCTCATTTTTCTCCCTCCGGTCATTCATGCTTCCTGCATCTTCTCTCTTTACGACATTGGCCTTCTCGCGGCTTGGACAATATTGATAGTTGTTGTGCTGATATTGATGTTGACTATCATTTCCATAATAACCTCTGCTTTGATTCTGATTTGTATAATGCTGATGATGATTGCCCGAGGAGTTCCGCCCATGTGCATCTGAACTGTTGTACCCAAACTCGGCTGGCCGATTCAATCGCTGTTGTGGGCTTGGCGGCTGTCTATAATCATATTGAGCTTGGATTTGAGAATTATACGGGTTGTATAATTGTTGTTGAGGGTATCCATCATACTGGGAGGTATTTGCACGTCCTCCAACACTGGCAGCATAGGAGGTTCTATCGTTATACGATGCCGGATTCATTTGACCACTTTCGTTAGGACGATAATATTCGTTTGGCTTGTATCCACGTAGAGCAAAGGGACTGTAGGGCACAGGTTCGATTGCATTAACATCTTCGTTATTTCCGTTAGCCGCAGGCTGCTGGATGAATTGGGACGATGGATAGTTGTTGAATTGATGGCTGCTGTTATAAGGATTGCGACTGTCGTACATTGACGAGTAATTCTCGTCATAGTACGGAGCTCGATAGGGGTTTCCATTGTTACCATGAGCACGATCATGTGTTGCAACAGTTTCGTGATGATTGTGACTATCAACGGAAGAGCAAATCGGGATCTCATTGTCAGAGGAGGGGTTTATTTTGAGCCACTACGATAAAGAAAGGTTAGTTTGTGAATTATCACGAAACATAATGTGCATTTGAAACGGTTGACAAGAACTTACATGTAGAGATATATTCTCCTCATGAATGATGAGAATAAATGTTTTCGACTCATTCACTTGATTCACAGTTTCAACACAAGGTTGATTCCATCTGTTTCCAGATTTCATTCTCTTGGAGGATTCTACCTCCGGACCATAGTTGCAGTTACTTCGTCTCTTCAAAGAAGCATTTTCAGTTTCAGGACCATCTCCCTTTTCTTCAGGATTTGGACTCTCCAAGTTGGGAACCGAAAGGCCGCCATCAATAGAATCCACATCCACGACGCTATCTGCACTCAGTGCAGTTGTCACATCTCCATTCTCAACCCTCTTCAAAGTTGCATAGAATGTTCCCCATGGCAAATTCCTGTGGGAATGATTAGTTCGACAGTGATACCTTGTATAATTCTTATCTTTGCAGTTGCGACAGATGGGAGGGTTTGGTCCAAGCTTGTCTAAATCTGCGAAGTATGGAGTTTGAATCTTTTCATCAGGCGATAACTCCGCCACAAACTTATCGTCGTCGGACTGTGTAAAGCGCCCATTCAACAAACATGAATCATCAACTTGAAAGCAAATGTACGTAGTGCACCATGGAAGATCTGTGTGACCATCTCTTACGCGGCATAACTGACGCGTCTTGTAGATCTTCTTGCATTTCTTGCAGACTGGAAGTTTCTTGGAGTCAAACGCGATCTCGATGGGTTTCCTAAGTCCAGGAATGGTGCAGACGAGGGTGTTGTCCTTTCCACATTTCTTCTTTCTAGGCATGATTGATTTGAATTTATTACAGTTGATTGAAAAGTTCGAGTAGAATACTCGCAGGATGGAGAGAGAGGAAGATGTGAGGTTGGTTTGTTCGCTATGTGTTGGTGTTATCTCGCTAATTGTTTAGTTGCAATCTCGAATAGTTTGGTTTGTGAAATCCGTTGGCGATCTTGTATTGAGTAATATGACAGTTGGTAAAGTCACAATATTCAAATGGGCTGTTATAAAGGGCTATTGTAACGGCACAGTACCCGGCAAAATGTATCAAAACTGTTTTTCTGAATGAGAAGGGTCGGGTGTTTGTGAAGGCGTCTACATTCAATAGTCCTATACTATAGGTTAAGGACACTTGAACGAAGTGGGGCTGGATGTACTTGTAAGCCCCACCCATGATGGACTGCTGGTCCCTCTCGTCTTTCCACACCATCAATTCACTTGAACTATCTGAACCACTGCAACCAAGTAGTACACGTAACAAAACATGTCTGAATTAAAACAACCGCATCTCAAAACACAAGATTTGACATCTTTGGATGTTACTAAGCTCACTGCGCTAACACCTGAGGTGGTAAGTTGACGCTGCTCGAATTGAAGCTTCCTTGGATGAACGGTGAACGGTGTGGATCATTCCACATGCTACGCCAAAACAATCCACGTCTGACCAGGTACACGTACTCGTAGTGCCCAAAACACATTCCAATGGCATTTTAAAAACTCCAATACAAATGTTGCCCTCAGCCTCACACATGCTTTCTATTTTCACAATCACAAATCAAATTCTGTCAAATCAAATCAAACGAATGCAAATTAAATTACTTGAAATAATAGATCAGTCGTCAGGCAACCATTAACGTGGGAACAATTGGACATGTAGCACATGGAAAGTCGACTGTCGTCAAGGCCATCTCTGGAGTACACACGGTTCGTTTCAAGACGGAGCTCGAGCGTAACATCACCATTAAGCTAGGGTATGCAAATGCAAAAATTTACAAGGGAGAAGCCAAGCCCGACGCAGAAGGAAAGCAAAAGGGAGGATTCTACACCTCTCGCGGATCTTCTCACCCTGACACCTTCACCGATGAAAATACTGGAGTCACCTACCATCTCCGTCGTCATGTATCCTTTGTAGATTGTCCCGGACACGATATTCTCATGGCCACCATGCTCAACGGAGCAGCGGTCATGGATGCCGCTCTCCTCCTTGTGGCGGGAAATGAATCCTGTCCCCAACCTCAGACATCGGAGCATTTGGCCGCGGTGGAAATTATGCGTTTGGAGAATATCATTATTCTTCAAAATAAGGTTGACCTTGTGAAACCCGATGCGGCTCAAGCGCAGCATGAACAGATTCGCAAGTTTGTAGCTGGTACTGTTGCAGATTCTGCTCCTATTATTCCCATTAGTGCGGTTTTGAAGTACAACATTGATGTCGTCTGTGAATATCTTATTCATAAGATTCCCGTACCTCTTAGAGATTTCACTTCCGTCCCTCGTCTCATTGTCATTCGATCATTCGATGTGAACAAACCTGGTCAGGACGTGAGTAATTTGCAGGGAGGAGTTGCAGGAGGAAGTATTATTCAGGGTGTCCTTCGTGTCGGAGATGAGATTGAGGTAAGACCGGGAATTGTTACCAAGAATGGACCGGATGGAGCAATGCAGTGCAGTCCCATTTATTCCAAGATTGGAAGTCTTCACACTGAGAAAAATGATTTGCAATTTGGTGTTCCTGGAGGATTGATTGGAGTCGGTACCAAGATTGATCCTACTTTGACCAGAGCTGATAGATTGGTTGGACAGGTTCTTGGATTGAAGGGACAGTTGCCAGATGTTTTTGCAGAGATTGAGATCAGTTACTATTTGTTGAGGAGATTACTTGGAGTCAAGACTTCTGATGGAGGAAAACAAGCCAAGGTCCAGAAGTTGACCAAGGGTGAGATTCTCATGGTGAACATTGGAAGTACTGCCACTGGAGGAAAGGTAGTTGCTGTAAAGGGTGATTTGGCAAAGATTTCTTTGACCCAAGCTGTATGTACACAAGAAGGAGAGAAGATTGCTCTGAGCCGTAGGGTTGAAAAACATTGGCGTTTGATTGGATGGGGACAGATCCGTAAGGGATCCAAGATCCAGATTGTGGAATCGTAAACAATCAAATTTATTAAAAAGGAAACTACTCTATCGTCGTGTTTTTGTTTTGTATTCAAAAGAATGTTCAATGTAAGCTTCCCTTCCCTTCTACATATTGATTACAGTATTACAAGTACGCTACACGTAAGTAGTCACCTATTTGTTACTTTCAACTTGTTATTGAGCTTAGTGCATACTGTAAGAGTGTGGCATTTTTTTTGAGTTCACAGCAGTTATCAGTTATCAGCAGCTTTCAGTGTTATCTCCCACGGATTAACAGTTTCCTCTTTTTCATCTATCTCTTGGCCATTTCCATTTCCATTTCCATTTCCATTTCCACTTCCATTTGAATCTCGGTCAATGGGAGGATTCAGAAGATTATCTAGTTTTCGAAGTCCAGGCTTTGGCGGCGGCATACTCATCTGACTCTGCTGCGATGGTGGTGGTGAATCATCAATGTATCCAATGAGCAGTTTACCAATCAAATTTTCTATCCCGACCCATCGATGATATTGCTCAAACAGACTGGTTCCGTCTTTCCCCAGACTCGGTTTCAAAATATTGACTCCACCCGGATGATAGTGTACATAAGGTCCAACATTGTAAACTTTTCCCTGGAGTACCATCCAACCATCGTATTCTTTATCATGTAGTGCCACTTCTTCCATGGTCATTGATCGCAGTGGGGCTCCTTTTCGCTGTGCCAAGTCATTCGATCTATTGAGCAGGAGCTTCCAATCGTGAAGGGCAAATCCTTTCTTGACTCCAGTCTTTCTTCTTTGTCTTGTTGGGAGAGTTGTGTCGTTCATGTTTTGTTTGTGACTTTGTTTCAGGAAGGAACTACGAGTAGCGTGCTATTCTTTCAGGTTTTTTAATTACAGTTGTCTAGTTACATGGCTGCGCCTTTGGCACAACCGCCGCAACAATCTTCCGCAGCAGAGTGGGGAGGAGGAGGGACCCATAGTGCGACAAAAATCAAAGGACTAACTTGAAACTAGCTGAAAAACAGCAACTCAGGTAATGACAGGTTATGAAAATATAATATTACAAATTTGGAAAATAGGCTGGAGTTACAACATCATCTCAGGTCTAATTGAAACCTTGACTCAATCAATCGTGACTGAAAGGAAACAACCGACATGGATACTGCAGAGTTCTCTTCTCTTGGCGTCTGCGTACAATACCACCGTCTGTATCCTACTTCTCTTTGCAAATTAAATTAAAGATATTATTCAATATTATCAATCTAATCCAGTGACATTTAATAAAATTAATCTCAATCTGTCTTCGACCCGCTGCAATTCGCATCAAAAGAAGCTTTTGTAAGTTTCAATCGGCTCCCCAATAGTATTCAAATTGCCCGCAATCATTGGAATAAATTCTGCTGCCTCTCTTCCCATGTTTTCATCTGGTTGTTCTGGACCTTCGAATGGAAGGAACGCCACCCCAATCAGAGACTTTTTTGTTCCTTGACGAGGTGAGATAGATACTTGCTCTATTTCATCATCTCTCTATTGATTGTTTCTTGAAGTTCTTGATCTGTTTTTGCACTGACAATCAAATCTATCATGATTTGCACAGTCTCATTCACATTATTGATAGTCTCATTCCCCTTTATCCATCTCATCGGTTCAATGAGATTGTCTCCATCGCTATCGTACTTGAATGTTTCCAAAATTATGTTGCGTACAGAAGGAAAATTTCTCCCAGTGTGTATGACATGATTAGATCCCAACGATGCAAACAAACAAAATGTCGACGGCGAACAAAAAGTTGTATCTGAAAAAACAATGTGATGCATGCTCCACATGATCGATTCATGATCGTGTACGTAGAAATGCTCTCTTGGTAGTTTGAGCGACGTGGAAAGTGTGTTTACCAAAGCATCAACAATTCTTAAACAAATTGGACCCCACTTACAATCCTGTACGCGGTCAGAAGATCCTTCTTCGCTGCAGGCATCAAGAGGTGTCGTCACTATATGGATAGATTTGATATCAATACCTCTCAGATGTTTGAGATAAAACGAGGCCTTCAAAAAACCCATCCCACCAGTCGCTCCCCTTGTATTAACTGCAGGGTCAAGCAGGTCGCCGCATCGAAAATGGATAGTGACCGCGCCGGTTTCAACCTTGGGTTTACCTGCCGTTAATGCCCATGATTTCAAAGCACTTCTGATTTCGTGGTGCCATGTGCCTGCAAGCTGAGGCCACCCATCTTCACATTGATGTGCTATAGGACCGCCACATTTACACATTGAATCTCTTGTTTTCAAAAATGAATCGGATGTACTGTTGAACAGCGCGGAGGTGACATTTGCATCTGCAGTCTCATTTATGTCAGCAGGAATGACAGTTTGAGAGAGCCATGGAATCAAACTGTCAAGCGCTTTGGAGCAATTTGGTGCGATGTGAAATGATACGCCATGAAGTGAAGCAAATGCACGTGCTTGGAAGTACAACCCGAGCTTGTTCCCCACAGATCCTCCTGAACGGCACATCCAATCGGAGTGATCAAAGAGAATGCCTGAAATTTTTTTTCCTTGAGCTTCATTTTCATCCCAAGACTTACAAATGGAAGGAACGCCACCCCAATCAGTGGAGTTTACTGTGTTAGTACTAGGTGAGATAAATACACGTACTTGTTCCTGTTCCTGTTCCTTGGAAGAAATGGTGCGGAGATCTCCCACAAATGCAACACTACTACGGGAAAATGAATCGTGCTCCTGCTGCAATTCCTTGACGAGTTGCTTCGATTTTTCAAGTTCTGCATGGACGGCCTCTAGTTTGACCATATCTCCGACGTCACCACTCAACTTGCTCTTCAACTCAGAAATAGTCGAATCCCTGGAACTAACATCTGTCCGAAGGTCATCAATAGTACGGTTCTTTTGCTGGATTTCCTGCCTTGCCTCATGAATCATAGTATTTTGCTTGAGAATCAAAGCACTTTGTTCTGCCAGATGTTTTTCCTTCTTTGCAATCATTTCATCAAGGTCCCTCTTATCTTCTGCTGCTTTTGCCTCGATTTCCTCAATGGCCTTTTGCTGAGTTTGCATAAGCTGCACGCGATATTCTTCCACCTCTGCATTTGTGAATTGCGATTTATCACCAATGCCAACTTGCGCAGCTTTCGTTCGCTCGATCGCTTTTTTTGTAAACTTTTCCTGGCTCTTCTTCCAGTTATCCATATAAGTAGGAAACAATATCAAAACACATGCTGCTGTGATGCCCAGCATAGTAAGAATAATAAGTAATCGTCCTCTCCTGCCAAAGCGGAGTCTGGGCCGCCTTGTAGGCGGTGATGCTACCCGAAGCGGCATCGTTGTAATAAATGAGTGAATGAATCACAATAGAGGAACAATGCTTTGCTCTCTACCAGTAACAATCTTTGTGTTGAGACCTAATATAATCTATTTGAGATATAGTATCATACCGGTGTTCGAGCGTGACGAATGCGTATTATTGCGAGTGAGTCTTATCATACGTACAAGCTAACAAGGTTGTTCAGTAAGTAGCAGGGTAAGTAGTGCAAGAAAGAAATTAAAAAAAACAGGGGTTGATCCGTAAAAATGGAAGTGCCCCTCTACCAACTTCCTCTTTGAACGGTATCACTATGCGGTACAAATGGCTGGGCCGCGGTCATTTATGTATCCCCATCATGCTTCGTCGATTTGCAGCAGTCCACTACTTCCATTACCTACACGGTTAACGAGAAACTACCAACCGCGTTTCTTCAAGGGAGATCATTGGTTGAGACTGACGTTTTATTTGGCATGTAATAGGACATGCGTACACGATGACGAGCTGAGTTCGGAGCCTCAGGATCCGAGAGGCAGCTCACTCAATGAAATGGCCCTGCTCAGAATTTCTTTGTTGGTATCTAGACTCTGATATTGATCGATTAGCAGTTTAACCAGCGACGATTTTTCTAATGACAACGCCATCCTTAACTACGCTTTGCAAGAAGGCACAGACATCCAAGAATGCTAGGATTGCGTCTATGCTCGGTAAGTCACAACCATTCTGGTCACCTCTTAAGGGGGTGTCGGCCGTTAGAGAACTACCGAGAGTTCCATTGCACGGAGTCACGTTTGCTCTCGTAAGAGATGCATCGCAAGTGTGTGGAGGTGAGGTGACTGGTACCAAACTCTGCTTGAGAAAGTGTGGTTCTAGGGAGTGTGCGAACCACACTCCAGGTCATCCGGTAGTCACGGATGACACTCTCTATGTTCATTCTGGCACTAGTGGCACATCCTTGACGACTGTGTTTCGTGAACCGACTCTTGCCATCACAGGTTTAGAGAAGGAGCTCGTCGAGTACATCATTGAGGCTGAAGACGGCAAGGGTCCACTGTCAGCTCGGTCGCTATTTTCTTGGCTACAAGAGAACGACATCAAGACTACCGAATCGTTCACTGAAGCTGTGGAGATTCACAAGAACGCGAGAGATCTTCCATTGAAGACCCCGACCAAGCGCAGGATCGAGAGGGACACGGCTAGGGAGATTGAGCTAGACAATGACGACTCGGAACCTGCGGGTAAGGCTGTAGTTGAAGCCATGGTTTCTGGAGTGGAAGAAGACTGTGTCAAGAACGAAGAGCTAGGAGGCCTGCAGGGAAAAGTTGAGTCCTTGAATACTTTTAGCGACACGGAAGACAAATCTGACCAAGACAAGATGCACCAAGTCTTGGATGACATCGCGTCAAAGGTAGATAAGGTGTCGGAAATCAGTTCCTATGAGTTCAGGCGTGTGGGCATCTTGGAAGAGAACGCTGAGAGTCTCAACAAGCGCTTAGAACTTTTAATCCTTACTCTTAGGAATAGAGTGAACGCACTCGAAGAGGTAGTTGGAAGGGTTGGCGCGAATGACGACGAACTACCCCTAACCTTATGGGAAAGCGTCATGGACCTTTCAAGTCGCGCGAAAATGTTTGTGAATCAGAAAGAGTTCGTCTTAATCATTGAGGAAATGGCCGAGCAAGTGACACTCTTGGCGGGAGCCGTTGAAGTGAATGCCAGAGCTGGCCCTGTATGCAGCGATGAGAACCTAGGAATCAGAGTTACCGGGACCCAACCTCTACTCTGGAATCAGGCGAATGAACAAGCTAGGATTGGTCTACCTTTCAACATGCCAGTCGGTCGCCATGACGCTATTGACGACAAGAAGGGCCTGTCTCAGGTTTGGCTAGATTAAATTGTGTCATTAAAGACTGCTTTGGCTAAGGTTAAAGCAAAGGTGTTTGGAGATGGAGGAGGAGCGGGTGGATACGACTGCGGTCCCTATCCGATTCACAATCCGACTGACGCTGCTGCAGTACTTGAACCTGTCAAAGTGGGCTCACCTCCTTTCGCTTGTTTCGTTACCCCTCAGGTATTGCTTGAGATCAATTACCGCTGCCTGTACGACAACATGTAGCCAGGGATTTGTGACGCTAGTGCTTTGAAGGGTATGGGCATCAGTGCTCTTGATTACTGGGCAGGAGGAGCTATGCAAAGGGTAATTCCTCAGCTTTTCAGCACCTCCACTCCGGTACCTGGCATGATGTACTCTGCTGTTGCCAAGGCTCGCTTTCCTGCCATTCCGACTCGCAAGGTGTTCGGAAGAGACACGGAAGATGAGTCCGGGTATAAACGGATCTTGGCTGCCTTGGATAATGCGTCCACCACGCTCTTTAACCACATTGAAAGTGCTCTGGGATACGGCAAGGAACAGAATGTGTGTAGGCTGTGCCATCGGATGCTGGTGAGGGCCAAGAAGTTTGTGGAGGAGATGTTCAAGTACATGGACATCACCTGCCGCGAGTTAGAGATAGCCTTTAAGTCTGAGAAGGAATCTTGGGACCTCGTATGCTACTGCGTTCGGGAGATTTTCGCTACGGAGTTCAAGGTGGCGAGAGACTTGGCTGCTGGATCCGGTCTAGGCCATTCTGGAGCACCAAGATGCTTGCACTCAGCTGTCAAGGTGATGTGCAAGGCTGAGGACTTCCTCGCAGTTGGTGTAAGAAACCATCCGGCTCTCACGGCTGCTATGGTTCGTTTTGTTATGGTCA
>Ga0209712_10002061_pt1 | contig 16827 bp, 18 predicted proteins | sample ArcOceMetagenome_FD_187443 | JGI IMG/M metagenome (GOLD analysis project Ga0209712, IMG submission 187443) | Marine eukaryotic phytoplankton communities from Arctic Ocean - Arctic Ocean - Greenland ARC118M Metagenome (SPAdes) (version 2) | ecosystem: Environmental > Aquatic > Marine > Oceanic...
GAGGAAAGTCATATAGAGTCATAATAGTCAGCCCAAGTCAGTGGCAAAAAAACAAATAATCATTCACCCTCAACGAATACTCACTCAACTCTCTCACTTCCAAAAACTACCTTTTAAAAGTAAAAGGTTGGGTGCATCTTTGAACTATACAAAATGAAATTATTCACTTAAATAGTTTAAAAATGAAAATTATCCAAGTTTTGACATTGTTATTATTATGCCTTGACTTTCAATCAGTTAATGCTAATTCGACTTATGTTTGGGGAGACACTTTACATGTTTGGGCGACGTCAGGATTAAATATGCGAGAAGGACCAGGAACGGATTTTCCAAAAATGAAAAAACTCGAATATGGAGACAAGGTTCAGGTAATTGATAATTATTTAAGATCGACTCCTTTAGATATTACCGTGGTCAAGAAGAATGAGAAAAGTGATGAATTTATTCTGAAAGGATTTTGGGTGAGAGTGATAATTGGATCGCAAGAAGGTTATGTTTTTGATGGGTATTTGTCGAGGATGCCAGTTTTAAAATTTTATTCAAATAACTCTTCAGAAACTAATCATAAATTTAATCCTGAATGGTATCTGGGATATTTTGAAAGAGAATTTGGAGTAATTGATACAATAGATAACCGAGACATTTATAATGTGGGAAGCACAGTTTTCAATTTCAAGAAGGAGATTAATATACAACAGATAACAGAAAAAGGAGCAGAAAGCATTATCAAGGTTCCAAATATCACCTTTAATGAAGGGTATTTATTTTTTAATGTTTTTTCCGGATTTGAAGATTATTTAGGAAACAAAGAAAATTTTGAATTCACAACTTTTAATATCAAAAATGATACAAACGGAATTACTATTTTTATTACCAACGGAGCAAATCGAGATGTTTCAATTTCAATAAAAAATGGAATAGTAATAATTAGCGAATTTGGATATTGCTAAAATGACAAATCATGAAATTTTATTTAATTCTATTTTTAATTTTTTTTTCTCAAAACAATCTTTTTGGAATTGAGCGATATTCAAAAGGAGATACATTATATGTTTGGGCAACTAAATTAAACTTAAGAGCTATACCAGACCTTAATTCTGAAGTTGTAGCCCAAATTTCACAAAATGAGGAAGTTGTTTTAAAGGAAAACAAATATTCTAAAGAAGAAGATTTCTTAATAAATCAAAATGCTCAAAACTGGGAAAAAACTCTAACTGGAAAGTGGGTAAAAGTTAATTATAAAAATCAAATTGGATATTTGTTTGATGCTTATCTTTCGAATTATAATTTCGCTGGAATTCAAAATTCTGAAAATTATATCTCAAACGATACGACCTTAAACAAAATGGGTTTTGAATTTTTCACTAGAAAAAGATATGCAAACGGAATTATTATAGAGGAAGGAATCGATAATGAGTGGGGTCAAACAATTTATTATATTTTTGATTTTTCGATTGAGGAAGCTATTCTATTTATAAAAAAAGAAGTTTTTGAAAATCAATGGGGCGAACAACGATGGAAATTGAATTTAAAAGATTCCAAAATACAATTGGAAGAATCAGATGATTTAAATTACCAGAAGCTAACCATTGAGAAAGTTGAAAATCTCACAATCATTGTTATTGAACACGGAATGTAAAAAACATAATATGAAAGAAAATCCCCTACACCGTCTATCCAACGAAACCGTCCAACAGCGACGCAAAGAATACCTCCTTTGGGGAATGATTCCAGCGGCAGTTTTTATTTTATTGGAAGTTTATATTGTTTATAATCCACAGCATAAAGGAATGGAAATGTATGCATTGGGAGGATTATTATTAAGCTTTCCATTTATTTTTCAAGCGAGCAAATATTCGAAAGAAGCTCAAAGAAGACAAAAAAATAGTCATCATGACAAAAAATAAATTAAAAGCAAAAGACTTCGCCACCGACCAAGATGTTCGTTGGTGTCCAGGCTGTGGTGATTATAGCATCCTGGCGCAAGTACAAAAAGTTTTTGCCGAGATGGAAATGAACCCAGATGAAGTAGCGATCATTTCAGGGATAGGTTGTTCTTCCCGTTTTCCATATTATATGAATACCTATGGCATGCATTCCATTCACGGTCGTGCGCCAGCAGTAGCTTCAGGTTTGAAAATTGCCAATCCTGATTTGAGTGTTTGGATCATTACTGGCGATGGTGACGGTTTGAGTATTGGAGGAAATCATTTACTACATATCTTACGCAGAAATTTGGATGTAAATATATTGTTATTTAACAATCAAATTTATGGATTGACCAAAGGACAATACTCTCCTACTTCCGAAGTGGACAAACTAACGAAGAGTACGCCCATGGGTTCGCTCGATCATCCAGTCAATCCATTAGCTGTTGCGATGGGTGCTGATGCAACTTTTGTAGCTCGAACCATGGATCGAGATCCAAAGCATCTGCAAGCAATGTTGAAGCGAACGAATCAACATAAAGGAACTTCTTTTTTAGAAATTTATCAAAACTGCAACATCTTTAACGATGGCGCATTTTTCACTTTTACTGACAAAGCCACCAAGAAAGCTTCTGCCATATTTTTGGAAAATGGTCAACCTTTAATCTTTGGAGAAAATGACGAAAAAGGAATTCGACTCGACGGTTGGAAACCACAAGTAGTTGACTTGGAAAAAGATAATTATTCGAAAGATGATCTTTGGATACACGAAGAAAACGATTTGTACAAAGCTCAAATGTTAGCTCGCTTTTTTGATGATCCTCGACAAGCGGAATATTTACCAAGACCATTTGGCGTATTGTATGCTGAGGAAAGAGTTTGTTATGAAGATCAATTAATTGCACAATTGAATGAAGCAATTAAGCAAAAAGGGGAAGGTGATTTGAATGAGTTGATTGCGGGGAGTGTGACTTGGGAGATTTAAACCCCCGACCCCTAAAGGGGAGTTTTGGGTTTATTTTCAAATTTACTTTAGGCTTTCATTGATTTTATATTTTACTCCGATTAAAAAAAGGGGAATTATTTTTTTTGCGAAAAAAAATAATTCCCCTTTCTCATTTTACCCACAAACCAAATCAATGAAAGTAAAGTCTCCATTGAAAGGAAACCCAAAACTCCCCTTTAGGGGTCGGGGGTTTTGTCGGAGGTTAAATACCCAAAATAAATATATCTTCATTCTCCCCCATTTCTTTGGTTTTCCATATCGTCTTTTCTATCTTCATAATACAAACGTAATGAGAAAAGAGAAAGCCTTTATAAACCTAACTGTTGGCTTCTATGAGAAAACAATTATACGATAATCACGGTCGCGTACTCAATTATGTACGCCTAGCAGTAACTGACCGCTGCAACCTTCGCTGCTTCTACTGCATGCCTGAAGAAGGTATTCAATATATCAACAAGACGGAATTGATGAGCTACGAGGAAATCCATCGTGGAATTAAACTTTTGGCTCAAATGGGTATTGAAAAAGTGCGGATCACCGGCGGCGAACCATTCATTCGAAAAGATATGATCAAACTCCTTTGGGCTATTCGAAAGACCGAAGGAATTAGAGATATTAATATCACGACCAATGGAACGGTACTCGAACAGTACATTCCCGAATTGAAAAAATTAGGTATCCGATCGATCAACTTAAGTCTAGATACTTTAGATAAAGCAAGATTTTTTGAAATCACTCGACGGGACGTTTTTGATAAGGTGATGCGTAGTCTTGATTTATTATTAGAAAATGACTTTGAAGTAAAAATTAATGCCGTCGTCATGGCTGGCAAGAATGAAGAGGACATTATCCCATTGGCTTCCTTGGCTAAAGAGCTTCCCATTGCTGTTCGATTTATCGAAGAAATGCCATTCAACGGAGAGGGTGCTCATTATCCCAAGCTTCAATGGACCTATAAAGAAATTCACAAAAAGATTATAGATCATTTCCCTGATCTCCAAAAACTTCCTGATCCTCCTTCATCGACTTCGATGAACTACAAAGTACCTTCACACAAAGGAACCGTTGGAATTATTGCAGCCTACAGCCGTACTTTTTGCGGTACCTGCAATCGAATTCGAATTACTCCACAAGGACAATTAAAAACTTGCCTCTATGATAGTGGCGTATTTAATATAAAAAAACTGATGCGAGAAGGAGCTACTGATGAGCAACTTCGCTCCACCTTTCTCGATGCATTTAAAAATCGAGCAAAAGATGGTTTTGAAGCTGAGCAAAGTCGTTTTGGAAATGGAGTTTCCGAATCCATGGCGACTATCGGTGGATAAATACTGTTCAACTGTAAGTGTTAGCGATGGACGATGAACATATTATGAGTATACCATTAAGGTATTTTATGTTCACCGCAAATTGCTAACTTTTTTTATAAAACAAACTTTAAAGTTATAAAATTAGAGGTGTTTGTCTGGTTGACAAACGCCTCTAATTTTTCCACCTAAACTAAATATCCATGTCCAAAACGAATTTTTTTTTGCTCCTATTTTTCTCAATTTTAATCCTTTTCCATAGTTGCCAATCAGAGCCTCCGGTCATGAAAATTGCCTTCGGTTCCTGTGCTTGGCAAGATCATCCGCTTCCAATTTTCAATGAAGTAGTCAAACATGATCCTGACTTATTTATTTTCCTTGGCGACAATATTTATGGCGATACAAAAGTAATGGATACGCTTCGAGCAAAATACAATCGACTAGGAGCAAAAGAATCTTTTCAAAACCTAAAACAGCATGTTCCCTTTTTAACAACTTGGGATGACCATGATTTTGGGTGGAATGATGCAGGGCGACACTACCCTTTCAAAGAAGAAGTGAAAGAAATATTTTTTGACTTCTTTGACGAACCTGTAGATTCAGAACGTAGAACTCGCGAAGGAATTTATGGTGCATACGAATATGATTTGCAAGGAAAAAAAATTCAAATCATCATGCTCGACACTCGGACTTTTCGAGATCAACTTTTGATCAATCAAGATTCGGTCTATGAAGATCGACGATATTTTTATCATTTGGATTACACTCCTCACACTACTTCTGATTCTACTTTTTTAGGAGAAAAACAATGGGCGTGGCTCGATCAAGAATTACAAAAACCTGCCGATGTTAGAATTATTGGTTCGAGCACTCAATTTGGAATCGAATATAATGGCTACGAAGCTTGGGTCAATTACCCACACGAGCAAAAACGATTTTTAGATTTAATTAAAAAAAACAAAGCGAGTGGCGTTTTGTTTATTAGTGGAGATGTGCATTATGCGGAGATTTCCAAAATGAACGTTCCCGACCTCTACCCTATTTATGATATAACTTCGAGTGGTTTATCTTCGACTTGGAAATTCGCCACTCCCAATGTCAATCGAATCGAAGGCCCTATTATGGATAACCATTTTGGTCTACTAACCATAGACTTACAAAATAAAAATCCTCAAATTAAATCTGAAATTTGGGATGTGAGCGGAAATCAAAGAGTAGAATTCACGATTCCCTTAAGCGAAATAACTTTTTAAATAATGGTTAATTGTTACCGATGAATTTCAAAACCATACACTTTTTAAAACGGTGAATAGTTAACATTTTTAATAAAAAAATTGAGCAAATTAAACATGATGAAATACTTTAAATATTCAAGCCTTTGGCTTTTAATCTTGATGAGTGGATGTTTTGAAGAGCAAAATATTTATGACCAGTCAGACAATCTAAATGATATTGAAAATTTGATTTCCCAAATAATCCAAATCGATTCAATAGAAAATAATTATCCTGATTATAAGATAGTTACTGTTTTACCAAAATATGTAAGTAGGAAAAATCAAGATGGATTTAAACCAGGGTCACCGCCAAATGCAGATTATTTGTTTCCTGATTTAAAAAAAGAATTTAGTGATTTGAAAGAAACTAAATTCTCTTCTGACGAAAATATTTACATCACAAAACAAGAAGAAGACTCAAAGCCAATAGAATTGAGTGAAAAAATATTTGGAAAAAGAAAGGCTAAAATTGATTTATTTCAAGACACTTACATTTATTTTTCCATTCCTATTTTCAATAAAAGTAGAAACCTTGCTTGGATAAAAACTGGACTCGCCTGTGGAAAAACATGTGGAGAAGGAAGAACCTTAATTCTCCAAAAAATAAATGGAAAGTGGAAAATTATCAATAAGAAAAGTGATTGGATCAGTTAAAAAACCAAATCTCCGAAAACAAAAAAAGAGTAACAATCAATCAATTGTTACTCTTTTTTATTTTAAAACTTGGTTGAAATAATTCAAGGCTAAAACCCCTCCTCTCTTCCCAAAGTCTAATCCTGGAAACATTAACCGTTAAAAAAAACTATCTTTTCTTCCCCGGTCTTTTCGACTTCTTCTTTTCCGCCATTCTTGCCTGACGTTTTTCCTTCGCCCGATTGACCTTCATATTTTTATCTAACTTTTTATGGAAAGCACCTTCTGATTTCATCTTTGGAACTTGGTAATAAAATTTATCACCACCCATTTTTTCTTTTTCAAACTCCAGCAATTCCGCCGAAACCACTAAGCCTTCTGGCGTAGGAAGCATCGCCACTTCAATGCCCATTAACTGCTGAACCGCTTCAAAGATCTCGTCTTCTTTTTCAGAAACAAACGAAATAGCAATCCCTTCTTTATCTGCCCGACCTGTTCGACCAATCCGGTGCATATAATCCCCCGGTTCATCTGGCATCTCAAAGTTAACTACATGCGAGACCTCTGCAATATCTAAACCTCTGGCAATAATATCCGTCGCAACCAACACTCGTAATTTACTTTTCGCAAATTCGTCCACCATTCGGAGTCGATAATTTTGCGATTTATTGGAGTGAATAACTCCGATAGATTCTGGGAAAAGTGCATCTAAACTTTCATGGAGTTTATCCGCTAACTTTTTAGTACTCACGAAAACCAACACTTTATTCATCGACTCATCCTCTTTTAGCAAGAGTTCAAGCAGATTAGTTTTGGTATTAAAATTAGCACCAAAATATCCATTTTGACGAATTTGTTCCAAAGGCGTTCCATGCGGAGCAATCTCAATTTTCAATGGTTCGAAAAAATAATCATTGATTAGATTTTCAACGTCTTCCGTCAAAGTTGCAGAGAATAATAAGTTCTGTCGTTTCTCTGGAAGTAAGTCCAAAATATTTTTAAGTTGTGTCCGAAAACCCAAATTCAACATTTCATCCACCTCATCAATCACTAGTTTTTTCAGAAGTTTCATCTTAAAAGCTCCCGACAAAGCTAAGTCAAAAAACCGCCCTGGCGTTCCAACCACCACGTCAACTCCTTCAGCTACCGCCAGTTTTTGCGTGTTAATATTCGTACCTCCATAAACTCCAACAGCTCGCACCGTCATGTATGCCGTCAATTTCTTCACCTCTTCCGTCACCTGCACCACCAACTCTCGAGTCGGTACCAAAATAACAATTCGCGGATTTCCATCCGTCGAAAATTGTAGCATTCGCAGCAAAGGCAAAAGGTAGGCAAAAGTCTTTCCAGTACCCGTTTGCGCCACACCGACCACATCTTTGCCCGACATAATTGGTGAAAAAGCAGCTACTTGAATCGGAGTTGGATCCATGTATTCTAGATCTGCAAGTGCATTCCGTAATGGATTATTTAAATTTAAATCGTCAAAATTCACAGTTATTATTTTTTCGCAAAAGTACGCAATATTTTGGTAGCACAGTAAAACGACTCGGAGAGTCGGATTACGTTAAACTAGCCCTTCTAGCACATCATCAATTTTTAATTTAATCGAATCTTTTAGCTCTTTTTCCAAAATTGGGAATTCCGTTTTTTCAAAAGTAGTTTTGATTATTCCATTTTCCAATAAATTAATTCGATCACAAATTCGGGTTACCGATTCGATAATATGGGATGCGATAATAATAATTTTGTTAGTAGATTTTAATCGAATGAGCAGTTGCAATAATTTTTCATTGCTCTCAATATCAACTCCATTAAATGGCTCATCCAAAATCAAAATGGGTCGATCCATCGCTATCACGCCGATGAACGCCAACTTCTTTTTCATTCCGGTGGAATAGTTTTCGACATATTCATGCAGCGGCAATTCAAATAATTCGTTCCATTTATTGAAGTCAAAATCTTGATTTTGAATGCCCAGTAATTTCAAATATTCGAAGCCGGTCATCATTGGATAAAAATAACAGGACGTTTCCATGAAACCAATATCTCCATTTTGAATCGTTCGATTCTGAAATTGCGCACTTCCTGCATTTGGTTTTTTAAAACCATAAATCGTATTAAAAAGGGTGCTTTTCCCTGCACCATTAATTCCTAAAACACCATGAATCATTCCTGGCGCAAAAGTCAAATTGACATTTTTCAACACTTCATTTTTCCCGTAGGAAACTGCTAAGTTTTTTATCTCAAGCATAATAATAAACTAAATTTTTATTGGCCTTTCGCCAAAAATAAATGATCATTCCGATGCTCGCCAACACCAAACCGGGCATAAATAAAGTTGCGAGAAAAACAGTTTGAAAAGTATTGCTAAATATTTTTGAAACACTCGGACGATAGGAAGCATACTTATAAACGATGTTGAAAATGATTCCCAAACTCAAAACAACAAAGCAAGCTAGTCCCAAATACCACATTTCAAAATGGTAAAATAGAAACAATAAATAATGTGGCAATAAAGCTATTTGAAAAATAAGGAGATGACTACAGATTTTATTTCTCAAGAAATTACCTTTTTCATATTCCAGCACTATCATTTCCTTTGGTTCGAATTCCTGAAAAAAAGCAGGCAATATCAATAATAGAAAAATACTAAATAAAATAAGCGTTCCGATAAAAAACGAACAACCTAAAGCCAATACGTATAAGGATACAATTCCAAAAAACATTCTTCGCAAACCTAACTTGATTTCAAAATATTTAAATGGGATTTTATCTAAATTAACTAGCGGAGCAATTTTATTATTTTTAAAATTTCCTGCTGGAAAAAGTAAAACGGGCAACATTCCCAACTGCCAATAAATCGCAGGTTCTATTTTTCCCAAAAAAAGTAACAATATACTTACGGGCAACAAAAGTAAACTATATTCAGCCAAAAAAAGTAATGGTCGAGACACGGTTAAGCTTTTTAAAAAGTGAGTATCCTTCCGAGCTAAATGAATAGAGGCTATGATCACCAAGGAAAAAATTCCCATTTCTATTCCTTGAACTTCTGATAAAAAAACTAATATTTTAAAAGTCAGTCCTGTCGTCACGAGGAGTAAAATGAGGAATAAGGGAATTCCTATTTCCCGAATCGATCGAGAAAATTGTTTTATTCTGAAATGTAAAAATGTGAAAATTGTATTCATTATTTTTTGTTTAGGTGGTGACTTCCAGCCGCCACCTATATTATTTGTTTATCTATTTTATTTCCTACTCATAAGGTGACTTCGAGTCACCTTATGAGTAATTTATCCGAGGTAGCCGCCAATTCTAGAATAAACCATTTCAGGATTCCACGTTTTCATTTTTCCTAAATACATAAACGTAGCTTCTCGAAAATAGGTGTATTTATTTTTCCTTAAAAGGTCAACAATTACGGTGCATTCTTCCGGTAGGCTAATTCTTGTCTTACCTAATGCTTCTCTTTTTTGGAGAAATTCAAAACCTGCAATTGTATTGTTACAAATGATTACACCATCGCCAAGCGTTGGCATAAAAAATCCTGAAATTTCATTTTCATGCGGTTGTTTATAAACAAAAGATTGCGCTAGATGCATGGCTAAAACTTTACTTCGATCCTCTCCTATCGCTTTTTTATCGAGCTCAAAAATCTGATTCTTGAACAATTCAGCGTACGGAATTATGTTAGCTAACGAGTTATTTTTTTCTAATTCAATGCTTTTCTCTCCTTTTTCAAAAAAGAGATATTTCCCTTTCTCTTGAAAACCTAATTTTTGATAAACGGTTTTGCCCAAAGGAGTTGCTAACAAATAAATGGATTCGCAATCGTTGGCGTTGGCTATTTCGATTAATCGTTTCGTTAGTTTTTTGCCTAGACCTTGATTTCGAAATTCTTTACTGACGATGATATTTCCAAGCCACCCATTTTTATCATTGATGATTAATTCTCCGACTCCGATTACTTTATTTTCCACAATCAATTTGATGGGAAAAAAATAATCTTGATTTAGGTTCATCTCATAAAGGGGAGTTACATCATACCAGCCGTCCGGCGTAAGAGTTGAAATATATTTCAAGTCTTTGACTAGCAGCGTTTCAATTATAAAAGATTTTTCCATAAAAAATTATTAATCTACACTATTCCAAATGTCTAAATAAATTTTCCATTCGCCTTTAACTTTTCTTCAAACGATCACTTATTCCCCATGAAACTCAAAAGTTTCTTCTTTGGCATTTTTGGCTAATGTCCTCGTAGTAATCGAAATCGTAGGCAGTATTTTTGATGATTTTAATTTCAGCGGGAGTAATTCCATCTGGCTTCTTTATAAGGTGACTTCGAGTCACCTTGTGAGTAGCTACCTTTCTTTTTTGAACAGCACACACTTTCGAGTAGGATCAGCTGATTCAATCTTGGGATGATTAAAGAAGCCAATTTTTTCGAAACCGATTTTCTCCATCACCTTTTGTGAAGGAATATTAATCACCGGTGCGACGGAATAAATCGTTTCCAATTTCAGTTTCCCAAAACCATAATTCATCCATGCGCTTGCACCTTCAGTTGCATAACCTTTGCCCCAAGCAGCAGTTTTTAATCGCCATCCAATATCCACAAATTCTGAAAGAACTTCATCTGATTGCTCTAATTTAATCTTATATTTTTGATCAGATATTCCGATCATTCCGATGAATTCCTGATTGTCTAAAATCTCCACAGGCAAATAGGAGTACCCTTTTTTCTCCAATTGAATTTGCATTCTTTTCATAAAATCCATCGTTCTTTTTTCCGAAAGTAAGGATGGAAAATATTTCATCACCTCTTCATCTTGCCCCATTTTGGCAAATTCAGGAAGATCACTTTTTCTCCAGTCTCGAATTCCTAATCGCGCTGTTTTGAATAAATACTCACTCATATTTTTATTTTTTTAAGCAAAAACGAAACATTTCCCATAGACCAAATAGTTTTATCTTTTTTCATATAAAATAAATATCTGTTACAATTGGCATAAATTATGAATACCACATAGTGTAGAATATATCTCCCCCCTCCTAATTCAAGGAAAATATTAATTCTAAAAAATACTATTCCTTAATAATTATCATCTGCTCTGCAGTTTGTTTTGATTAAAGAAGTTGTCTAAAATATCTTTTATCCCCCGATAATTAAGATCCTAGTTTTATAATATATAATTAGACTTAAACGTGAGTCCCAAAAGAATTTCATGCAAAAGTAAAATTTTGCTCTTATTATTTTTCCTTAGGAATGCGAATAAAATAGATTCAGAATTTTTGGTCGCTTAGTTTTTGCTTTGAAAGCATGAGTTTATCTGGATAAATAATTGATTTCAAAGGGGAAAATAAGGACAAAAGAAGTAGTGAAAATTATGAATCTATTTAGTTCGCATTCCTAAAGTTCTATGACTGAATAGTTTTCGATAAAATATTATCGACAGATTATTGTGAGACTGATGATAATGACAAAAATAGTTTTTCAAATTAATTAAATAACGGTACATATGTCAAAAATATAAATATAAATATAAATATAAATATAAATATGGTTTCAGATTATTTAAAAGCAATGGCTTGGTCTTATAAAGTTGTCCATCCAAAACCAAATCAATATATAATTACTGAGGGTAACTCTGATAGTTGTCCCGCTTGGTTGAACAATCAACCAAGAGTTGCTGATTCTAATTTCAATTTGCAAATTCCATCTTTAGAAAAAAGAGATGACTTTTTGATCGACGCCGAGAAGGATGGTTTGGCTAATATTTTTGAATTAGAAGTAGCTGATACTTCAACTACTGATAACCATGAATTGACTTTGACCTTAAATGCAAATGATCAAATCCACTATATTTTCATCACAGATGATTTGGGTAAAATTTGGTACGAAAATGAGATCGAGTCGTTTCAACAAATTCTAAAAATCGATACCAATCATTTCCCAACTGGCAGTTATAATATCTTGATTGAAAATGATGGATGGTTTTCTGCAAAACCTTTCGTCAAGGCTAAATAAATTACAATCTCTTGATTTTAAATTTTTAAAGAACCAATTGAATCTAGACCTTCTGCATATATTTGCAGGAGGTCTTTTTTTGGAAAACATTAAATATCCAACACTTGGGAAGTTCGATATTCAAAAAACAAAAACCCAAGAAGGGGCAATCCTCTCGGGCAATTTTTAGTTCCAATTTCACAAAAAAAATGGTTGGATTTTCGTCTTGCAAATGAATTAAGACAAAAGCGGTAGAGGTCAACGATGCGCAATTTGCATTTTGATCTTAATAATGATAGACTAATAAATTTAGTCAACTGATTATTAGAAAAGCCGACGTCTCCTCTTTTAAAAAAATGGTTTTCATAGCTTGCCTTTGCCTAGACAATTCATTTAATGAGACTTAAAAATTGGAAACTTGTGAGGAAGAAAAAAAGAACTGGGAAGAGGGTGAAGTCTTGAGCGATTAACTTTCATGTTGCTGTTGTTTTGTTAAAAGATTAAGGTGCTTTATTTCCTATGGAATGCGAACTAAATAGATTCAGAATTTTCACTACTTCTTTTGTCCTTATTTTCCCCTTTGAAATCAATCATTTATCCAGATAAACTCATGCTTTCAAAGCAAAAACTAAGCACAAAATAAGTGACCGAAAATTCTGAATCTATTTTATTCGCATTCCTATAGAACGGGAAGTGAATTTTTATTTTATGATGTGATAAAACTTTAACATTTGAGCCTTCAAAAGCTAAATCAAAAAAAAGACTTAAAAGATGTATTATCTTTTAAATCTTTGATTTATAATGAATTTTTGTTTTTGCAAATTAACTGTGCTTCGTCCGATCCCACGGCCCAGTAATCGCCAAGGTCAATCCATAATGTTGAATATTTACAAAAAAGGTTTTTCCTGACGGGGAAAAAACACCACCAGCAAACTCTGATGGTCTCCCAATATTCTCAGCTATTCGATACATTTCTCCACCTGGCGTTACACCTACAATATTTGGTCTAGCTCGATCTTCGCACATGATAATATCACCCCAAGGAGCAACGGTTAGGTTATCGCAATTTTGGAGCAACTCTCTATTGTTGGGTTCTAGAAATAATTCAAGTGTCCCAGGTTGTTCTTTTTCCAAAGCAGTTCCCTCCATCGGACTTGGCACATATCGAAAAACTTGTCCCCACTTTTTTCTACCACCGCTCGTACAAGCAAAGTAAACTTCTTTTTCTCCAAACCACATGCCTTCTCCCCTCGCAAACATAGCAGCACCTTGTTCCTGTGCTTGATACCGAATGGAATCTTTAGTTGGATTAACATCTTTGATATCTACCCACTCTACCTCCATTCTTTTACTGATCGGCATCGGATCAGCTCCCCAATTTCGAGTATCTTTTTTCTTCTTAGATTTGATGACGAGTGCTTGCAATCTTCCTCCACCTTTTAAGTTACCTTTTTCAGTTGGAATAAAACGGTAGATACAACTGTCATTTCGATCTTCGGTTTGATAAACAATTCCTGTATTTGGATCGACGCAAATTGCCTCGTGATTAAATCGCCCCATCGCTTTCAACGGAATCGGATTAGCCAACAAAGGAGTCAAAGTCGCAGGTACTTCAAAATTATACCCATGCGCTTTTTTCAAGTTTTTACTTTTCCCAACAAAAGTTTCTTCACACGACACCCAAGAATTCCAAGGCGTACTTCCTCCTGCACAATTTCGAATAGTTCCTGCCAAACTCAACCAGGATGATTCTATCACTCCAGTTTTTTCATCATAAACAAAAGTAGTCGTTCCACCTTTGCAACGAACTTTCGAACTCCCTAAATCGTAAATTTTCTCTGGTGGAATGTCAGGGTTCACTTCATTCGTTTTCCCAGCTGCTCCAAAGTCAGCAGAAATTAATTCATGATTTCGCACGACCACGACCTTTCCTTCCCCTCCATCAAAAGTTGCCATTCCATCTGGCAATCCCGGTGTCAATAATCCATCACTCATTTTATCACCTTGTCGAGAAATTACTTTATAAGTAAATCCCTTCGGCAACTTCAACATTTTTTGCTTATCGGCAAACAACTGCCCGTAAGGCATATTCAATTGTTGGAGTACCTCGCTAGGAAGATCATCACAACCTTTCATCATGAATGATTGCAACCCAACAAAACCTATACTTATGGCAGATGATTGCTTTAAAAACTTTCGTCGCGTCGATTTACTTTTTCTCATATTCATATTGTTGAAGTGTAAAAATAGGGAGAAGTGAGGGAAAGTTCTAATTAGTGATGATGATTTATCTCTTTTTTAATTTTCGAAATTAACCATGGCTTATTTAAAACCTTTTGATTTTTTTCGATTTAAGGTTTTAGTAATTCTATTTTTTATTGAATTTTTTTTTTCGAATCAATCAATCGAAATAAATTTCTCGTAAATTTCCTCCAATTCCATCCATTCTCTATTCTACTTTCTTCCTACTTTTTATTTCACAAAAGAATAGACTCTGAAGGTTTCTAAAAAATATGAAAAAAGGATTCTCTTTTGGTAGGGAGAAATAAGTCTGATTAAGATGTGTTGGAAATCATCCTCACTTATTATTTTTTGATAATATGCTGTACCTTTAGAATTCATATATGATCACAGTATTGAGGAAAGGTGAAATAATTGAATTATTTATAAATTAAGAACAATTAGAAAAAATGAAAAAAATCCAGATTATAATCTCAATCCTTCTCTTAACTGGATGCTGCTATAAACCAAAGTATCTAAAGAATGGACTAACAACCAAAGCGAATAAAGTTACTGAAGTTAATCTCATGGTAAATGTTGATTCCCTAGATATTCAAAACATTGATACCATTTCAATCACCGAGAAATATTATAATAGCAATAATCAAATAACAAAAAGAAATGAAAATATTTTGTTCGATAATCAGACAATCGACATTGATTATTTTTATGATAATTCGAATAGATTAGAAAAGGAAATTGTAAAGATGTCATTTGATACATCAATAGTGAATTATTTTTATAAAGATACTTTGCTTTACAGGACCGCTATAAAAACTATCCATCCAGAATTTGAATTTGAGCAAGTCACTGCATATAATTATAATCGAAAGAATAAATTAACGGAGACTTTAACTTCTCAACTCTATGTAGATTTAGCACGTAGAGATACTTTTACGAACACGGAGGAAGTGAATAAATATAATTCAAATAAGAAATTAAAAGAAAGCAAACTATCAAATTTTATTCATCCTAAACGAAGTAAAAGAAATTTATATCAATACAAATGTGGCAGACTTTTAAGTACAGAGAATTATAATGACCAAGACTCATTAGTTTCAATCTCAAGCTTTGAATACGTATTTGATGAGTTTAATAATTGGACAGAAATGAAAACTAAAGAAGATAATAAATTAAAATACATTAGAAAAAGAGAAATTGATTATAAATAAAAAAGGGAACTGTACATCCATCCCATACGGTCGGCACGGCGAAAATGGAGGAACGTCAATCTGTAATTAAACAAAAAAATATAAGATGACCGAAAACGAAGAATTTATATTCGAATCAATCTATAATCAAATAAGAATGGGGTTTCTTTCAATTGAAGAGATAAAAGAAAATATAATCGAAGAAATTGAAGACAACGAATTTGAAGAAGAAATGTCTAAAGAATGGGCTTATAAAATTATAAGAGAAGAATATGAAATGTTGGTTACTGAAAGTAAAAACTGGAAAAAGCCAACTGATACAGAGAAATTAATTAAAGCATTTAATGAGTTGTGTAAAACAAATATTATTGCTTTGCATAATGCAGGATATACAACAAGTGACGGAGAAGGTGAAGTTGCTGAGGTTGAAACAGAGTTAATAGAGAGAGGAAAAAAACCAGACGGGTATTGTTTTTATCATGAACAAGATTTGGCAAGGGCAATAGTTCCAGAAAATCCAAGTCTAATGATTGCTTTCCAAAAAATAAATAATTCAGATGATAAAACTACTGTAGAGATAGGAAAAAGAGTCGTTGAAATTTTAAAGAAAAATGGTTTTCAAATAAATTGGAATCAATCAGCTACGACAAAAATAGAAATTCCAAATTTTTCTTGGAAAAAACTTTATGATGATTCGAGTGAAGATTTGTTGAATTACCAAAAAGTGATTGAAATAATGACAAACTAAAATTGATAGTCAATTTCCCTTGAGAGTTACCACCTACAAAAACATCAAAATCATCTAGTTCTACTTCCCATTTTTTATCCACCGTATGGAATTTAAGTAACTCATTTTCTATCGTGAAACTTACTTTTTTGGTTTCTCCAGGTGCTAACGAAATCATTTCAAATCCTTTTAGCTCTATCACGGTTCGGGTTCTACTTCCTCTAAATCTCTAATATCCAATTGAGCCACTTCTTTACCACTACGCTTTCCTCTATTAGTAATTCCTACAGCAGCCGTTGCACTTTCATTACTAGAAATTATTTATTTATTTTTTACAATTGCAAAATTTGACTAAAAAGAAACCTTGATAAAATAAAACGAATAGTAATTATAAAAAAGTGATTTGATTTTACGATTTTTGGCCAAGCATAAATAACTTACAGAAAGCTATTAAATTGAGATAAAAAATAAAATAACTTACCAATGAAATTAACAAGTCCTTTTGCAGGAAAGA
>Ga0209712_10002062_pt1 | contig 16824 bp, 3 predicted proteins | sample ArcOceMetagenome_FD_187443 | JGI IMG/M metagenome (GOLD analysis project Ga0209712, IMG submission 187443) | Marine eukaryotic phytoplankton communities from Arctic Ocean - Arctic Ocean - Greenland ARC118M Metagenome (SPAdes) (version 2) | ecosystem: Environmental > Aquatic > Marine > Oceanic...
GATTTTTTCTTAAATTTTGGAGAAAATAAAACTGTAATTGCTAATAATATTAAATTAGAGACAGAACAAGGAATTGATCCTACTATATTAATAAAATTATACTCACCTTTACCTAGTAACTTTAACCTAAAGGATGAATTATGGGTAGTTGAGGAATTATCTTTACCACAAGCTTATGAATTAGATTTCCCATTTGAACCCCTTATAGAAGATGATTTTACCTACATAGCAGGTCCAAATTACAATTTAAATGTAATACAAGAATCCTCAAAAGGTGGAGAATTATTTTCCTTCAATACTTTATTACAATCTGATGTAACTAGCTCAATTAACCAAATACAAAATTTACTTTCCCAAAAAGAAATAAATATAAATATTAATTATGAAAGTTATGGTAATTTTGTTAATTTTAGCTCAGCTAAAACACGATTAGAAAACTTTTACTATAAAGTGGGTTTAATAGAATCAACAACTAACCAACTTACAGGTGCTTTAAATAACATTTCAAGCGGAACTATTAATACTACATCATATAGCTCTAGTAAAGCTCAATTAACAGGTAGAATTGATAGCATCATAAAAAACTTTGATGGGTATGAATATTTCTTATATTTTAATAGTGGCTCACAGTATTCTTATCCAAAAACAAATAACACACCCCCTTTTATACTTGCTTCTACTTCTAGTGTCCAAACCCTAGAATGGGTAGGTAGTTCTACTGTTGGGGATCCTTATTATGGGGGACAATCACTATCAGCCTCAGACTATGACCAAAATAATAGAGATTGGTTATATTGGTCTATTCCAGAATATTTAAGAGAAGACCCTGCAAATTTACAGTATGAATTATTTACTGATATGGTGGGGCAATATTATGATAATGTTTGGACCTATACAAAAGATATATCAAATAAATTTGATGCCGATAATAGATTGGAATATGGTATTGCTAAAGATTTAGTAGCAGATGCTATTAGAGATTTTGGAGTAAAACTATACTCTAGTAACTTTAACACAAACGATTTATTTACTGCCTTTTTAGGATTAACTCCATCGGGTAGTGCATTTCCATTCCCTGAAATGACTGGTTCAGTTGTAGACGGAAGTGGTGATTTAGCCATACCTTCTGGGTATGAGTACGTAGATACTAAAATATCGGCATCGAACGATATAGTTCCATTAAACGACGTTCAAAAGCAAGTATATAAACGAGTTTACCATAATATACCATATTTACTTAAAACAAAAGGTACAGTAGCTGGTATAAGAGCATTAATTACTTCTTATGGAATACCAGATACAATTTTACGAATTAGTGAATTTGGAGGTAAAGATAGAAACGAATCACAGGATTATGATTTAAAACAAGATGTATTTAATTATGCATTTGACACTGGTGCTTCTGCTACAAATTTTGTATCATCTTCTTTACAAGCAAACACAAAATTTCCAGTTCAAAGTGGTCCTAATAAAGCTCGAACTATACAATTAAGATTTAAACCAGCTGAAATTCCTTTACCTACAAATAATGTTGCTAGTGGTAATATTAGATATTCACAATCTATATTTTCAACAGATGATAGTGGTGGTAATTTAGTATTAGAATATACCGGTTCAGGTTTAGTAAGTGGTTCTTATTCAGGATCAATACCCTCCCCTTATGATACTTATGGTACATTAAAGTGGATACCTGCTGAAGGAGATAATCCTGATTTAAGTGCTAGTGTGTATTTACCTTTCTTTAATGGAGATTGGTGGTCGGTTCAAATGAATGTTGATAATAGTGTGGATGCTAGTTTATATGCCGCAAATGAAATAGATGGTAAGATAGGATTTAATGAATCTAGTAGTACTGTAGGTTTTGATGATTCTTTTTATTTTGATGCTCGTATAGGATATTTAAATAAAGATACAAACGTTGTTTTTGATGATGGTACTACATACACTCCTTTTTCTGGATCATTCCAAGAACTAAGATACTATGTAAATGAAATTAGCCAAAGCCATTTTTATGATTATACTGTTAATCCATATTCTAATGAAGGAAATGGTATTAATTCAACACCAGACCAACAATTTTTTAGAGCTGCTTTAGGTACCCAATTAGATACAGGAAGTAGAACATCAATCCATCCTAGGGTAACCGGGTCTGCTGTACAAATTACACAATCCTTTGCTACTAATAGTGAGTTTTATATTAACTCTTCAAGTTTTATTACAAATGTAGAAGATATATTTCAAGATCAAGCTCCTGTAGGAATTAAAAACAGGATAACAGATAAAATCCAACTAGAAAAAGTAATATTAGCTGAAGCTCCATATGGTTTTCCAAACCCATCAGCCTCAGTACCAGAAATATCTAGTGTTGGAAATTATACACAAACGATTTCTCCAATGGAATCAATGCAACAAACTTCTTTTACAAGTCAAAGTATAACCCCAAATATTGATTATTTAGAAGTAGCATTTTCACCATCTAACCAAATTAATGATGATATTAATGCTCAATTAGGGTATTTTAATTTAGGAGAATACATAGGTGATCCAAGATTTTTCTCATCAAACTTAAATACCTACCCTGATTTAGATAGATTAAGGGATGCGTATTTTGAAAAATATATGAGCAGTTACGATATTGTTGATTTTATTAGATTAATAAAATTCTTCGATAATTCACTATTTAAAATGATTAAGGATTTTACTCCTGCTAGAACAAGCTTAGCTTCTGGTGTAGTAGTAAAACAACATTTATTAGAAAGAAACAGACAAAGAACAGCTTTAGTTACTTCATCCCTACATGATTATGAAGGTTTAGTAGTAAACTTACCTAAAAATTATAGTTCGGGTTCAACAGATTTTCCACAATATTCAACATCAGGTTCTGCTTTATATAAATTTAGTGGAGGACCAGGTGGTTCGTTTAATAAATTTAATGGTTTACAAACTTATATTTCAGGATCTAATGGTTCAGGACCAGATAATAGATTTGGTGTAACACAGAGTTGGCAAGATGGAAATGATGGTTCAATATTAAACTCAACTAATTTTAACCAAAGTAGTTCACAATTTATCAGTGGTTCATATTTAGGTCCTAGAACATGGGTAAAAAATAACCAAGATGAATTTTATACTGGTATATTTAGTGGCTCAATGATAATTGCAACAACCCAATCTTTAAATCCTGGTTGTGACCCTTATTTAAATGCTAACGATACACCTATAGTTTTTAAACCAATATTTTTTACTTTAAATGATAATTATTTTGCAACTGGACCCGGTGCACAATCAGTAGTTACTGGAGGTGGGTTTTTAGATATTAATAACGTACCACCTTCAGGATATGCTTGGATAGCATCAAAAATTACTAATGTAAATGCATCCGGTGTATTTAATGCCAGCTCAGGAGAACAGCAGGTTGTAGCTATAAAATTAAGCCAAGATGATACCTTTGGAACAGAAATAATCAACTACTTAGATGATTTTGATAATTTAAGAATAGTACTACCAGACGCAAGTATACCATACAATTCTGGGGCGGTTGAATATATTATAACAGGTAGAACCATTTATGCGGATCATGCCGTGTTATTTGTATCAAAAGCACCAACGGCTAGTGGAAATAATTTCCCAGTTGAAGTAGATGGGATAGATTATTTTGCTATAACAAGCTCAATTAGTGGTGGCTCAATGCAGTGGAGTTTAACAGCACGAACCGGTTATACTTCATCAATTTTAAATTCAGAAAGTGCTGACAATACTCAACAAGGTATATTTTGTAACATAAACCAATCACTTCAAGAACAAAATATATTTTATTGGGATTCTGGTTTTAGTGATGCCTTAGGATTCTTTAATACTGGTTCACCAGTTATAAATACTCAGGATATAATTGATACCACTTCTTTAAGAAACTCAGGAAATTATACTATACCTTATACACCAAATATACCTTGGGCAATTACTGCATCAATAACGTATAGTGGGTCTTTAAACCCCAATGCTTCGGTAGCGACAGTAGATAACGGTACATACCATTCAGCTTCTTTATATCAAGGAGGAGGGTTAGTAAACCAGAATTTTATTTTAGGTGCTGATGGAGTTTACTTTGCTCGTGTATCATCTGCATATGATTCTATTGCTCTTGCGGTTGCAGGAGGAGATTTATCAACAGCAGATCCTTCCGTATATCAAGAAATTGCTAAATTTGGAATTGGTGAGATTTTTAATTCACCTTTTTTAGAAAATTCTCCAACCTTACTTAATCTAGTTCCTAATAAATTTTATAAGTTTTCAACATTAGCAGAAACATTACAAGCAAGTAATATCGCAAATACTTCTGAAAACACCCCCCTTACAAATGCTACAATAGGAACCGTTTCAATATCATATTTATTAACTGATCTTGGTACTGTATCAGGTGAAGGTACTGGTGCATCAGCAACCGCAGCACTTATTTCAAATATATCTGGTGAGATTGAATTTCTTCTTATAGATGACATAGGTACTGGTACTTACAATAAAAATTCAACATTAACTGTAACCGCAGCTGATATAAATTCTTTAACAGGAGCTCCATTTGGAACATCAGTTACCGGAACAGATTGTGTATTTATTTTATCAAAACAAAACTTTACTATTGCTCAGGTTTTTGCAACTTTGGGAACTAATGGTATGGATACATCTATAGCATTTGGAGCTGGTGAGTATTATCCTACTTTATTTAGGGATGCGGTTACTTGGCTTGCAACAGACATCCCAACGTTATTTAGACCTGCTCCTAAATTTGTAACAGAATTAGGTACTATAGCATTCAATAATAATAGCTATAATTCACAAATACCAGGTAACTCAGGATCAGGAATTGATATGAATGAATTTGGCGGTCATTCTAAAATAAAAGTAGCAGGTACCGCATCAATGGATTGGACATTCCCTACATTAACTTTAGCAGGGGTAGATCCTGGATTAAGTGGTGGTGGAAGCCCGACATTTGTTCCTTTCTCAGGAAGTGATGCTGCTGATGGAAATTCTGATTTTACTTCATCTCTTAACCCTGGAAGTGCATGGACTTTTAATACTATTACATGGGCTAATTTTACAGGACAAGCAGATGGTGATTATGGCCAAACCAGGGGTGGTGAAATAGCTATTAACCTTAAGAAAGTTGGAGATAAAATCGGTCAACAAACAGGCACAGGTGATGAGGTAGAAAGTTTCGATCAAATCCCAATTTTGGTAGATTGGGAAATGACATCGGATTCAACATCTAATGCTTATCAAGTCCATTTTGTTTGGAAGTTTTACAGAAGTGGAGCAATAAATGAGCCTTGGGCTCTTATGACAGGTGGTGGCCTTACAGCAGTAAATGGAGCAATATCTGCTCAAAATCAAGTACGTTATATAAACTTAAATAATACACCCCCAGTAACAGGAACAGACCAATATATTCTAGTAAGAGCCCTTGTTAAAAATGATAGATCAGATGGAGCAAATTTTAATTACAAAATTACAGAAAATGTAGTAGATATTAGATTCCAATATTCTAATGTAGGTTCATCCCCTGGAGTAAATTTATATTTTCCTACAACAGGTTATCTTAGTGGGTGGGGAGCAGCAGGTGGTTATTACCAAGGATCTACTACAAATGATGCGGGTACAATTTCTGGATCCGCAGCTAATAGTTACTCTACAGCCACAGTAGATGTTTATTTAAAAAGAACAGGATCAGAAGGAGACTTAATTATCACTGGTTCAGTATATGATGGGGTACAAGGTGGATACCAAGGTGCAATACATAGTGGTTCAATTATATCTTTTACAGATGTTATAGGTACTATAAGTAATAATTATGAATACGATGGTACAGATAATACTTCTGCTTCAACTAGAAACGCAGTAGGTGATATGTATTACGTTGAATATTCAATGAGTAATTTCACAGGTGGTGTATTAGCAGGTATAGCTCAAACAGAACAAGCTATAGATTTCCAAACTGATAGTGACGAGTCAATAATATATATAACACAATCCGCAGTAACAGGATTTGGAACTGGAACATTTAATGCTACAGGTAGTTTTAATCTTAGACATCAAAATTTAGATTCTTTATCTACTGGAATAGGAAACATAGGTTTATCATTACCCTTTAACGCTGAAAATAGTGTTAATACAGTAGAATTAAGTGGTTTATATGAAGGTCCATTTCTTGCAAATGATTCTAACCGTTTTACTATAGCATTAAATAAAGTAGATGTAGGTTCAGGTATAGTGATACAAGATGTTAGGGTTGATTTATTCCCAGCAAATTCTATATGGTCACCAATTACTGGAATTCAATCCTTTACTAATTTTAAGTCTCCAATAAACACAAATTTTATTGTTCCAACTTTTTATGGGCAAAATGTAATGCCGTTTAATCTAATGTTAGACTGTCAACCTCTATTAAACAACTATTCATTAGGTAGACCTAACCCTTACATAATGAAGGTGGATTACAATAATGAATCGGGTCCAATAGTACCTGTAAACTTTTTACAAATACTATCGGGTTCAGCTGTTAGATCAACAGTACCAGAATCTAATTATACACAATTAGCATCTAAAAATATAAGATACGATGGTGTTAAATCAACAACAGCTCAAATAAATAAGTGGAATATAGGAGATACCGGAACTCTTGGTAAATATCCAAACGTAGAATTAAGAGATGCCTATTTTGGTTACTTTAATGATTTAGAAGATCCATATCCAAATATCAATGGTTTAACTAGAGCTAATATTAATTATTTAATTGATGAAAGTGGTAATGCTTTACCTCCTTCATTAAAAGATCAATTAAGTATAGACACATTTAAATCAGTTTTCCCAACTACTACTACTGGAAGATTAGCAGTTAAAAAGGGAAGTGGTAGATATAAAGCACTAGGAGAACCTTCTGCTATAAAAAGTATAATGCAGTATGTAACACCAATTTGTTATTCTCAAATATCGGGGGACAATTATACTAATGCAATACCACTATCAGGATCAGGATATATTTCCAAATATGATAATGATGATGCTACAGGTATTAATTTTGCTACATTTCAAGCCGCTGGAACATCATCTTTTGCCAATACAACAACAGCAGTACAGTCTGTAAATTATATTATTGCTCCAACAGGATCTAACACATCTATTGCTGGTGCTTTTTCTCCATACACAGCATCAACAGGTGAAGTTTCATACCCTTCTCCTTCTTGGGGGTCTAATGGTGATGATTTAAATAACGAACAGATTGTTTCAATTCAAACATCTGTTGTAACTAGTTATGTAAGTGAGAAAAAACGAGTTAGAGATGAATTGAAATTACAGTTTAAAATGAAGATAGATGGTGCCGTTAGAGGTTATAATCTTGAAAAAATAGATTGTAAAGTTTATAGTGATGATGGTAATGTATATCTACTTAAAGATGTTACCCAGTATGGATGGTTTGACATTTTAAATGTGCCTAAATGGAGAAGTCTTTTAAAACCACCTTCTTTTGATACCACGGCACAAAATAGATGGGAATATTCTTTACTTCCAATTACCAGCTATTTAGATATTACTATAGATTGGGAAATGAATGTAACCTTATTTGATCTTGGTTTAGTTCCAACTCCAAAACCCAAAAATGATACTGGTATATTAGCTCTAGAATGGATATTTACTGCAAACTCTGGTAAACAGAATATAGTAGTTGATAATAAAATAACATGGGAAATGTCAGGTAGTTTTTCAAATGCAAGAAGAACGTACCAACAAGGTTTATTTTTTCCTATATCATATACTGGTGCTTATACTCCAACTACTTTAACAGGTATAGGGGTAAAAGATTACCTTTTAGCATCAGCTAATTCAGCATCTGCCCCTTATTGGCAATTCTCAGGTAGTTCACAAACTATTATAGAAATGTCATCTTCAAACTTTAATGAAGCCTATGGTACTTCTTATTATCAAGGAGATTTACCTTATAATCCTGGATTTAGTGAATACTTCCCAGGTAATGTAGAACCAGTAGGAACAAATTTTGATGAAATTACTTTACCTTTAGAGATTAAAGAAAACGATGAAATCCGATTTGGTAATAATGAAAACTTTACATATAGAGTTTTAGAAGTATTCTCCCCATCAGAAAATATATCATATGCTCTTGATGCTGGCGGAAACTCTATCGGTATAGGTAAAGTAAAACTTAGACTATCAGGTAGGATACCTTCATCCGTAAACAAAGATTTCTTTGTAGTAAGAAGAACAATTCCATCTCCTAATTCTCTTTACTTGGATACGCCATTCCCTTATGGTATATTAACAAGTGGAAGCATATCTAAAGTTAGTACCAACACAGGTTCTAACAATTTTGGTAATTCAGGATCATTTTTAAAGAATTTTGATGCAGTAACGGGTAATTATACTGCATCCGTAAGTATAATAGAATCGGACACAACCCCTGGTATTTTATACCCAGATTTTCCAACAGAATATCTGTTAGAAAGTGCCTCTATGATAGTAAATGATTTAATTACAAAAAGAATAATAGAATCCTAATAGGGATACATATTTATAACATATAACAAATACTTATATTAAAACAACACATGGGATATTTAAATAACGCGGTAGTTACAGTTGATGCTATTCTGACTACTAAAGGAAGAGAGCTACTGGCTAGAAATGATAGTTCATTTCAAATTACACAATTTGCATTAGCAGATGATGAAATAGATTATACACTTTATAATCCAAATCACCCTTCTGGTTCTGCTTATTATGGTGAAGCAATTGATAACATGCCTCTATTAGAAGCATTTCCAAGTGAACTTCAAATAATGAAGTTTAAGTTAACTACTTTGCCACGTGGAACAGCGAAGATGCCAGTGTTAGATTTAGGTTATGCCGCGATCACATTAAAACAGGGAGCTCAGCTAGCTATAACGCCTCAAACATTAAATTATTTAGGTAATGACCAGGTATTTGAAACATCAGGTTATAGTGCTACTCTTGGGGATGTAAGATTAACAAATACATTTGCAGGACAAGGTATTCAAACAGAATCTGCGATTTCAGCAAACGCCAACGCAACCGAAACATTAGGTACAAACGTATCTAAAACAGTAATTGGTACACAATTCAATATTACAGCAACAACTGTAAATACATTGTTTGGTTCAAATTCACAATTAAGAACAACATTAACTGTAACTGGACTAGATAGTGGTGCAAGAATTACAATCCCAGTTACAATAACACAACAATCATTAACGTTAACAGCATAAGATATGGCATTTAAAAGATTAGATCCTGAAGATTTTGTAGTAAGTTCCAATTCAGTAACATCAACGGTGTGGAGTAATAACACACCCTCACTGAACACTTATTTTACATCATCTACTCAAAAAGAAGGCACATCCGGCCCTTATTACTTAAATGTATATCAAACGGCTAGTGATTCAGATTCAGCTGCTGTTCAATTTCAAATAGCTTACGGAAATAAAAATGGCGGAGGTGGAGTAAATTTTGACAGTGCTGTACCAAATGTGTCAGCAACTACTACAATATATGGTCAATATCGAACACTAGTATTAGAAGATGAAAACGCAAATTTTATTTGGGGTACAACTCAAACAGGTAGTGCAAACGGAGATAATGATTTTTATGTAATTAGTCCTGAAAGAGCTAGATACAAACAAACATTATTCCCTGGTTCACTTAACTTATCAATAAAAAGTGCAAATGGTGTAGCAACTAACACATTTATAGAGTTAACTGACAATTCAAATATGGTAGCTTTACCAACCTATTATGGTACACAAAGAGCATATCAAATAATATCAGGATCAGATGGTGTTTCTTATGATGGTTCTTTAGGGTATGATACTTTAGTTGGTTCATACGGTTTATTCTTACCAGATATTTCTACTATCCTATTAAGTGCTTATGCTTTAGATCAAAATTCAGCAACTATGGGTATAAATTTAGCTACGGTACAAACCGCAGATACATTTGGAGACAATCCAACCCTATTATATGATGCAATTTCATCATCAATAGCACCAAATTTACCTACTTCAGGTAATGTATTTGAATTAAATTCACAAGAAACACTAACTTCAGATTTTGTATTTATCAGAGCAAGAAACTCAGAATATAATTATACTGAAAATCCATCATTTATATCGGGTTCAACTGGTGAGGTAATTTTTCCTTACTTTATTAATAACCCACAAACATTTCCAACAACAATTGGTTTGTATAATGATTCTAATGATTTACTAGCAGTAGCTAAATTATCAAGACCTATACAAAAAGATTTTACAAAAGAAGCTCTAGTTAGAGTAAAATTAGATTTCTAAAATGAATGAGCGCTTACAAACAATTCAATTCACAGGACCTAATAATATCTCCGTTTGAGGTAAATAAGAGCTTTTCATACAAAGGAAACGCACTTACCGCATCGAATGTTGAGATTGACAGGTTTATAGGTAGAAATGGAAGTTATTTAACTTCTGGAAGTCAAAATACTGGTTTAATAGTAGGACAACAAATCCCCACTGTGCTAGTATATGATTCTATGCAACAACTTTACTACGGGAATTACATTTCTAGTAGTGATGGTTTTGTACAGGAAGCAATTACTTCAAGTGTTCTTTTTGGTGCCAACAGTGCAGGGAATAGATCATTTGGTAAAGTAGAACAAACCAACTTTTATGATTACCCACAAACAACTCTATGGCCTAGTAGAACATTTCCTACACCAAGTGCTACAACATCTTCAGTCCCTATCGGAGTTGTATCCATCCCATCAAAATTATGGGGGGATTATATTCAACCTGATTCTTTTATTTTAGAAGGACCTACAGGTTCTATCAAAGATGATGGTGAAGGTAGATTATTATTTAAATCTACAGCAAGTGGTGCCGTTTTTAACTACATGGCTGGTAACATCATATATGAACATGGTATAGTAACCATTTTTGACTCACACCTCCCAGGATCAACATCTTCAGCTGCTGAGGGTGCATCTGATTTTTATGGTGATGCTATTTATGGAACAAGTTTATATGGGGGTACAGCATTTCCTTACCCTGACACCTTAGATTTTATTAATGCATGGGTATTAAACGAAAACGTTACCATGTCATTTTCAAGTTCATATACTTTATATGAAACACAATACAAAGCAACTTTATTAGAAAGCGAGTTTAATTATACACTTAATCCAAGTAGTATAACTGGAAGTGGAGTTCCCACTATATTTACGGGCAGTGAAATAAATTGGCCTAATACCGCATCTAATGGGTTGCCCTTAAATACTATTACTGGATCCTATTTCTCACCATATATTACCTCTATTGGGTTATATGATGAGGATTTCCAGTTGTTAGCAATAGGAAAATTATCCCAACCTTTACAATCTTCTCAAACAACAGATACTACCATCTTGGTGAATATTGATAGGTAGTTTATATTTATAATAAACCCGTTCGTAACCCATGGCAAATCAATTTAAATATCAAGCAAATATAATAACCGGAGAGATAGTTCAAGCTTCTCACGTTTCACAGTCTGTTGATGCCTTTACTGGAGCAGAAGCTTTTGATATAGTAATATCAGGATCAACAACTTTAACGGGTTCCATGTATATTAACCCTAATGAGTTACTAAGTACATCACAAACACATTTATTATCTTATAATAACACAACAGGTCAAGTTTTTAAAACTACTGGAGGTTCAAACGGAACATCCGGTTCTTCAGGAACAAGTGGTGTAGACGGAACCTCAGGTTCAAGTGGTACATCAGGTGTAGACGGAACTTCGGGTTCAAGTGGAACAAGCGGTGATTCAGGCTCTTCTGGGTCAAGTGGAACAAGCGGTGATTCAGGCTCTTCTGGGTCAAGTGGTTCATCAGGAACAAGTGGAGATTCAGGAACAAGTGGTTCATCAGGAACAAATGGCACATCAGGTACAAATGGAACATCAGGTACAAATGGGTCATCAGGTTCTTCAGGTACCTCGGGTGAAGATGGTACTTCGGGTTCAAGTGGTTCTTCAGGAACTTCAGGTTCAAGTGGAGACTCAGGCTCATCAGGAACTAGTGGTACAGCGGGTTCATCAGGTTCATCAGGAACAAGTGGTGTAGACGGAACATCTGGTTCCTCAGGTACATCAGGTGCAGATGGTTCAAGTGGTTCATCAGGAACAAGTGGTGTGTCAGACAAATATAAAACAACATCAACGACCAGCTTTACTTTAGGTAATTCAACAAACGATACATTAGACGTAGATACAGGATTAGCGTATACTACGGCTCAATCCATAATCGTAGTATTTGATGCAAGTAACTTTCAAGAATGTGAAATAGTATCCTACAACACGGGCACAGGGGTTCTAGTAATAGGTCCTTCTACAAGAACAGTGGGATCAGGAACATATAGTTCATGGACCATTAATTTAGATGGTGCATCAGGAGGAGATGGTACTTCAGGTACTTCAGGTATAGATGGTACTTCGGGTTCATCAGGATCTTCAGGCACCAGCGGAGATTCAGGAACAAGTGGTTCATCTGGAACTTCAGGTTCATCAGGTACAAGTGGCTCTTCGGGTTCTTCAGGAACAAGCGGTTCTTCAGGCACATCGGGTGAAGATGGTACTTCAGGTTCAAGTGGTTCATCAGGAACTTCAGGTACATCAGGTAGTTCAGGTACATCTGGTTCGTCAGGAACCTCAGGAACAAGTGGTGCCGATGGTACATCAGGTACAAGTGGAACAAATGGATCTTCAGGTTCAAGTGGGACAAGTGGTTCATCAGGAACATCGGGTTCAAATGGAACAAGCGGTTCATCTGGAACTTCAGGAACAAGTGGAGATACAGGAACAAGTGGTTCATCAGGTAGTTCAGGAACATCAGGATTAGGTGGTACATCAGGTACTGCGGGTTCATCAGGAACTTCAGGAGAATCAGGAACAAGTGGTTCATCAGGAACAAGTGGAGATACAGGAACATCGGGAACATCGGGTGCAGACGGTACATCAGGAACAAGTGGTATAAACGGAACTTCAGGTTCAAGTGGAACTTCAGGAGATGACGGTACAAGTGGTACAAGTGGAGCAGACGGTACTTCGGGTACAAGTGGAGCAGACGGTACATCAGGTTCATCAGGAACAAGTGGTGCAGACGGAACTTCAGGAACAAGTGGTGCAGACGGAACTTCAGGTTCTTCAGGTACAAGTGGAGAAGATGGAGATAAATATAAAACAACATCAACAACCTCCTTTACATTAGGTAATGCAACAAATGATACCATAGATGTTGATACAGGTTTAGCTTACTCTGTAGCCCAATCTATAATAATAGTATTTAATACTACAAATTTTCAAGAGTGTGAAGTTGTAACTTATAATAGTGGGACCGGTGTTTTAGAATTTGGCCCTTCATTTAGAACAGTAGGTTCAGGAACATATTCATCTTGGTCAGTTAATTTAGATGGTGCTTCAGGTGGTGATGGTTCATCAGGTTCCTCAGGTTCAAGCGGATCTTCAGGTTCTTCAGGTTCAAGTGGTTCAAGTGGTTCAAGCGGTTCCTCAGGTTCTAGTGGCTCATCAGGAGCAGACGGTTCATCAGGATCAAGCGGTTCCTCAGGTAGTTCAGGTAGTTCAGGTTCAAGTGGCTCATCAGGTACAAGTGGTTCATCAGGTTCTAGTGGCTCATCAGGTTCAAGTGGTTCATCGGGTTCTTCAGGTTTATCCGGCTCTTCAGGCTCTTCAGGCTCATCGGGTTCTTCAGGCTCTTCAGGCACTTCAGGCTCAAGCGGTTCTTCAGGAGAATCGGGTTCATCGGGTTCATCAGGAACAAGTGGTGAAGATGGTTCATCTGGTTCAAGCGGTTCAAGCGGTTCAAGTGGTTCAAGCGGTTCTTCAGGATCAAGCGGTTCTTCAGGCTCAAGCGGTTCTTCAGGTTCTTCGGGTTCAAGTGGTTCATCTGGTTCCTCTGGTGAAGATGGAGACAAATATGCTACAACCTCAACCACCTCTTTCACATTAGGTAACCAAGGTTCAATAACTGTAGATACAGGATTAGCATATACAACAGCACAATCAATTATTATAGTATTTAATGCCACTAACTTCCAAGAATGTGAAGTTACAACTTACACTTCAGCAACGGGGCAATTAGTTTTTGCCGTGCCTACTAGAACAGTAGGAAGTGGTACTTATACTTCTTGGTCAGTTAATTTAGATGGTGCCTCAGGTGGTGATGGTTCTAGTGGTTCTTCAGGTTCAAGTGGATCCTCGGGTAACGCAGGTTCATCTGGTTCATCTGGTTCAAGCGGATCTTCAGGAGAATCAGGATCAAGCGGTTCTTCAGGTTCATCCGGATCAAGTGGTTCAAGTGGTTCAAGTGGTTCAAGTGGTTCATCAGGTTCATCAGGTTCAAGTGGTTTAAAGGGAGCAAATGGTGCTATTACATTCGAATATGAATATAATAATTCACCAATTACCCCAGGTACTACTAATAATGGTGATATAAGATTTAATAGTATAAATCTTGATGCCGCAACTGCAGCCTATATAAATGATAACGATATTAATGGGGATGATATATCAGAATTTTATACTGCTTTATCAAATGTAGATAATGATACAAAAGGGTATATCCAAGTAGCAGATACTACAGACTCAACTAAATTTGCTTTATATCAAATTACAGCAATATCAAATAATTCAACATATTTTACTTTTACAATATCAGAACAAGCATCGTCTGCAACACAACCTTTTGATGCTACAACACCAGTATTCTTAAGTTTTGGAATATCCGGAGAATCAGGTTCATCAGGTTCATCAGGTTCTAGTGGCTCATCAGGATCTTCAGGTTCAAGCGGTTCTTCTGGTTCATCTGGTTCAAGTGGTTCATCAGGATCTAGTGGTTCAAGCGGTTCCTCAGGTTCATCAGGATCTTCAGGTTCTAGTGGCTCATCAGGTTCTAGTGGCTCATCAGGTTCTAGTGGTTCATCAGGTTCAAGCGGTTCAAGTGGATCAAGCGGTTCTTCAGGATCTAGCGGTTCAAGTGGTTCTTCAGGTAGTTCAGGTTCATCAGGATCTTCAGGTTCATCAGGTTCTAGTGGCTCAAGTGGTTCTTCAGGATCAAGTGGCTCAAGTGGCTCAAGTGGCTCAAGTGGTTCATCTGGTTCAAGCGGTTCTTCAGGTTCATCGGGTTCAAGCGGTTCCTCAGGTTCATCGGGTTCAAGCGGTTCTTCAGGTTCAAGCGGTTCTTCTGGTTCATCTGGTTCAAGCGGTTCTTCAGGTAGTTCAGGTTCATCAGGTTCATCGGGTTCATCAGGATCTAGTGGTTCAAGTGGATCAAGCGGTTCTTCAGGATCTAGTGGTTCAAGCGGTTCCTCAGGCTCAAGTGGTTCAAGTGGTTCCTCAGGTTCAAGCGGTTCTTCTGGTTCTAGTGGTTCAAGCGGTTCTTCTGGTTCATCTGGTTCAAGTGGTTCTTCAGGTAGTTCAGGTTCATCAGGTTCAAGTGGTTCAAGTGGTTCAAGCGGTTCTTCTGGTTCTTCTGGTTCTTCTGGTTCTTCTGGTTCAAGCGGTTCTTCTGGTTCTTCTGGTTCTTCTGGTTCAAGTGGTTCAAGTGGTTCCTCTGGTTCAAGTGGTTCAAGCGGTTCATCAGGATCAAGTGGCTCAAGTGGCTCAAGCGGAGCAGGATTTTGCACAATATACACTCCAGACACAAACCGAATATTAACAGCAGATGGCACATCAACCAATTCAGCCTGTGCAAAAGCTGATTTAACATTTAACCCTACAACTAAGGAGTTAAGGTTTGAGGATAATGGTGGTATTAAAGGTGATGGTAGTAATTTAATAATAGGAGATTTATCTGACTCAGATGGGAATTTAGACATTCGTGCTTTTGGTGCTGGTGTTAGTGCAACTACTAGAAGAACATTTGAGGATGGTGCAATATATACAAGAAATAATGGAGTATTAATTCAAAGTATTGACTTAGAAAACAGAAATTATTTGTTTGGTGAATCCCATACTCTAACATCAACGGGTAATGATAATACTATTGGAGGTGGTAAATTAAATTCAATACTAGGTAATTCTAGTGGTTCTTTTATTGGAGGGGGAACAGGAAACTGTATTTGTAATACTAATATTACTGCTGCAACTGAAGGAATGGAAGTTATAGGTGGAGGTATGAATAACTGTATCTTATCAAATAGGGGTTGTAATGCTATAGTAGGTGGATGTAACAACTTCATTTCAAGTTCAATTGATGGTATTAATAGTTACTTAAACTTCATAGGTGGTGGTAAAGATAATATAATTGATGCCGAAGAACATAATACTATAAGTGGTGGTCAAAACAGTATCATTAGAGGAAATAATTTTGCAAACCATGTAATAGCAGGGGGTGCATCAAACTCTATAACAGGATCACATACTGGGGGAAGTGCTTTTAATTATACTATAGGTGGAGGTGCTGCAAATAAAATAGAAGGTAGTGGTCTTTCAAACACAATATCCGGAGGTTGTTGTAATATAATAGCAAATTCATATCATTCAACTATTGCAGGTGGTTTTCATAATACTATGTCCTCCTCTCCCTCTGCAAGTTCTATAGGTGGTGGTAGTAATAATTTCATGCAACATACCACATCTTCTTTTATAGGTAGTGGTCAAGAAAATAAGATATACTCAGGTTCCTTCCATACTATAGCCGGTGGTAATTTAAACATAATAAGTGCTATTCAACAAAATTGTTCAAGTGCTTTTATAGGGGGTGGTCAAA